>Ga0066376_10002128_pt1 | contig 18642 bp, 15 predicted proteins | sample Knorr_S15_td_Bot_FD_77009 | JGI IMG/M metagenome (GOLD analysis project Ga0066376, IMG submission 77009) | Marine microbial communities from Southern Atlantic Ocean transect - Knorr_S15_td_Bottom_ad_5009_LV_A | ecosystem: Environmental > Aquatic > Marine > Oceanic | place: Southern Atlantic... | reverse complement strand
CGTCGGCGATCACGCAGAATTTCCTCATTGGCTTGCAGGACAAGCGGCAAAAGACTTTGGAAGAAAATCGACTTGCGGACCCTGGCTTCGCGGATGTTTTTGATATCACTGGGCAGGCTTGCCAGGAATAGGCGCGGCACCGAGGCCTCGCCCGAACGGACGCGTTCGAGGTCATACCCCAATTGTTTGAAGGTCTTGGACAATACCCCCGTCGTCTTCAAACGCTGCAACCGGTGCTGCCTATCTTCCTCGTCAACCGAAAAGAAACCGATCAATGTGTCGATACCGGCCTTTCTTAACCTCTTGGTCACCGCCTTCAACGCGTGTTTAGGGGTGGTCGGTGCGTCGATCTCTTGGGGGGAAATTTCAGCTGGGATCGGAACATAGACCGGCGCCGAGACAGGAGCCGAAACCGCAATGCGTAGCGTTGCCTTCGGTGCCGAGGTTCGGTTTTCAAGCGGATTCATGACGACAACGGAAACCAAGCCTGTAACCAGACCGGCAACCGCGAGTAAGGCGCCGTGTTCAAAACGAAACTTCATCAATCGATTTCTATGGAGCGACACTACCGAGCCGCTTCAACCCTTCATTTGCACAAACCAAAGTATAATTTTCTTATTTTTATCCCAGGTCTTCCGATCATTCTTCCGCTTCAAATCGGGAATTCACGGAGCCATATGGCCAGCAGTGATGGGAGAGCTTTTAGCACAGCGCTTGCACCAGCACCAGCATTTGTGCGCTGCAATAAGTTAATATTGAGTTGCACAATCACTGTTTTCAAGATTTTCTTATTTGTCTGCCGTAAGGGCGCCCGAAAATCCCATCAAAGTATATAAATACTTCAGGGAGTTACTCGACTGCCCGGACCTCCGTCACTTCGGGGATGTAATGGCGAAGCATATTTTCGATACCGTTTTTCAATGTCGCCGTGGAGGAAGGACAGCCCGCGCAGGCCCCTTGCATGTGAAGTAAAACGACTCCATCCTCGAATCCCTTATAAATGATGTCGCCGCCGTCTTGGGCCACTGCCGGGCGAACCCGGGTATCGATCAGCTCTTTGATTTGCATCTCGATGCCGCCGGTGGGTTCTGGCGCAGACGAATTGGCGGTATCGGTGTCAGGGCTATCGCCCTCAATCGCCGCCTTGCCCGACTGAAAATGTTCCATGATGGCGCCAAGGATCAAGGGTTTCATGATGTCCCAATCCTTGTCGTCTGATTTGGTGGCGGTGATGAAATCGGCCCCTAGAAAGACGCCGGTGACCCCTTCGATGCCGAAAAGCCCGGTCGCCAGGGGCGAATTCGTCGCCTCAGTAGCTGCGGTGAAATTGGCAGTTCTCGATTCCATGACCGGCACACCGGGCATAAATTTCAGTGTCGCCGGATTTGGGGTGCCTTCCGTCTGAATAAACATATCCAACCTCTTAATTTCTATTGGTGCTTCTTAGAGTCTTTAAATGGTCCATAAATGGGCTTGAATCAACCCTCTTATTACAAGTTAACTCGGATCGGATCAGGGACGGAGAAAGCCGACGATATCGTGGACCTCGGCCAGCACCGGCTCAGCAATGGCACGGGCGCGCTGGACGCCATCGGCAATGACAGTATCGACATGGGTTTCATCACCCATCAAGCGTCGCAATTCGTCCTGCATGGGGGCCAGGGTTTCAACCGCCAAGTCGGCAAGTTCCTGTTTAAAAGCCGAAAATTGTTGACCACCGAATTTATTGCAGACCTCGGCAATATCAATATCGGCCAGCGCCGCATAAATCTCCATCAGGTTGGCGGCCTCCGGGCGGCCGTCGAATTGATCTGGGGCGGCGGGCAGGTCATCGGGGTCGGTCTTGGCCTTGCGGATTTTCTTGGCAATGGCATCGGCATCGTCGGTCATATTGATCCGCGACAGGTCCGACGGATCCGATTTGCTCATCTTAGAGGAGCCATCGCGCAAGGACATGACGCGGGCGGCAGCGCCAAAAATCAACGGCTCGACGACGGGAAAAAAATCGACGCCGAAGTCATTGTTGAATTTCTGGGCGATGTCGCGGGCCAATTCCAGATGCTGTTTCTGATCCTCGCCGACGGGGACATGGGTGCCTTTATACAGAAGGATATCGGCAGCCATTAAATTCGGGTACGCGTATAGGCCAACCGAAGCGTTTTCCTTGTTCTTGCCCGCCTTTTCCTTGAACTGGGTCATCCGGTTAAGCCAACCCAAACGCGCCACGCAGTTGAATAACCAGGCCAGTTCTGCGTGGCCCGGAACTTGGCTCTGGTTGAAGATGATATGGCGCTTGGCATCGATACCGGCGGCCAGCATGGCAGCGGCGACGGCGCGGGTGGAGGCCTTCAGTTCCTCTGGGTCCTGCCATACCGTCACCGCATGGAGATCGACAACGCAAAACAGACATTCGTATTCATTTTGAAGGCGAACCCAGTTGCGAATCGCGCCTAGGTAATTCCCCAAATGCAGGTTGCCGGTCGGCTGCACCCCTGAAAAAATTCGTTCCATCGACATTCGCTCCCAATCGTTCTTGTTTTTTAGGGTGTCGCGCCGCCCCGATAAAGACTTTTCAAATCTCCAATTCGAGCCGCGCCCAAAGCCAGGGCCAGAACGCCGAACACCGCCATGCCGCCAATTACCATAACCGCTAAGCCAAGGACCCGTTCAGATGTCGTGCCGGCCAAGACGTCCGCCAACGGCCCCAGCGCCCCAAAAAGCGCCACCCCCATCCCCGCCGTGGCTAATGCCATGCGCCACAAGCGTTCACGCAATCGGCGGTCCAATACCAAATGGCCGCGACGGTGAAGGACATAGGCCATGATTGCGACATTGAGCCAACTCGACACCACCGTCGCCGCGGCAATTCCGACATGCTGAAACGGCCCCATCAATAAAAGATTGAGTCCTAAATTAACGAACAGGCAAAACACCGAAATTTTGACAGGCGTCGCCGTGTCCTCGCGGGCAAAGAACCCTGGCGCCAGCGCCTTGACCATGACATAGGCCGGCAGGCCGACCGCATAGACTGCCAGGGCTGCGGCCGTCGCCGCCGTTTCCATCGGACCGAATTGACCACGCTCGAACAGCACCCGGACCACCGGTGTGGCGATCACCATCAAGGCGGTCGCCGCCGGCAGGGTCAGCAACAGCGAAAGTTCCATCGCCCGGTTCTGGCTGTGATGGGCGGCCTCGGTTTCCCCGGCGCGAACTTGGCGAGACAATAAGGGCAACAAGGCGGTGCCGACGGCAACACCCAACACGCCCAGCGGCAGTTGATTGACCCTATCGGCATAGAACAAATACGAAATCGACCCAGCCGGCAGCAACGAGGCAATTACTGTGTCGATGACCAGATTGATCTGATATATGCCGGCACCGATGGCGACCGGCGCCATCCGTTTTAACAGGACCTTAACGTCGTCGGTCAACTTGGGAAGGGAAATCCTTAACCACACCCCTTCCCGGCCACAGGCGGCAAACAACCAAATGAACTGAACCACCCCCGCCGCCGCCACCCCCCAGGCCAAAGCATGGCCGGAGGTTTCGGTTACGTTCGCCAATCCCATAATCGCGCCGATCAGACAAAGGTTGAGCAGGATCGGCGTCGCCGCCGCCGCCGCGAACCGGCCCAGGGAATTCAGGACTCCTGCCATCAGCGAGACCAGAGAGATAAATAGCAAATAGGGAAATGTGATCCGGGTCAGTTCCACCGCCAAATTAAATTTGGCGGCCTCACCAATAAAACCCGGCGCAAAGCCCAACATCACCACCGGCATGGCAACTTCAATGACGACGACGAAAATCAGCAAGATCCAAAATAAAACACTGAACGCTGCTACCGCGAACGCCTTGGCAGCCTGGATTCCTTCCGCCTCGACACGGCCCGCGAACATCGGCACGAAAGCCATGGAAAAGGCGCCTTCGGCGAATAGGCGGCGGAATAGATTTGGAAGCTTGAAGGCGATGAAAAATACATCGGCCCCCGCCGCCGCACCCAGCACGAAGGCGATCAGTATATCGCGCACGAACCCCAGCACCCGGCTAATCAGGGTGAAGCCGCCGACGGTGGCTATGGATCGCAAAAGCACCATAGCCGTCTCAATAGCGGTTTTTTGTGTCAGCGAAAAGGCAGCTGGGGGGTCGACCGGTATTGCCCGCAATGCGGGCCACTAGGCGGGGGATGCTTCGCCCTTGATTTGTTTTGTCACTCCCTCCCCCGATTTTGACTGCATTAATTCAGCTTCCCCGGTCTTTTTTGACGCCTTATTGGGGGCGGCCCCTGAGGACACAACATCCAACAGGCCCGTCCGCAAGGTTTTTAGTTTTTCCTTATTTTCCACTTTCAGGCCAAAAACGTCCTTGACGTAGAACACATCGACGACACGCTCTCCATAGGTCGAAATATGGGCGCTCGAAATCTGCAATCCGGACGCAGTCAGGAAAGCGGTTACGTCGTGCAAAAGCCCCAACCGGTCGCGGCCGTTTATTTCGATCACCGTTAAGCGGTTTGACGCCTTGTTGTCGATTAACACCCGAGGCGGAATCTTAAACACCCCGGCTCGTTTTTGCAGGGAAGATCCTTGGGCCTCGGCAAGTTCTTTCGCCGAATGAAGTCGACCCGACAGTGCGTTTTCAATGCGTTTTCGAAGCCGCTTCAAACGGTCTTTGGCGGCATAGGCGTGGCCTTCCGCATCCTGGATCCAGAACATATCCAACACCATGCCATTGGTCAGTGTCATGACCTTAGCATCAACGACAGACGCGCCCGCCAGCGCCATGGCGCCGGCGATGGACGCAAACAGTCCGGGGTGGTCGGGTGTGTAAATGGTGATTTCCGTGGCGTCTCGTTCCCGCACGATCCGGCTTTCGATATGAAGCTTCAATTTGCCATCTTCGGCTTTTCGGATAAGCTTGGCATGGTGGGCAAGGGTCTCGTTATCGAAGGCCAGCCAATAATCGTTATAACCCCTGGCAAAGTGTTTATCGATTTCATCCGGGCTCCATTCCGCCAACATTTCTCTCAACTCGGACTTGGCCCGGTCCACGCGTTCGCCCTTGCGATCCGATGGAATCGCGCCGGCCATTTCCTCCTGGGCGCGATAATACAGTTCGCGCAAAAGACCCGCCTTCCACGCGTTCCAAACATCGGGGCCGACCGCCCGGATATCGGCGACCGTCAACACCAACAATAGGCGCAAGCGTTCCGGCGATTGCACGGCGGCAACGAAATCGCTGACGGTTTTGGGATCATAGACATCCCTCTTGAACGCGGTGTGGCTCATTAACAAATGATGGCGCACCAACCACACGACGGTTTCGGTTTCCCAATCGCTGAGCCCCAGCCTCGGGCCCAATTCGGCGGCTACATCGGCGCCCAGTTCGGAATGATTGCCGCCCCGGCCCTTGGCAATGTCATGGAGAAAGACCGCCGTATAAAGGGCCGGCAAGGACTGTACCTCGCCGATGACTGAGTGTGACGCCGGATGGTCATCTTTGAGCTGCCCCGTTTCAATCCCCTTGAGGATGCCGATGGCGCGGATGGTGTGCTCATCGACCGTGTAGACGTGATACATGTCGTATTGCATTTGCGCGACGACGCTGCCGAAATCCGGCAAAAACAGGCCCAACACCCCGGCTTCGTTAAGCCGCATCAAGGTGACATCCGGTTTAGGGCCGCACATCATGTCCATGAACAGGGCGTTGGCGTCGGGATCATTGCGTAAGTCGTCATCAATGAGCTCCAGATTTTGGGTCACCAGGCGCAATGCATTGGGGTGAATATCGGCGCCATGGCGCTGGGCCGCGCGAAATAACGACAACAATTTCACCGGGTCTTTGATGAAGGCATCGGTGTCATCAATGGTCAGACGGTCGCCATCGAGAATAAAGCCGTCAATCTCGCGTTTATTGAATCCGAAGCTGGGCAGGCGGAATTTGTGCCGGCTTTTTTTCTGCTGGTCTTCAAGCACGGCACAAAGGATTCTGGTCAGATCACCGACATCTTTGGCGACGAGGAAGTAGTCCTTCATAAAATGCTCGACCCCTTGGAGGCCTTCCCCATCGGTATAGACCATGCGGTCACTGATTTCATTTTGGATGTTGAAGGTCAGGCGTTCCTCGGCCCGGTTGCTCTGATAGTGCAAATGACAACGAACCGTCCATAGGAAGTCTTCTGCCTTGGCGAACAAGTCTACATCTGCCGCCGTCAGCACGCCCTTGGCTTGCAACTCCTTTACGTCTTTGACCCGAAACAGGTACTTGGCGATCCAAAACAATGTCTGAAGATCGCGCAGGCCGCCCTTGCCTTCCTTGATGTTAGGCTCCAGCACATAGCGGGTATCGCCCATCCGGTCGTGCCGGGCATCGCGCTCAGCCAGTTTGGCCTCGACGAATTCAAGGCCGGTGGATTCTGAGAATTCCGACCCGAATCTTTGTTGGAATTCCTTAAACATATCCTGGTCACCCCACAGCCAACGCGCCTCCAACAGGCTGGTGCGGATAGTCATGTCAGACTTGGAAAGCCGAATGGCTTCATCAATGGAGCGGGTCGCATGACCGACCTTAAGGCCTAAATCCCACAACATATAAAGGATGTATTCGACCACCTGTTCGGAATGCGCCGTCAACTTGTAGGGCACAAGAAACATCAGGTCGATGTCTGAATACGGCGCCAGTTCACCACGGCCATATCCGCCGGTAGCGGAAATACTCATGACCTCGCCCGTGGTCGGGTTGGCCAGGGGATAAACGTTGGCTAGGGAAAAGTCGTAGATCGAACGGACCAGCTGATCAACGAGATGGGTGTTGGCCCGGGCGACGTCGCGGCTGGAGGCGCCGTCTTCTTCAAACCGGCGTCGGACTTCCGTCCAGCCCCGCATAAAGGCAGTTTTGAAGATGTCGAGGACTTGCGATTGCGTTTTCGGCGTATAACCGGACCACCCGACAAGATCGTCAAGTTCAGCTAACAGCGCCTTACGGTCGATGATGTCGCGGGGTTTGGGGATGCTGTCCATGTTCCCATTATATAAAGGGGACGGGGGAGACGTTAAAGGGGCGTGCCGTTCCTGGATGAGATGAAAAAGAATTTTTCCCGATATCATCCCAGAAGATTTCATTTTTATAACGATATCGAAGTAAATATTCGGCCATTACCACAATTGATTTCCTTTAAACATGGAGCAAGGATTCTAACAGATAACCTAATCAACAAATTATTGGGGTTTGAAAATAAGAATATTTAAATAATCTTATTTAATTTAACCAAATACCAGTATTTATCAGCTTAAAACGTTTTAAAATTATATATAATAAACCCAAATTTTATTTGAAAATTTGAATAAATTCAGATGTTTAAAGTATTTAATAAAATAAGGTTATTTAAAAGATTTTAATTTTTAAACTCTTGAATACTTTATCGTCTTTTGCTGACGTAAGCGGTGGGAATGAGCCAATCGGCGTCGGATCAGTCTTGTGTATCGAGCAATTCTCGCAGCCGATAAATCAATTCCAAGGCCTCTCGGGGGCTCAAGGCGTCGGCATCGACCTCTAAAAGCGCAGTTTCCAAGGGTGACGGTCCGGTCGCCGCCACACCGGCGGCTTCGTTCTCAAGCGCCTGAAATAATGGCAGGTCATCCGCCAACCGTGTCATCGCCGATGATTGTTCGCCTGCCTCGAGCGTCTCAAGGACGTCCGAGGCGCGTTTGATGACGCTTTTGGGAAGGCCCGCCAGAGCGCCGACATGGATGCCGTAGGAGCGGTCGGCCGCCCCCGGCCCCACTTCATGCAGGAACACCACATCGCCTTGCCATTCCTTGACCCGCATGGTGTGGCACTGCAGCCCCGATAACCTTGCCGCCAACGCCGTCAATTCATGGTAATGGGTGGCGAACAACGCCCGGCACCGGTTGGCCTCATGCAGGTGTTCGACCACCGCCCAAGCGATCGACAGGCCGTCGAAGGTAGCGGTACCGCGGCCGATTTCGTCCAGGATCACCAATGCCCTCGGGCCGGCCTGGTTGAGGATGGCTGCCGTTTCCACCATTTCAACCATGAACGTAGACCGCCCCCGGGCGAGGTCGTCGGCGGCGCCAACCCGGGAAAACAAGCGGTCGACGATGCCGATTTTAGCCGCCTCGGCGGGAACGAAGGAACCCATTTGGGCGAGTACCGCAATCAACGCATTCTGGCGCAAAAAGGTGCTCTTGCCGGCCATGTTGGGACCGGTCAACAGCCATAAAAACCCTTCATCATCGCTATCTCCAGCCGAAAGTATGCAACCGTTGGCGATAAAGGCGGCGGCGCCGGCGTCTGCCAGGGCCGCCTCGACCACGGGGTGGCGGCCGCCGGTAATGTGGAAATCGAGACTGTCATCCACCTCCGGCCTGATATAGCGGCCATCAACAGCCAAGACGGCCAAACCCTGGGCGACATCGAGCCCGGCCAGGGCCTGGGCACATAAGGCAATGGAATCGGCCCGCCCCGTCACCTCACCGACCAGATCATCGAACAGGGTCAATTCCAGACCTAAGGCCTGATCGGCGGCCTTGGCGATACGCCCTTCCAGCTCGCTAAGTTCCACCGTTGAATACCGAACCGCGTTGGCCATGGTCTGGCGGTGAATGAAGGGACCGTCATCGAGGGGGATTTTACCCGCCTGTTTGGCCGGCACCTCGATGAAATAGCCCAACACGTTGTTATGCTTGACCTTAAGCGTCGTGATCGAGGTTTCTTCCACGTAGCGGCTTTGCAATCCGGCAATCAACCGCCGGCTTTCGTCCCTGAGCGCGCGAAACTCATCCAGTTCCGGTGCGTACCCGGCCGCAATAAAACCGCCATCCCGGGCATAAAGCGGCAAGTCTTCAGCCAAGGCGCGGCGGAACCGGTCGATCAAGGCATCATGGTGGCCAAGGTCATTGATGGCGTCGGTGATGCCTTCCGGTGCACCAATTCCCGCATTATCAAAGTTGCCCTTGATATCTTCCGCCACCGCCAAGCCGTCACGCACCGCCGCCAGATCCCGAGGGCCACCGCGGCCGAGGGTAAGCCGCGACAAGGCGCGTTCGATATCCGGGCAATGCTTAAGTACGGCGCGCAACTCATCTCGCAGGCGCGCCCCGGCAACGAAATGCTGAACCATGTCCAGGCGACGCGCGATATCCTTAACATCGGTCAGCGGGGCGGCCAGGTGTGCTCCCAACAACCGGGCGCCGGCGCCGGTCATGGTCCTGTCGATGACGCCCAAGAGACTGTTTTTTTGCGAACCCGATAGCGACACCGTCAATTCCAAATTGCGCCGGGTGGCGGGGTCGATTTCCATCACCTCGCCCTCGGCCAACTGCTTGGGCTGGGCCAATCGCGGCAAACGGCCTTTCTGAGTGAGCTCCAGATAATCGACCAGGGCGCCGGCCGCCGCCAATTCCGCCCTGGAAAAATTGCCGAAACCATCAAGGGTTTTGACGCCGTAAAGGGCGCCCAAACGTTTCTTGCCGTTGGCGCTGTCAAAGCGGCTGGAGGGCAGGGGGCTTATGCGGTCCTTCCACTCGGCGAAGGTTTCGAACAGGGTATGATGCTGGATAAGGCCGTCCGAGACCAGCAATTCGCCGGGCGAAACCCTGGCCAGGACGGCGTCCAGGTCACCCGGTACAAACGATTGGGTCAAGAAAACACCGGTCGACATGTCGATCCAGGCGAGACCCAATTCGCCGCCGGCTTCGGCGACAGCGGCCAGGAAATTGTTCTGCCGCGTATCCAATAGCGCGTCTTCCGTCAGTGTGCCTGGTGTCACCATACGCATTACCTGACGCTCAACGACGGCTTTGGCGCCGCGTTTCTTTGCTTCCGCCGGGTCTTCCGTCTGTTCGCAAACCGCGACCTTGAAGCCCTTTTTTATGAGCCGGTTAAGATAGGTCTCGTGACTGTGCACCGGCACCCCGCACATCGGGATATCATCGCCCAAATGTTTGCCCCGTTTGGTTAGCGCAATATCCAATGCGGCCGACGCCTTGACCGCATCGTCGAAAAACAATTCGTAGAAATCCCCCATCCGGTAAAACAGCAGGCCATCGGGGTGTTCCGCCTTGATCGCCAAATACTGCGCCATCATCGGCGTGACGGTATCGGCGGAATCTTTTTTCGGGGATTTCGACTTCCGCAAAGGCTCTTGCGCTGTAGCCGGTTGGCCGCCATCGGGGTCTGGTTCGGTTTGCGGGGAAGAAACGGCGGGCGTTGCGGTCATTCGTAAAGACAATCAAGAGTGGCGGACGGGGTGACCTTACCACAGGGTTTTATCACGCGCTATTTATCCTGTGCCGCCTATTTTAAACCCTCAAGCGCCATTTGATGGGCTTTCGTTGAGTCTTCCCCAAAACAACAAAAAATCACGGTTTCAAGGACGCGATCCCTGGCCAGCACTTCGGCGACGGTGGCGACGGCGATCCCGGCGGCCAAAGCGGGCGGGAAGCGGTATACGCCGGTGCTGATGGCGGGAAAGGCGATGCTAGGGAGGCTGTTTTCCAGGGCCAACGAAAGAGATGCCCGGTAACACCCGGCAAGCAGGGCCTTTTCGTCCTGCCCGCCGCCCTGCCAGACCGGGCCCACGGTGTGAATGACGTATCCAGCAGAAAGCCCGTAACCCTTGGTGATGCGCGCCTCGCCGGTGGGGCAACCGCCAAGCCCACGGCATTCCTCTAACAATTTAGGGCCGGCGGCGGCATGAATGGCGCCATCGACCCCGCCGCCGCCCAGCAGTGATTCGTTAGCGGCATTGACGATGGCGGCGACATCGAGCCTGGTGATATCGCCTTCGACGATCGACATCCGTTGCAATATTTCTTTGATGATCATCGTGAATTCCAGTTCCGCCACAGCTTATCAACTTTCACCCAGGGGCGCACTTGTGCTACCCGGTAGAGATGCCGGATCAACCCCCCAACAGCGTCCTTGTTTATGTCGGCTTTGACCGCATCGGCGATGGGCTTCTCAAGCTGCCGTTTGTGCGGGGACTTCGCTTAGCCTTTCCCGATGCCCGTATTACCTGGTTGGCGGGCAAGGAAGACAGCGTCTATGCCAGCGTCTTGGCAGACCTGGCCAAGGGCCAGATTGACGAGGTCATTGAGCATGCCGGCATCGGGGTTTAACACGGTGAATTGTTGCGGAGGATACCAAAAAGCCCTTTGGATGGACGGCGCTTCGATCTGATTATCGACACGCAAAGGACCCTGTGGACCAGCCTGTCCTTATGGCGGGTTGCCCACGGCACTTTCATTTCCCCGGCCGCGCGTTTTCTGCTTTCGTCGAAAAAACCCGTAACAGGCTACCGCTTCCCGAAAACCATGCAGCGCCAGCTACTGGACCTGTTGGAACTTGCCTGCGGCCAGGATTTTCCGAGCCCGAAAACCTTAAATCTGGACCTCGATCCGGCACTTTCTGACGCCGCCACCCGGTTGCTGCCGGATGGCCCCGTGTACATCGGCTTTGCCCCCGGATCGGGCGGACCGCCAAAATGCTGGCCCCTGGAAAGTTTTATATCCATCGCACAACTACAGGCCGCTAAAGGGCGGGTGCCGGTTTTTTTGTTGGGGCCGAAGGAGGACGGATGGCTCAATCAGATCAAGGCCGGCGTTCCCGAAGCCCTATTTCCCTTACAGGACGACGGCGTCCAAGCGGCGCACGGGTTTTCCCCGTTGCTGCCGATTGCAATATCAAAAAGGTTTGAGGCAGCAGTTTCCAATGTTTCCGGTGCCGGTCATATGTTTGCCGTTGGCGGCAGGCCGGTGGTGATCCTGTATGGCGTTACCGCACCTAAAAAATTCCAGCCGATGACCGATAAGCTGACCATCATCCGCGCCCAGGATTTCGGTGGGCCGGAAATGCACAACATCCCCATCGATGCCGTCGAAGAGGCGCTGGAAAAAGTGCTTACAAGCTAGGGCGTTTGTTTAACCGCAAATTCGTCGTCGCAAATGAGTCCATTTGCTCGGGATTTGCTCTAACCGGGTTTGGTTTGGGGCGGCGGAAACTTTTTCATCAGCCACACCAGCACTATAAGCCCGGGCACGGCGGCGGCGGCGCTGATCAGGAAAAAGCTGCTCCAGGCGATCTGGTCCGCCACCCAACCGGCAGTGGCCGACAGTACATCGCGGCTAAAGGCGGTCAGCGAACTCAACAGCGCATACTGAGTCGCCGTATAAGCTTGGTTGCAAAGCGACGACAGATACGCAACGAACGCCGATGTGGCCATGCCGGAGGTGACGTTTTCTGCCGTAATCGTCACCACCAACATCGCAACGTTGTGGCCGACCTTGGCCTGAACGACGAACATCAAGGTTCCCGCGATCTGCAGAACACCGCAGATCATCAAGCTCCGCATTATACCAATCTGATTGACCAGGATGCCGCCGAGAAGACCACCGACGATGATTGCGCCGAGGCCGAAGGCCTTGGTGACGTTGGCGATTTCAACGGTGCTGAAGCCCATAGCGATATAGAAAGGGCCGGCCATAACCCCTAAGTAGGATTCGCCCAATTTATAGAGCGCGATGAATGCCAGGACGGCGACCCAGCCCGAATGAAACATGAAGTCGCGAAAGGGGGCGATCACTCCTTCATAGAACCAAGCCAACATGCGGGCCAGCCATGGCGCTGTGCCGGATGCCAGGTGCTGGGCCATACGTTCTTCTTCGGCCTCGGCGGCTTGCAGGGAAAGGCCCGTATCGGGTTCGCGGGCAAAAAGGATCGTTACCATGCCGACGACAACCAGGACGCCCATGATGAAATACACCTGATTCCAGGTGAACATGGCGGCCAGCCACAGGGCCCCCGCACCGGCGCCCAACATGCCGGCCCGGTAGCCGAGCACGATCGCACCGGCACCGGCGCCTTGTTCGTCATCTTTAAGGATTTCGACCCGATAGGCATCGATAACAATATCCTGGCTAGCCGACGTAAACGCCACCAACAGGGCGAACATCGCCGTCATGCCGGGGTTTTCAGCCGGGCTGGTCGACGCCATGGCGAAGATAGAGGCCATCAACGCCAGCTGCGCTACCAAGGCCCAACTTCGCCGGCGGCCGAGTAGATCCGTAAGAACAGGTACCGGCAACCTGTCAATCACCGGGGCCCATAGAAACTTAAATGTGTAAGGAGTCCGGACCAGGGAAAACAGACCGATGGTGGTCAATGACACGCCTTCAATCTTGAGCCAAACCGAAAGTGTAGAGAATACCAACAACAACGGCAGGCCGCTGGAAAAGCCCAGGAAAAGGATGATCAGGATGCGGCGGTCGGCATAAACCTTGGCGGCGGCGAGCCACGATTTCATGTCACCGCCCGGCGCTCTTCATCCCCCTTCAGCAACGACTCACAAGCGCGCAGTACCTGGTCTTCGGCGATGGCGCCGATACAGGGGAAAAGCTGAAATTTATTGGCGCGGCGGTGGCATCGCCAAAAGCAGTGATAGCATTCCATTTCCTGGAAGACGAAACGCGTATTTGCGGGCGTCACCTCCTGGGGATAAGGCACAAAACTGCCGAAGTGTCCGCCGCCGACAATGACCACAGTGGGGCGCCCCAAGGCGATGCTCAAGTGCGCGGGCCCGGTATCGTTACTGACCACCAACGACGCATGCTTCATCAGGTCCAACAATTCGGGCAAATTGGTCTTTCCGGTCATATCGATGATGCCTTGCGTTTCCCCGGCATCACGGATCGCCTGTTCGATTTCTTCATGGCCGGACCGTTCCTCGACGCGGCCGACAAAGACAACCCGAAAGCCTCTTTCCCTCATCGTCTTGGCCAACGCCGCATACCCCGCCAGCGGCCAGCGACGGCCAGGCTCATTGCTGCCCGGGTTTAGGACGACATATGGCGCACCGGCATCGATGGGCGGGGCTTGGTCGCGCCAGGTAATTTGAGGCGCCTCAGGTGGGATGGTGGCCCCGGTGACGGCGGAGATAAAACGAAAATGACGGATGATTTCGTGGGTCGGATAGGGCCCGGTATCGATGATTTCGTCGACCTGGCTCAGGTAATAGCTGAACTCGGAACGGGTCCGTTCGCTAACATAGGGGCGGGAGGAAACCGTCCTGGGCGCGGATGATACCCACACCAGACTGTCCGCCATCAAGGCACGGCGCATATAAGAATCGCTGACCGCAATGGCCGGCGCTAGGCCTCGAACCCACAGCGATATCTTGAAACGGTAAAGTGGCCGGCGCGCATACGCATGTTCGTCAATGGCGTAAACGCGGTAACCCTGAAAAACATCGTCGGCAAGGTTGCTCCAGCTTTTACACCCCAAGACGGTGATGTCGGACTTATCGACGCCAAAGGCATCGGCATAATGATCAAGAGTGCGCCGAAACAAGACCATATCGCCGATGCCGTCCATGCGCACAACCAAGACACCCCGACGTTTTTTAAACACCGGCCAATGCCGCGCGATCAAATCCAAGGGCCGGAACATCCACCACCGCCGACGCATCCCGGCGGGAAAGGTGCGCCAAAACGCCGTCGTCGTAATCCGAACTGAAGTCCAGGGATTAGGTGTCTCGGTGTTGGGCGACGACGTCATTAGCCAAGTTTTTCCTCGATCAGGGCCTTAAAGGAAACATTGGAGCGAGCCCCCAAATGGGAAATGCATTCAGCCGCACAAATACCGCCGATCCGGGCGCTGGTAAACAAGTCCCGGCCGGACGTCAGGCCGAACAGGAGCCCCGCCGCATAGGCATCACCGGCGCCGGTGGTATCAACCAGGGTGTCCACCACCTCAGCGTCGACTATATGGACCTCATCGCCGGAAACAACAACCGAGCCCTTTTCGCTGCGCGTAAGGGCCGCGACTTCGCAATGGCTGCGAACCGCCTGCAGGGCATCATTAAAATTCTCGACTTGATAGAGAGTCATGATTTCTTCTTCATTGGCGAACAGGATATCGACATGGTGTTCCGCCAGGTCGAGGAAGTCTTCGCGGTGACGGTCGACGCAAAATGGGTCCGATAAGCTTAGCGACACCTTGCGGCCAGCTTGATGGGCAGCGTCGGCAGCTTTGAGGAACGCTTCCTTAGCGGCCGGAGGATCCCAGAGGTATCCCTCAAGATAGGTGATCTCTGCATCGGCGATCTGTTCAAGATCGATGTCCTCGGGGCCTAAGTCGACACAGGCACCCAAAAACGTCTGCATGGTGCGCTTGGCATCAGGGGTGACCAGAACCATCGATGTAGCCGTTGGCGGGCCGCTCACCGTCGGCAGGGTATCGTAGGAAACCCCAATTGCGTGAATGTCGTTTCGAAAGACTTCGCCCATTCGATCATTATGAACCTTGCCAACAAAGACCCCAGAACCGCCCAGCGATGCCAGCCCGGCAATGGTATTGGCGGCGGAACCACCGGAACATTCAATGGCCCCGTCGGTCTTTTCGTAAAGCCGCTTTGCCTCATCGGCGTCAATCAAGGTCATGGCGCCCTTGGTCATGCCTTCGGAAACCAACAGGTCATCGTCCGCATGAACCAAAATATCGACAATGGCATTTCCGATTCCAATGACATCAATCCGAGGATCGCTCATTACCTTCTCCTGAGCAAGGGATGGAATTTAATGACAAGCCTGAGTATAACGGCGGGCTCGCCTTCGACAACAGGCCCTAAGATATACCTGGAAACAATCAATATGTTATCCGCATTTTTTAAGGGAATCTCTCAATTAAACGACCGCCCGACCCAAAGGGTGCTCTGGATTTCGATCGTCTCCGCCACTTTGGTGTTCTCCATGTTGTGGGTAGTGGTTGGGGTTTTGTTGGGGTCAACATCTATCTTTACCATTGGTTGGCTGGAGTGGGCCGTTGACCTGTTGGGGGGGTTGGCGACTTTTGTATTCACTTGGTTTTTGTTCCCCGGCGTGATCAGCGCCGTTATTGGCATCTTTCTTGGTGACATTGCCAATGCCGTTGAGGCCCGCCATTTTCCTTCTTTAGGCCCGGCCATGGGCTTGCCGATGGCCAAGGCGGTGTTGGTGCCGCTTGGTTACCTAGGTGTCCTGATTGTATTAAACCTATTTCTTCTGGTATTCCTGCTGATCCCGCCGCTATTCCCTTTTGTTTTCTACACCGTGAACGGCTATCTTTTGGGCCGAGAATATTTTGAACTGGTGGCGTTGCGCCGGATCGGCCCGGAAGAAGCCCGGCGTTTAAGAAAAGCCCATCGGGGCAAGCTGTTCCTGACGGGTGTTATCATGGCGTTGCTGTTAACCCTGCCGGTGGTTAATCTATTGGCCCCCGTCGTGATCACCGCCGCGATGGTTCATTTGTTTGAAGATTGGCGAGGAAACCCCGGCATCGCCCATTGAGTTCTAGTCGGCGAAAATAAATAAAAGGAAATGCGTCATGTTCCAAAAGAAAAATGAAGAATTGGCCGGTGACGCCGAAATGTCGGCGCCGCCGATGAAACCCTTCACCAAAAAAGGTTCTCACGCACCCAGCAAGCCGCCGACAAAGAAGACGTGACGCCCACCCGCGGCACCCTCTTTCTGGCTGTTACGCTGGGGCTATTCGCCTGCGCCGAGACGGCGGCGCCGGTGGCGCCAACCACCAGGGCTGCTCAGCCAAAAAAACCAATTGTGACTGCCGTTGCGCCGGTACCAACAAAGCCCGTATTCGTACCGAAACTGGCTATCGCACCAAAAAAGGTTTATCCGCCGCCGTCGCGTCTTTCCGGGTTGGACCGCGGCCAAGTGACGGGCCTGTTGGGCGCGCCCGGGTTCGAGCGTTTAGATGATCCTGCCTTAATCTGGCAATACCGTTCAGCCATTTGCGCGTTGGATATTTTCCTTTACCGGAACGAAAATGAAGACATTTTCAGGGTTCGTCATTTTGAAGCCCGGGCCCGGGGCAACAAAACGGTCAGTGAAAAGGACTGTTTCGTGGGTCTGTTAATCGCCCACGAGCAACGATCTTAGTTTTATTTAAACCGCAAATTCGTCGTCGCAAATGAGTCCATCTGCTCGGGATTTGCTCTAGCTCAACCGATTTCCTTCGCCTTGTAGCCGCCAAACCAGGCAGACACCCAGGCCACCACAGAACCTAGGATGGCTGGTCCCAAAATACATAAGGCACATATCGGCGCAACCACAGCAGCGGCGACAAGCATGGCAACCGGTTTGTCGTCTATAGCAGTCTCCTACTCAATCACTCGGGACGCTGAGGGTTGGCAGTATGCAACCTGTAGCGACTGCAGGTTCAAGAGGTTTATAGCATGGGTTTGAAAACGCGGGCTGGAATGCCCAACTTTGCCATCGGTGCGCTCTACCGTGGTACGGGGCTACCTCGAAACCAACTGTTACTACGAGCGGATTGGCGATATGCCTAATAGCACCGATGTCCGCTTATGGCTATTAACGGACTCTTTGCCACACCCAGAATTATGTCCGCTTTTCCCCCGAAAGCGGACATTCGGAGGAGAGCTAACATTACTTGCGCTCTCCGGTTGCGTTCGCTTTTAGGAAAGACGCAGACATCGCTTCGCCTGAAACCCGAGCAGGTCCTTATCGTTTTGGAGATGGTCACGAATAGCGCTGTTGTCCCGCCCGATCTGTTGGGGCAACGGAGCCAAATTTTATTGACATCACGGCCGGGCGCCGCGCCTTGCCTTCCGACCGTCGCTCCCGCAGGATGGACCCTCGAAAGTGAGTCAAATGGGAAATGTCGGTTTATAAACTCTTCCATAAAATCGCCAAGTTCGGCGTCCGAGAGTTGGCTCAAAATCCAGAACTCCGAGCCAAGACAGTGAGCTTCGTCAAAGACCAGGTCGTCCCACAGGCTAAGGCTGGATGGGAGAAGGCCAAGCCCAAGCTCGAACAAGTGAAGGACACTGCAGTGGGTGCCGCGAAGGATGTGGCTGATGTGGCGCGGGAGAATGATCCACGAGAGGATCCAAAGAAGTTCCTATCTAAGGCCTCCCAACGATTACGCGATCGAGCGAAGCGCTAGAGGATTTGGGGGAAATGGATTTCGACGCCACCACCACCATCGGACTTGTGGCCGCCGTTTTGACCACGGCGGCGTTCTTGCCGCAGGTGATCAAGACGTGGCGCACGCGCAAGACCCGGGACATATCGCTCGGCATGTTTCTGGTTCTCTGCCTGGGCATCTGCCTGTGGTTGGTCTACGGGCTTTTGCGGGGCGACCTACCGCTGATCCTCGCCAACGCCGTGACGCTTGCCCTCGCCGGCACCATCCTGGTGTTCAAGCTGAAATACAAGTGAAGGGCGCCCAGGAAGGCAAACCCTGGTTTTCGATACAGACCTGCTTAACCGAATGATCTAAAAAATGTCCGCTTCTGGCTATTAGCGGACTCTTTGCCATACCCTGAAACATGTCCGCTTTACCCCCAAAAGCGGACATTCGTCGGAATTCACGGTTATAAGGTTCTTTGCGTTTGCGGGTTGTGGGGGCAAGATAGGGCATGTGGAAGCCGTTACTCGGTTTTGGGGTTTTCTCGGCGGCTCTTGCCGTTGCGTTAATCGGCTCCCCAATTTTTGGGGAGGCTGTAATGAAATGGGCCGCTGACCTAGAGGCTTTCCTTTGGGGTTCTTTCTATTCGGGATGGATCGTAATGCCGTCGCTGTTCCTGATTTTGTTCGGGTTCGGCAT
>Ga0066376_10002125_pt1 | contig 18664 bp, 7 predicted proteins | sample Knorr_S15_td_Bot_FD_77009 | JGI IMG/M metagenome (GOLD analysis project Ga0066376, IMG submission 77009) | Marine microbial communities from Southern Atlantic Ocean transect - Knorr_S15_td_Bottom_ad_5009_LV_A | ecosystem: Environmental > Aquatic > Marine > Oceanic | place: Southern Atlantic... | reverse complement strand
GATTCTCATCGTGGGGCATTCGATAGGAGGTCTTGCTGCTCGCAGATATCATGATTCCACTCCATCGTCATCAGTTACTGCGATTTGTACCGTTGCCACACCTCACGATGGCTTCCTGCTCGATGGAGATCAAGAGGCTATTCTGAAGAAGATAGCACATATTCTAGAATTGCTCGGCTTTGGTGGTCGAGGCCAATCCAACACATCTCTACCCGATGGAACTCCTGGGGAGGATGCAGGAAGGAAGGATGTCGAGGAAGCCATCACGATGTTAACTCAGCACAGGGAAGGAATCATCCCTGACATAGGAGGTGGCAATTGATGACAGATGTTTATGCCACTGCCACGACAGTGAAGAACACGCATTTCACTGGTTACACATATGGTTCCTCTACATTTTCCGGAAGTCCAAATGCATGGCCAACAATCCCGAACAACGACAAGATCGATTGTGTGTATTTCACTTGGGCGGTTCTCCACAAGGTCATGATCGATGAGGGGAAAACACCGTCTTCCAAACAGCGTTCTGCAATTTACATATCAAATTGGAAAACACAACAGAATCTTACACTTCATTCTGCAGTAGAACAAGGTCTCAAAGGAATTCAGGGCCCTGTTACTGCTATTGTGGACGAAGGTCTTGGAGACAATATCAGCATCTCAGACATCAAGAAGGGGGACTTTGTTCAGTGGTGGAGAAAAACCGGAGGATCAACAAAATGGAACAGTGGCCACTCAGTCATTGCTGCCGACGACATTGTGAAAAACAGTTCTGGCGAATATGAACTGAAGGTGCTTGGCGCCCATTGGACCAATACATCGAATCCCAACACACCTTATGAGAAAACTCAGAATTTGACAGGATTCAAGGTGTTCGCCGCTCGCTATACCGTAGCAGCAGCAGTCACAGCACCAGCAGCAACGATATCTGTTCAAAGCCGAGCGACTGATGTTGCTGCAGAACTACTTGCCTACTACAATACATACGCCGAGATGCCGATCACTCATGGCAGTTCAACGATTACTGTTAGAGTTCCATATCATATGAATACGACAGATGATGGTGGCAACGCCACGAAATGGAAAAAGGTGGGTGAGCAAAATAGGGCTGATGATAATATGAACCCCTTTTTGAAAAATTATTCTTCTGATTGCAGAATTGGAAAAGGGCGTGCAGATGATCTTAGGGAGCTTCTACAAGGTGCGGTAGATGCTGGCCATGTACAAACCCCAATAACACAGGCAATACTCCGTGCTTGGTTGTCTTCCTCTCCATATTCCGACCCAGCAGGTCAAGATGGATATGGAATATCATGTGACTGTTCGGGTTTTGTTTCATATGCATACCAACACCTTTTCGAACATTTTTCTCTTCCACATGAAAATTTCAAAAGGAAACCATCAGGGACATTCAGGCCGAAAAAGAAATTCAATGATGTTGTTTTTGTTGAAGTTAGTAAACCTGAGGATTTGAGACCTGGTGATGCCATAGGTATGATTGGCCATGTTAGAATGATTCAAGATGTGAATATTACATCAACTCATGTCGAATTCTATTCAATTGAAATTACTGCCAAGAAAAACCATGCAGACTATTCCGATGGCTCGGGTGCGCTGGGCCGTCTTTTCCGATATCCACTTGGGTGTTCATTCAAATGGTCTTCACACAGTAAACCCAGAGTAATTTGCAAAGATTCCAGTGGGTCCTCACAAAGTCGTGAAGAGAAGGTCAATGGAAGTTGGACAACCTCTTCTGACAAGATATACGGATACAGTCGCTATCCTCCATTGTATGATGCTACAACATCAACATCTTCTCTCAATACCAATCCAAAAAGAGCTTACTATGCTGTTGCAGGTTGGGATGAAGATGAGGCAGGCCTTAGGGCTGCAAAAACATGGAGAGATGAGATTATGGCCACTTCTTCATACGATGAATCTTCTACTTATTTCCCCGAACCGTTTGTCGCCAACTCTGTCGAATCATTCAGAAATTATTGGTCGGTTATGAAAGACACTGAGATAATTGTGAAAGAAGTCAGAGTATTCCTTCCCCCCGTTGATAATTGGTTTGCAGATCAAATTCCCGACGGCTTAGAATTTGGATCGAGTAGCGGCTTTGAAGTTATGTCAGAATCAGAACTAGCTAACCTAGGAAAGCTACAGTGGGATTCTGAAGGCCTTCTCCATATTATCGGAAACCACACTGGTGATATTTCTGACTCAAGACCTTGGTGCCCGGCTCAGTTATTTGCTAATTCTCAGCAAATCAAAGTCTACGGGGAACCCCACGAAGTAGCATTTTCTGAAGAAGAGGATGAATATGATTGGATAGATAATTGGTGGTCATGATGAGTGAGAGTTATCCGATTTGGCTTAGATCATACCGTAGAGGTATTTTGAGTGATGGGCTTGCCACTCCTCAGATTGAATTTACTCCTCAAACAGAATCCATTCAGATTGAATTATCTGGCAGCGTTGGCAAAGGTGGAGACAACAATTCCAATGATGTAATGAGCGTTCAGCAACGACTCAAAGATTTGGGATTCAATATTCCTACCGTGAACGGCACCTCAGATGCCACTCTTGTGGACCAGATCAAGTTGTTCCAATCCATTGTGAATCAGGTCTCCAAGAAGTTGTCTTCTTCCAACGACGGCCGGATTAATGTTGATATGACGACTCACAAGTGGCTTCAGGCTGCCAACGCCCCCAGTTGGATCAGGATCCAGGATCTCAGTGGGCCCGGTTGGATTAACGAGAATCAAGATACCACCCGTGAAATCGAGTATCATGGTTTCTCCACTAACTGGTTGAAGGAGTCATTCGATCTCATAGGTCAACATTTCGTTGACAACAGGACATCTTCAATGATAGAGAAAATCGAGATCAACGACTGTTCTCCAGAGCATGGCGGTGACACGCCAGACCATAAGGGACATGAAACAGGTCTCCAAGTTGACATACGAACTCCAAGGAAAAACAAGACATGCGGTGGAATCGAAATATATGTTGGGATTACCAACAAGAATTGTTCTGAGGAAACGGGTAGAGCAAACTACACTCAAACTCATTCTGACTATGATAGAGATGCTAATAGGCAGATACTGAAGTCAATCCGAGCCGTTATGGGTCAGAGGATTCACGGTCTGTACTTGAATGATTTTGTCCTGATCGATGAAGGTCTCTGTACCTACTGCAAAGGTCATTATGATCACATTCATTTGACAATCAAACCACCAGATAGGGAAATGGTCAGCCCCACATCGTCTGTAACTGCTGTTCAAGGTGCACCTTCAACCACAACCCCGCCGCCACCGCCACCTGACCCTCCAACACAAGATCAGTTGTATGATTTCTATCGTAACCATGTTTACTCGTTATCGCATGATCCTAACAAATTCACAGATGTAGATGGGCACATCAATATCTGTGGAGTCAGGGGTTGGAAGGCTGGAAAAGCGTGCGCTGCAGAAAATACCTTCAATCAATACAATGACATCATTGCTCTGATATGGAAAGATGGAAGCAGTCATTACGTCAAAGAGTTCGTGGCGTCAGTGGATCCAGGGAAACGAAGAAATTTACTGAATGAAAAAGGTCTTGCACATCTTATGGCGAAGAATGCTTCAGCAGGAACAACGGGTCAATATTCATACGAGATTGGAACAGAATCAGGAAATACGATCCTCAAGCAGAAGCAAAAATATGTCTCTGCATGGAGGGAAAAAGACATAGAAAATTTAGATCAGAATATTTTCGTCGGACAAACTGTAGATACAAAAGTTCGAGGGGTGCATTTCATTCCAGGAGACAAGAAGGACATCGTTGGAAATATCTCGTATGGTCAGCAGACGATCAAGCCTGAGTCGGACTATTCAGGAACAGGGCGATTTGGAGATTCAAATTGGTTGGATTTCATTCAAACCCTTGGAGATGTGCCCCAGTTGCAAACGGAATTCACGTATACTCTCATGACTGGTAGCGAGATACCAAACTTGAATTCCATTGATTGGAGTGCGGGAGCAGTACCCAGTACCTGGAGTTGGTGTGCTAACACAATGGAATCACTCTACGAGAAAACAACTTCGTGGGCGTTATCATTGATTTCATCGGGGGGTCCATGAGTATGACAATTAGCACAAAATCGATAGTTTGTCAAGCGTCTACTACGAATATTTTGGATTCGTTGCTTGAATGGGTCAAGGAGGACATCGATCAACTACGTAACCACATCGACAACCTCCCGACGGTCACTCATTTGGGGATGGGGGTCAGATTTGATACTGACATTACTCCTTCCGACCCATCGCCCGATCCTCTTGCTTTGGATGGGGGCGTCGGAGACACCTTCGTCGAAATATTATCTTCTGACTTACATGATACCGGGTATCAGATTGGCGACAGGGTGGAGATTCTCAGTAATTCATCTACCGAAGAGTTCGCACATGTTGGGAGCATCACACACAATTCTACATCAGGAAATGCCTGTTTGAATCTGATCGATGTTGATGCGAACGGAACTCCATATCAACTCGTGGGTACTCACAATACAACCGATGAATCGTCAGTCCAGAAGTTACGTCCCCCTTCAGGTGATCTGCATGTCGATGTTTCCTGCCGTGTGGACATTCTTAGCATCGACATCAATCCATCATCGAGTGCCCCCCCAGCTCACCCCACACCTAAGGTGAAAGCCACTGCATCCATTGGCAGGCAGAGTGGTTCGGAAGGGGCGATTTACTTGCTGAATGGACCTAGTGATCCTACACATCTGCGATCTGCTGAGGTCAATTTATCATGGTCGCCAAACGACGGGTTCGAGGTCAACGCGTCATTGTATGATGCAGCCTTCGCTGGAGTCTATGACTGGTCAGGAAACTATCCTGGTTGCCTATCGTTAGACATGGTTACCGATATTGTGACTGGACTAAAGCAACCACTTGTTGATCCTGGATTATACGAATTGCTGAATGCGTTCCTGACTCACTACTCTGAAATTGATGATTCGGGGCAGTTGGAGTTCTTGCTCGAGTTGCTCGAGGCTCTGAAATTGGCGTCCAGTCAGATATCTATGATTTCAGGTAATCCGGTGAAGCAATGGTCAATACAAGCATCTACCATTGACTGCTTCATCAACGACCCTCTGGATTACCTGAACCAACTGTTTACCAATGCGTATGGAGATTGGGCCATCAATGAATTTGATATCAGAACAGATCAATTGACAGGTGATTTGGTTAGTACAAACCTGTTCAACATTCTTACTGACAATATCGCATTGCTTGAGCCCGATCTTTACAGTGAAGACTCGATGATCATCTCTATCCCGTTGCCAGGGCCATTGCAACCGATTGAGATCACCATTCACGCCTCAGGCGAAGTCGAAACCACATTGCTACGATTCGAGCAGGGTAGATTCTTCGTGAATTTGTCCACAAGAGTGAACTTGAGCCAATTGGTAGGTGGTGGCTCGAACATCGATGTGACTGCAACCCTGCTCGCAGGGATGCTCCCTCGTAGCAGTGGCGACATTTCTTTCGCCTTCAGATGTGAGTATGATCGTTTAGCCACAATCCCAGTCACGTTGGATTTCGAATTATCTGGATTAGACGAGATATTCGATTTCGATCCAGCGGTTTCAAATTGGGTGTCTATCCCTTCATCCATCACTCTGTTCCCACCGACGGATCCAGCAAAACCCTTTGAGGAACTCAAGGACATGTTGTTGCTCGCTTTACCTACTTTGGGAATCCAGAGTATGGCTCAACTGCTGATAGAGAGGTTCCTCCTGTCGAAGTTGGATGATAGACCCTTCATAGGAGATGTGCTGGATGTCTTGGGCTTGGTGGAAACCATTGACGGTTTGAATTATACGTGCACATCCTGGCTTCCAATCATCAGTGACCCTCTCGGCTATCTTGAGAATATATTCTTGACCGATCAAGGGGGGATACGTGCTAGACCAGTGATCGATATCGCACATTCAATCTTCACGATGTGCGACATTCCCATCAGAGAGGAGTTTGCAACAGTCATCTCAGGCCCACCAGCGTTAACTGAAGTAGCAATGTCAATTGAGGTGAATGGTAATCAGGTAGCAGAATTCTGCATCATGGAGTCACAGGCCACGGCCAATGCACTTTGCCTGGCCATCCAAACTCCACCCGGTTCTCCACTAGTAGTCAGTAAATCCACGGGAGATATTCTGGAATTGGAACTGCAGGCATGTCTCACAATCGACGCCAATCTCTCGTTGTCGGCCATCGGCAGTGGTGCGCGCCTTGTGTTCTATCCAGCTAGACTGTGCGGTTCGACCCAGATCGGTGCGGTAAGCCTCGCGAACGATGCCTACATCGCGCTTGATTTCGAAATCAGCGATACCAGTCCAACCTTGGAGTTGGAGATTTCGCTTGATGGAACGCCACAACCAGCATTGACTCTCTTACCAGAGTTATCTGGCTGGAACGAATTCATCAGTTCACTCCTCAGCGGTACACTCGAATTCCTACTCCCCAAGTTGTTGACCAAGTTGCTCCACATGGTCTACGAGAACGATCCCACCCTTGGGTTGAAATTGATGGACATCGCAATAGATCTCGGTTTATGGGATGATACACTACCTGCATTCAACGCAGATGCTTACTATTCCGGTAGTGCACTAATCCATGGTACATTTATCGAGGCGGAAATTCAGACTTTGGCACAAGATCCGAAACTTTGGATAGAGAATAATTTGGCCCCCCTTCTTGGTACAGCAGTCAATGTATTGCTTTCACAAATATTCCCCTTGCCAGATGGGGGCACCTTGGGCCCAATCTTTGCAGCCAAGGATATGGGGACTTACACTCGGTTGGCTCTCTACACCTTCGATGGAACCAATGTGGTGAATGCTAGCAATGGAGGATTGCTTGATAGGTTCGCTGTCGAGATTGGAGAGAAGAGTGGAGATTACGGAATCTGGCTATCCTATTCACCTTCATTCGATCTTAATCAGCATGTGATATGGGGGCCCTCTACTTCCCCTCCCATATTCCCAGCCTCTACAGTTGATTCTGTGGGTGTTCCGAGGACTAGTTCAGAACCTGAAGCGACCTGGACATACACAGTCAGCACTGGTTTACCATCGCTCGCAATCCAAAATAGGGGGGAGGAATACAGCATTGGGGACAGATTGGCTTTCTCAGATCCCTCCATGTTACCAGGATCTGATATTGAGGTGGTCGTCGACACCATCGACTCAAATGGTGCGATAATCTCATTCCATGCCAACACCAGAGAAACAGAACTTCCGAATTTGGACCTTTATCTCGAAGCAGGAATCGCATACGATAACGGAGGATCTGAATGGGGCGCATCGGTGAAGTTGAACGTATGGGCAGATGGTGACTTCTTCAATGGAAATGGACCAGTCACGATGCGCCCATGTCTGATGTTCGGATTCCAATCGGACGTAGTATCTCTGTCTCTTGCAACCAACTATGATGATAATGGCTTGAGCCTCTCAGATGGAGACAACCCTTCACTTACGATAATTGGCTCCAGTCCAGTTGAAAACGCAGGCTTCTGGATCGAGTTGCTTCCTGCAATTGATTGTGGGGCTCCAACTTTGTTGGCTATGCTTGCGGACATGGCTGATGTTGCACTGAGTTTCGTTGCTGAAATCCAAGATGTTCAGGACTGGTTGAATACGCCCTTGTATCAACCATCACCATCCAACGACATCAAGGATGCGTTGTCAGATTGTTCTGTCCCGGGAAGAATTCTCGTTGCAATTGGCGTAATGGCTCACTATCAACTACCCACTTCTATTTACGAATGGCCGGGAACTTCTCCTCCCCCTCCCTCAATACCAGACCAAGGAATCTTCTACATGTTCCGCAAGATTACGTATTCGGGCGGTGGCGCAGGAATTCCGGGTGACTGGGTATCAGGGATTAACGGGCAAGGGATAATGGAACATTTCAACGACCCGTTGGGTGCACTTCTTGACGGATTGTTCTGCCTATTGGACGGCGCCTTGGCTTCCTCCATTTCTGACAGCACCAACAGTACAAACAGCGCCGGACTGACATTATTCGAACATTTAGATGGAGATATTCCATTCACCATTAGTTTGGTCGATAAAGACCCTGCATCGGGTTCCGGTCAGTTTGGTATCAGATTCTGGTTTGACGAAGTGGTCGTCAAGGATGATTTGCTGAAACTGTTCTTCCAGGATGGCACCGACTTGGAGGAATGGACGCCAGGAGAGGGATTCATCCCAGGGGTGACATTGTACTTTGTCGAATGGGATTCTGTTTCAGGCGTCACACCTCTTCTGAGTCTCGAAATCGCCGGCTTGGGTCTCGAGGTTGCCAAGGGTGATGGCAAGCCGCTGCTCGAGAAGTTCCTCTGTCTGAACAAGGTGAGCTTGGTTACTGCATTGGACTTGAATATCCTACCTGCCTACCCAACCAAATTTGGTGGTCAACTGATTCTGGACGATTTCGGAATCGAATTGGGTGGTGACGGAGGGAGTGACGGTGGCAACGGAATGGCTGCCGGATTGCTGAAAGGTGGGGAGGACGGAAAGGATGCGGTCAAACCGAGTTTCGATCTGTATCTGTCCAAATTCGATAACAATCCCTTTGAAGTTGCAATCAAGGATGGTCAGGCCGAGTTCTGGTTCCCCATCAACAAGGACTTCGGTCCATTGAAGATAGAGCAGATAGGAGTTCGCTATTTCCAAGACCCACCAAATGGTGGAGAACATAGGCTGGGGATCCTGATAGACGGCTCAGCCGAAGTCGCTGGTTTCATGGCCCAAGTAGATGACTTAATGGTCAGTTTCCCATTACTAGATCCATTTGATTTCGATAGTTGGAAATTTGATTTGGCTGGCCTTGCCATTGCGTATGACAGTGATTCGTTCAGTATAGCCGGTGCTCTGAGAAAGGAAGGCAACTATGCATTTTTCCCATCCTCATACGTGGGGGAGGACTTCGCTACAGGATTGAATCCGATTCCGAAACCTACGGGGCTCCAGTATGGCGCAACATTCCCACCAGGTATGGAGTGGGCATTGGAGTATGCAGAATACCAAGGTCTGTGCACCATAACGACAGACACACTTGGCATTTCTGCGGTCGGTGCCTTCGCGCGCGTACCCAATGCAGACGGAACTGGATTCGTGTCTGTCTTTGTCATCGCTGCCCTGAACATGCCACTTGGTGGCCCTCCGTTCTTCTTCGTTACTGGATTGTTAGGTGGACTGGGACTCAACCGACAGTTGACTATTCCAGCCATTCAAGATGTTCCACAGCACCTGTTCATCCAGACACTTGGTGGGACCCTCGCGGACAATCCAATGGGTGCGTTGGACCTCATCAAGACACAGTTCCCGATCGAGCACGGGTCGTTCTGGTTCGCTGTCGGACTGAAGTTCACTTCGTTCCAGATCATCGAATCTCGAGCAGTTCTGTTCATCAAGATTGACACGGGCGTCACCATCGGAATCGTTGCCCTCTCGGCGATGTCACTACCGTCCAAAGAGTGCAACATCGGTTATGTCGAGTTGGCCATTCTCGCTTACTACTCCTCCGAGGAACAGGTTCTCTGGGTTCAGGCGCAACTCACCGACGCCTCCTACCTTTTCTCCAAGAGTTGCCGCTTGACCGGCGGTTTCGCTCTGGTCACCTGGTTCAAGACCGGCGAGTTCCTGCTATCGCTTGGTGGATACCATCCAAGGTTCCGAGCTCCGGATTACTATCCGGTGGTGCCGAGAATAGGTTTCAACTGGAAGCCCATTTCCTGCATCACAATCAAGGGAGGCGCCTATTTCACGCTATGTTCATCTGCGGTGATGTTGGGTGGAGGTTTGGATGCGTCGTTCAACAAGGGCATGTTGTCAGCAGGCTTCAGGATGGGGCTAGATGTTCTAGTGGTATTCGATCCATTCTTCTATGACTTCGAAATGTACATCGAACTCTATGTCCGCTTCAAGTGTTACATCAAAATTTGGGGTGTCAAAATTGGTAAGACATTCAAGGCCAGCATCGGCGCGGATCTACAGATTGAAGGCCCGGAAATGCGAGGCACCGCAAGGCTCTCGCTTGCTTTCGTCTCGTTCACAGTTAAATTTGGGAGTCAGAATCCAAGTTCCTTCGCAGCAATCAGTGGCACACAATTCCTGAACAAGCATGTCAGGCAACTACCCGAAGCCGAGGTCGATGATGCACCTAGCAATGAATGGAAAACCACTGATTTCATGAATGCAAATGTGCTCAAAGGAGTAGCACGACCTCCAAGCGCCAAGAACGATGATGGCACCCAGAAAGATGGTTTACCAACTGGGGAAGACGATTCAGATCCTTGGCTGTTGGAACCAGAGTTTGACTTCATGTTGGGTCATAAATTCCCAGCCACTAGTATGCGATTCAATACAGATAAAGGAACAATTTCCAGATCTTTTGACCAAATGGATTTGGCTGCCATGCGCCAAACTGGAGTGGATAGTATCATTGAAATCGATCTTCATCGTAAGGTGGGAAATAGTTGGGAAATAATGGACGATTACGACGATTATTGCCATTCAGAGGGGATTACCATTGATTCTCGTCAAAGCTTCTTCCCAGACACCATCTGGTCATACATCGCCGGACCAGGTGGTAAACCTCAACCGAAGAAGTCTGCTGGAGAACAACTACAGTTCCTGTCATCATATGTGATTAGTGGCCGTTGCTACTTTGAAGACCCAACGGACAACCTGAATTTGGAAGGCAAGGTAGAACCTTGTGAAATGACTCATTACATCCCGATGCATGAAGCCTCGGGAATCAACATAGTGTTCGTGGGCCCAATTGTTTCGATTATGAGGGACATCATGGCTCTATCGCTAGCTAATTATCAACAGGCTGTTACAGAAGATGATTCGAACAAAGGTCTGATGAGTGCAATGATCAAGATGATCTATGACGATGATGCAGAATTTGGTAAGCAGGTGTACATCAATGAGACACGCAAAGTCGATTCATTCCATGATTTCAATGAAGCAGCCAGCAGATCGGCTGCTGGCAGTAGAAAAAACCAGTTCGGAGCTATCGGAAATCGCCGTGGAAACGCCAAAGCAGGAGGTGATACCCGATGACCAGCCCTCCTGTGCGCTCTAGGAAGATGGCCGAGAAGCGCCTGAGGCGATTACGCTCTGCCCCGCGCGTCATCAGCATCACCAATGATTTCGGTACAGACACCCCAATGCTCACTACGAGCGCATTGAATGAAGTCAAACCTCAAGAGAAGATCAGGAAGCCCCGAGGAACGCCCCGCCCCGTATTGATGCATACCATCAAAATGAGACCCGAGTCGAGAACCGAACTGCCCCCCTCATCCCGAACGACAGTTCTCACATTGCCAGAACGGGACACAGCTCCGAGAATCGATGTACCACGTAGAAAGATGAACAGTAAGTTGGCGTTGAGATCAAGGAGCATCGCGGTGAATTCAAATGGTTCTCCATCAAGCACCAAACAGGAACATCAACCTCCAGTCCAATTCACTAAACCAAGTCAGATTCGTGCGAGAACAGCTCAACTACGCGGGGATGGACTAGGACTCTCTGCTGGCGAGACGCATTTGTGGAAACTCACGAACAGGGGAGTCCCTAAATCTTCAAACTCGACCCTAGATGATCGCCCCACATTGGATGTGGATGGAGATCAAGGTGTGAGGGTGTCTTTCATGACCATGGTTGGTGATCCGATTCAAGAATTTGAGATACCTCCTCATGCCCAACCGATTACCCTGAATGTACCTCAAGGCACTGGATTGGTTGCCGCGATTGGACTCGGCGGTGCTGGAGCGATCCCTGAAAATCTGGAAGTCGGACCTGGTGGAATACTGCCTGAAGTTTCAACCTTCAATCGTCCTGGAATCGGTTTCCACCCATCTTCAACTGTAGTTCAGGTCAGCCCATTCAACTACCTTTGTCGAGGTTCTTCGATGAGGGTGAAATATCTGCATCCTGGACATGCTAGAGGAAAGAGGTTCGCGTTTTCAGCGATGCATGTGTTGGACAAACAGCCAGAGGTCGAGATGGTCCTGCCCTCGACCATCGATAATTTGGCAATTTTCATCTCGGGCGAAGGCGAAGAAGAAGAAGTTCTCTCAGTCGCCCTTGGTGACTTGATTGTGACAGGGGAGCCACATCAAATCAAGCGCAACGGCTGCAGAGTTTTCCTCTGGGATGTTGCTGAAGAAGTAGAGAATGCCAGTCTAGTCAAGGTTCTAGCTCGGGTTGCAGAAGGTTGGGCGATAGATTCCATCATCGGCCTGAGAGGGCCATACGACAACTGGCTGAAGACGTTGACCGATGGAAGATGGTCAGGACTGGTCGAAGAAGGGCCACTCACATCCAATGGTGATTCACTGCTCAAGTGGCGCAACTCGAATACTCCGGCCGCCAAGAGAACATCCGCGGTTCCAAGTTCAAAGATGAAGAGAGCAGAAATTCCGCAACCGGCACCTGTAGAAAAGACGGCCAAGAAGGGAATTTATGACCTAGGAGAATTGGAGTTAGGCAATGAATTCAAGCGAGATGTGTCGAGTCTTGCTGCTGATGATGATATGGGTGACATCATCACATTCAGCAGAGTGTCCGGAGCAGAGTTCTTGTCGGTTTCTCCAGAAGGCACCATCATCGGACTTCCTACCGAAACCCAGCCATTGGGAAGATTCGAATTTGTCGTTCGTGTGACTGATTCAGAAGGTGCTCATGCCGATGCGACATTCTATGGTACGATCATCAATCCAAACGACAACACATCACCATACTGGAAAGAGGATGAACGATGAAGGGGGTGAATGATTGAGCGGAGATGATGTCATACCATTCGGCCAATTCAAGCTTTACGATCGGGTTGTACCCCCTCTTTACCAAGGGCAATACAAAACCACCTTGACACAAGATTTGCCCCCTGATAGTGAAGATGGTAAGCCTATACCAAATCTCCACCTGACTGCTGATAGATACTTCGATATCACCGGTCCCCGATGGCATTTGGACCCAACCGCGGTTCATTCGATGACACCACCTGACAAGGAACAGGATGCGTTTACATCCGCCTATGTTCCTATGGTGGTATTGCAGAGACGTACTCTACCTTGGGAGAGAGATATGTTCCTTGGAGAGGGGGGACCCGAGACCGCGGGTTGCCCCAGCATGGCATTATTGCTGTTCACTGAAGATGAGATTACTTTCAACAATGGAACAGATGATTATGTAGGGATTTTCAAGGGGGCAGACGGAATTAAGTTGGTCAATGCTCTCAATGCCGCATCAAATGTTTCGGATGAATTAGAGGAAGGAATATTCCAATCCAAGCCGGCTCAATATTTGGAAGCCATGGAAATCGATGACATGGAAGATCACCTTGTCGATGCAGTCAAGGTTCCAGGTGATACGTTGCAAGCCGTTTGTCCAACGTTCCGCGAGATTAGGTTACTAGCCCATGCCAGACAGGTTAATCCGATGGACAAGGAGCAATGCGGTTCTGACGAAGATGGCTGGTTCTCTGTAGTGATCTGCAATCGCCTCCCCACGAAACCGGACACCAAGTACCATGCGTGTTTAGTATCGCTCGAGGGTAGGCATACTGACGGTTTTATTCAAGCTGATTCAACACATATAGAATTCAACGATGAGGTTTCCGGCGGAATCACTCAGATGTCGATTTCAGAGTTGACTTTAGATAGTGATTTGCTTAGTGGTGTCGGTGGCCTTCCGGAGTCAGGAAATAAGGGAGGAAATTCACGTAAGAAGAGGTGGTGGATACCGAAGTTTTCTAGAAAATATCTCAGTCTGATGAGCATTCTAATAGGCCATGCGTCTAAGGGGTGGTATGCGGAATCTCCCCAATACACATCATCAACCACGACCACCATGTCTTCAGATCCGATCAAATTGGTTCTGCTTCATCATTGGACATTCAAGACCAGTGTAACTGGTGGTGATTATGAATCTAGAATGAAATCGTTGCATCTTCGAATCAAGGATCCAGGGGAATCCAAGTGGGAGAAGGGTGAACTGGTAGAGAAGGTAGAATTGCTTGAGTTCAATACATATTGTAGGGACCCGGACCATGAGGGTGAGAGAAATTTAGGACTTAAATATCAAGGAAGTACTTGCACATGTGGGGCCGACTTAGGACAAGCTCACGCAGAGCCCATGCTGTTGGGTAACGACATGGTGAGGGATGTAGCAAGGAATGGTTATCTCACAACTGAGATGACTCACTCGGATGGTGGAGTGAGCGATGTCGTGTACAGAGGCCCCCTAATTCCCCTTTCAGTGGATCACGTACCAAAGAAGGAGGATGGACCATATTTCAATTCAGATCAGGCACTTGCTCTTGCAGTAGATATCGGCGGTCTATCCGATATCTCACACGCATCAGCATTTGAACTGGGGCGCCTCTTGGCTCTCTCAGATCATTCATTCACAAAGGCAGCCGCAAGATGGAGACAGTCAATCTACGTAGGTCAACAAAACAATAACACTCTGAAAGCACTGAGTGATATTCATGCCTTCAAAACAGGTGGAGACTTCAATTTCGGTAACCTCCAGAGTTGTATTCTCAAGAACGCCGCCTTTTCTCTGAGCCAAGCCCAAATGGGAATCAACAATTTGAATATTCAACAACTCAGTCAAATTGATCCAAATCAGCCGGGTTTTGGAGTCACAGATCCACCACCTCAACAGTTTTCGAGAATAGCAGATCCCCAAACTGAATCACGGCAGATATCCGAGACATTTTCTCTTGGTTCAGCTGGAGTAACTGGAGAGATTGATGCACTGAAGCAAGCATATCGAACTATGACAGGTCAGGGGGAACCAGAATGAGCAGTAATCTGAGTCTTGGGATATGCGATTCAAAATATTATGCCCCAGGCGGCGGAAGCGCTGGGCTTCATAAATCGGTTTCCGAAGAACTGGTAACTTGGATGGCGAGGCTGAGGATGTTGGAAGGAGTCCCCTTCAGGTATCTTGTACCGTATGATGAAATTCTACCAAACGAATCAGTTCGATTCTTCCACATGGATCGAAATTGGCTTGATGCATTGGTTGATGGTGCAATGAGTGTGGCTCGCATGGGCTCACAAGAAGTAGAATTTGATGTGGACCGATATGTGGATCTTATGCGGGATTTGCACAACAGGGAACGAGATGGGAGGCAGTACTCCAACACACTACTAACATCACTACTTTCCGTTAAGGATAGAGGTGACGAATCAGAAGTCGCTCCCACGATTCCAGAATTCCCATCCGGTGGCCCACTCACCGGTTTCCTATTCCGTTCATCGGTGGTGAGAGATTTCCCTGGTATTGAGATATCGGCCCATGACATCACCAAAGAGGCGTGCTTCGATTGTGGGAAACCTCCACTAGATCCGGACTCTATTCCATCCTCATGCACGTGGTGTGGAGGTACATGGAATAAAAATGTCCCTAAACCCAATCCGTATCTAAATGGGTGCAGAATCCCGACCCTTCGTCAGGAGCGTCTTTCGGATACAGTGATGTTATGCATCTTCAATGGAACTCCAAGCCATGTTCGTATCCAAGAGCCCTACGAAGGAATGCGGATCGGCGTGGATACCGAGCAAGCCGAACCCACTAATGGGAGGGCATATCGAATCAACTTGAAGGACCTAAAGGCCAACTTCCTTTGTGGGTGGTGTGAGGGTGTAATTGATACGGCGATAGAGCCAGCAGTCTGTCCTGAACCGATTGACCCAATGTTGGTTCATGAATCCGGGGTGTCCGGCTCGGCTCATGTTATTTACCTTTCAAGCACAGTTTGTTACAAGTGTTACACCGTCCAATCATATTCTCCTGAGTCTAGTTGGATTTGTGAAGGTTGTGGAGAAAATGGTATTCCTATGGAGCCACCAGATGGTGATAATGGAGATAAATTCAGAGGATATGATGTATTCACTAGAAAACAATCAGGGGATAATTCAGTATTGAACATCGAAGGGATCTATGAAAAAGCGAAGGAGCAATTGGATGGTACTCTAGGTCCCGGCGTGTCTACAGTTGTCGACATCCCTGTTGCCCAAGACAGCGCCCTATTGGCAATACAGATGTTGCAGTTCCCCTACCAACAGGATTTCGAGTGTGACAACGCTTTCCCATTCAGTGTGAATGACACTCCCACTGACACTTCGGGGGGTGCTTGAAGTTGAAGAGAAGTGAGAAACCCAAGGAGACGCGCGCTGAGAAGAGGGCACGCAAGGCGAGTGATAAGGCAGCCAAGAAAGCTCGCAAGGCTAGTGATAAGGCGGCTAAGAGAGCACCCGCCAAGGGTGTCGTTCAGGACATCGGTGATGTTGGAGCTGTGAGTAGGATCGATGCCGAGGACGGCTCGCACACCAGCGCTCACGAATTGACCCATGTAATGCAACAACGTGAGAGTCTGGTCGCTGGCAGTGGTCAACCTTCCGTCAACATGGGAGACGATTCAGAGATCAGAGATTCAGGTGCATCGGGCCTCAAGAACGACATTCATGTCGGAGCCTCAGGTGGCGCCGCCACCGGAATGCAGTCTGATATCGATGAATCACACTTCAAGTGGGCAGAACCAACCACAGTGGGCAAAACCAATGTCATCATGCAGGAAGGTGCTGCTGAATCTGCGGTTGGCGGCCCCGATATTGGGGGAGGGGACTTCGCGACTTCATATGTTAGCGTTGAACCTGGTGGGGACATCGACATCGAGCTCGAACCCGATTGGGAACACGACGCTGAAGATTGGGTGGTACACGACAACCGCAGTCTGTGGAAGCACGCTCGAATCCTTGTTCCTGTCGATGTTCAAGCATTGGTGATCAACGAGGAAACTGATGGTTCTCAGTGGGCAGAGTTGAAATCTATACCGACGCTTGTTTGTTGTGAAGAAGGTTGTGGGAACTCTTGGGTGGATTCTGGAGAAACACAATGTCTCAATTGTCAATCGAACAACATAGAGCGAGTCAGGGTGCCACCGAGCGCCTTTGACACCAAGGATTCAATCAACCCAGGTCGCCCGAAGGGAATACATCTGCATTGGGCGATGCCCGACGCTCTAATGCATGGTGAACCGAAAGACGAGGACGAAGAGATAGGTTACATGGATCTGTCGGACATCATTTGCCTCAAGTGCGGCAAGAGATGGCCGGATTCAGAAGGCACCCAATGTCCCGTTTGTCCCGCGATCACGATGCCTGCGAACGGATCAAAGAGCACTGTGACCGCCAAAGAAGCTGCAGAACAGGATATAGAAATCCCCAATGAATCTGAAGATGAACGCGCCAGGAGTCTGCACGATATGTTTGATTTCCCTCAACTACCAGATCGCTGGCTGGTTGTGAGAACTTGGCCAAGACTCCTAGGCCATAAATTCAGTGGACCTGGCACACCGGACCCTTACTGGGATGAATGGAACACTAAAGCGTGGGTGGTCGAGTCGGATACTCTTCAAGTTACACCATACCGACTTTGGAACCGATTATCACCCCATGACCCTCCCTCTATCCCGAGCGATGAGATGACGGCCGTAGGGCCAGACAATGGTGACCTCACCTGGACGGTCACATACGACAACGCAGAAGGTCGCTTCACATTCCATGATGAGCCGGAAGACGATGTAAAGGGTCCTCTGAATTACTTCGTTTCTGGATGGTACTCAGACATGACCCAAGACCCTCTTTGGTGCAGCGAGAGAACTCTACAGAGCAAGTGGTGGCAGAAGATGGAAGACTATGCATGGTCCGCTGATAGTACTTTCATGAATGCGGTTGAGGCACATGTGGACGTTGTGATGAAGTGCAACGGTATTTCATGGAATGCCTATACACAAATTCTCCCATGGCATGGTAAGGATTTTGAAGATATGGTCAGTAATACAGAGCACACTCTTTCCAACTTCGATGACGACTTTGATGCCGCCGAGACTGTAACAGTGGCCGACATTCCTTCCTCGATTGATGTCCATGGTGCCGCAGGGGTCACAGGAACCACGGGACCCACAGGGCCCACAGGGCCCACACGTGATAGAGAAACTAGAGTGGACAAAGAATCCAAGGCCGACAAGGAAACTGGAGGAGACAAACGAAACGCAGCAGAAGCGGAAGAATACCGGAGATCCAGAACGTCAGATGATAGATCCAGAAGGGAGGGTGATTGATGGTTAGGGGTGACGAGGAATCAGACCCCGACGGAGTATCACCAGTGGTGGATGGTGGTATCGGCCCGAAGAGATATGGCGAAAGGTTCGTAGGGCCATTTTGGCCTAGACAGAGTCTGTATCATGGATGCGTGCTGGGTGTAGAATGGGACGATTCACCTTCCATCAATGACCCCATCGAAACGATTCCGGGCAGCAATTGGGAGGTGTGGGATCATCAGGGTGTTGATATCGGCTACCAATTCGGCAAACATGGAACAGGCGGCCAATACGCAAATCGCTGCTGCCTTGTTTGCGGAATGCCGGTGCTACCTGCCTTCTGGGGTGCAACCCATGATCCGACTCCATGGAGTGGCAGTGGTCCAGGTAGCCCACAAGATTGTCCAAATCCAATTTCCTGTAATAGTTGCGATTTCGTCATTAGCACTTTAGCAAATCCCGGCGATGTAGACGTAGGAATT
>Ga0066376_10002124_pt1 | contig 18664 bp, 25 predicted proteins | sample Knorr_S15_td_Bot_FD_77009 | JGI IMG/M metagenome (GOLD analysis project Ga0066376, IMG submission 77009) | Marine microbial communities from Southern Atlantic Ocean transect - Knorr_S15_td_Bottom_ad_5009_LV_A | ecosystem: Environmental > Aquatic > Marine > Oceanic | place: Southern Atlantic... | reverse complement strand
GCCCAGCCCGAGATTCAGTTGACAGCGAGCATCTTCCGCTATGATCCGGTCTCTGGCGAGACCGGCACCGATTCGTGGGCCTGTGCTTTGCCGGGTCACCACAGCGTGCTCGAACTGCTCCGCACCCTGAAGGCGACCCAGGATGGCAGCCTCACCTTCCGCGATGGCGGGGCGGGTGATCCGACCACCGGTGTCTGCGTCAATGGCCGTCTCGTGCTGCCGGGCATGGTCCGGCTGTGTGACCTGGTTCGCGACAAGGGTGAGGGCGCCTCGATTCGCATCGAGCCTCTGCCCGCCTACGAGGTCATCCGCGACCTCGCGGTCGATATCTCCACCTACGAGAATCTGCGCGCCGCGAGCCGACCTTGGTTCGTTGGTGGCGACCGCGAGGGTGCCAATACCAGTCAGGGAGTGATCGGCATCATGGATGCCTCGGTCGCCAGTGAATTGCATGCTTCGAACGATGTGACCAGTCCCCAGTTGCTTCATGCGGCCAGCGATACCGTACCGCACAACGCCGACTACATCGGCCCGGCTCTGGTCGGTCATCTGTGGAACCGCTCCTGTGATCCGCGCATCTCGGACAAGTCGCGTACCACCATCATCGAGACACTCGCCGATGTCGGCGGCGTCAAAGCCGAGACCGACATGTCGAGCATCCAGCGTCAGGGCCGAATGGGTCGGATTGGAGCCGCCAATGTCTTGCAGGCGAAGAATGCGGCCTTGGCTCACGATGGCTACAACGGCCGCCATGGCAAGCATGTATGGTGGTTCACCTGGACGGTGAAGAGTAGTGGATTGCTCAACGAGACCATCCTCGCCGCCCAGACCATGGGTCCGATTGGCATGGTGAAGAATCTGCCTCAGATGATCCGCATGACCACCGGCTTCACGCGCACGGGAGGCCCAATCATGCGCGACAAGCAATCCTTTCTCATCGCCGCCGGCATCCCGGCGAGCATCGGTAAACTGCCGCCTCTGGTCAACAGAGCGGTGGATGAGCACCACGAGGTGGTCGCGATCTTCAATGCGCTGGATGCGCGCTTCTGAGGTGAGGTTTGAATGGCAAAGGGACTCCGATTCGCCTACTATCCGGGTTGTGTCGCTCAAGGCAGCGCACGTGAGGTCGAAGATGCCATGCAGGGCCTGTCCCGCGTGCTCGGACTCGAACTGCTGCCGATGATGGGTGCCGCCTGCTGTGGCGCGGGCGTGATGAAGCAGGCGAATTGGAAACTTCAGGCGGCGATTAATGCGCGCACCTTCTCTCAAGCCGAGGCCGCGGGCCTCGACGTGCTGACTCCTTGCGCTTCTTGTCAAGGCAACATGCACGAGGATCTCGTGACCTTGCAGGAGGATGCGGGTTTGCGAGAAGAGGTCAACATCATTCTCGAGCGGGTCAGTGGACTTCGCTTCGAGGGTACGCTTCGCATGCGACACCTGTTGCAGGTTCTGGTCGAGGACATCGGCCTCGATGTGATCCGTGACAAGGTCGTCAACCCGATCGACTTCCCGATCGCGGGCTATTACGGCGCACCGATGCAGCAGGAGGGAGCCTGTGGCGAGGATGATGTCTACGACCCGTCCTATTTCGAGCAACTGATCACCGCACTGGGTGGCAAACCTGTCGATTGGGATGGACGGACCTCCAGTGTCGGATTCCCCGGTCTTCTGGCCGAGGAGAAGAGCGCGATGAAGATGACCGCTGCGGTGCTCTCTGAAGCCAAGCAGGAGGGTGCGAAGATCATGGCGACCGCCTGTCCGCTCTCCCATGTCAATCTCGACACCTATCAGGTCAAGGCCGGCAAGGTAGCCGGTCTCGACACCTCTCTGCCCGTGATTCACCTGCCTGAATTGGTGGCTTGGGCTCTGGGCTGCGATGTCGGACGCCTGGCCCAACTGCGAACTCGCGCGATGGTCATCGGTGACTGATCATTCGCCGATGTCGCCGCCTGCACCGTGCAGGATGCGAACGATCGATTCCGCGAGGCTGACGGAAAGGCCGGGAATCTCGACGATGTCCGCATCGTTCGCGCGCGCGAGAGCCGCCATGGTCGGCCAACGTAGAAGGATTCGTGAAGCGAGGGCCGGGCCGATGCCCGGTACCTGTTCAAGCATCGCGCGTGTGATGCCATCAGCCTCGAGGCGACGTGCCTCGGCCAGAGGCGCGAGGGTGGCATCGAGGATGGGTGCTGGTGGATCGAATACCTCGTCGATGCCTGAATCCGCCGCTTTCAGTGCGGCGGCCTCCTCGGCCTCCATCACACGGTCGGGATGGATGGCGGCACGCAATCGCTTCTGCGCACCCCTGGACAGATGCTCGAGCATCTTTGCCTCTCGACGTGCGGAGACGGCGATGAAGCGTGCGGTCTCGACCGTATCTGAAGAGGTCACGACCGGCAATCCATAGTCGAGGGTCAACGTGGCAAGAGCGCCCATGATGGCTTGGCCGTGCACGGCGCGGTGGTGGAACAGATCGCCACCCTCCAGAATGAGCATGGCGCGTGGTGCGGCGCCGACCAGGCGGGCCGCCTGATCCAGAAGTCGGCCGTCGACCAGAGAGTCGACGAAGTCGCGCGAGGTCTTGCGCTCGATCAGGATACGGTCGCCGATGCGCACATCCCCGACCGGCAGGGTCGCGATCTCGACGATCAAGCCCTCTTGACGCAGACGTGCGGCCAAGGCGCTCTCGCCCTCTCGATGGTCGATGGTGACGACCATCGCATCCTCATCGGGTTCGGCCACGCTGCTCTGAATCGATTGCACCAGGCTCTCGGCCGCGAGAAGTGGACTGTTGTCGATGAGGCGGACGGGCTCAGCGGCTGAGGGGTAGGCGTCCAGACCGACTTGGCCTCGCGGTCGAAGACGGTCAGCGATATTCTGTGGATCTGGTTTGATCTCTGGCGCGCGTGGTGGTTCGACCGAGGGGGGCACCGAATCGTCCAGACTCGGTGCGAGCCGCTTGGATTCCTCGACGAGGAATGCCGAAGCGGCGCTGCCATCCGCGAGGCTGAAGGCGCCGAGTTGGCCGCCTTCACTTCGAATCGCCTTGCCGCCGCGCTTGCGACGCACCTGCTGAATCGAGCGGTGCATACGTTCCTCCCGATGTTTGGCCGCCGCGCGCGCACCCTCATCTCGGGTGTCGCGCGCGATTAGGACGTGAACGGTGCCTTCTCGCTGCCGTCCGGTGCGACCGCGGCGTTGAATGGTGCGAATCTCGCTGCCAATCGGCTCGTAGAAGATCACCAGGTCGGCATTGGGGACATCGAGTCCCTCCTCGCCCACGCTGGTCGCAATCAATACATTCGCTTCGCCCGCACGGAAGGCATCGAGACTCGCGAGCTGGACCTTCTGCGTCATGCCGGCCGAGCCCTCCCGGCTCGCCTGTCCAACAAAGCGCTGCGGTTTGGCCAATTCGACATCCTTGAGCACGCGGGAGATCTCCTCGACGGTATCGCGAAAGTTTGCGAAGACGATGATTCGACTGTCTGGGCTTTCCTTGAGCTGGCGTCGAACCATGCGCCGAACCATGGTGACCTTGCTATGACACTCCACCATCTCCGCCAACGTCAATCCCAGCTGTTTGATGCGCGGGTCTGCGGCGAATTCACGGGCCGATGCGGTCTCCTTCTCATCGCTCTTGCCGGCTCGACCGAGGGCTTCGCGGGTCGCTGCCACGCCTTGACAGAGAAGATAGGAGACAAGATTGTTCAATCGCATGGCGATCGCATTGTCCTTGGCGGCGCGATAGGCGATTCTCTCCTCATTGCCGATCGCGATTGAAATGCGCTGCCGAGCCTCCTGAAGTCCCCCCGTTGTGATGTGTCCCTGCCGAGTGTAGTATCCGAGCCTGCGCAGCCGATCGACGATGCGCATCATCCAGGTCTCGAGCGGCTTGGCGAGTTCTCGCAATTCGACTGGGACCTCGACCAGCACGTCGTTGACCTCGAGTCCGGTCGCATAGGGTGCGAGCAGAGCATCTCCGGGTGGTCTGGCGTGGATGTTGACGATGCGAAGGCGGTCGCAAACCTCCTGAATATCCGCTTCCAGATATCCGGGACTCGCCGTCGCGGCCAGAAGCAGACCCCCCGGCTGCTGCTCGGCGTACAGATCACCGACTTGTGCCATCGCGTGTTTACCGGTCGCGCGGTGCGCCTCGTCGACAATCAGCAAGGCGATGTCGGCGAGGCTGGTCAATCCATTCTGCACATCATTGCGCACGACCTGAGGCGTGGCGACCACAACCCGGGCGCTGGCCCAGATTGCTGCGCGCTTCTTGGGTGTGATCGAACCGGTCAAAGCGACGATCTCCTCTGGATCGATGTTGAGAAATCTGCGCAGGTCAGCAAGATGCTGGTTCACCAGAGCATTGGTCGGTGCGAGCATCAGGCCCCGTCCAGCGACTGAACGCAGGCGTTCCGCGAGCACCATGATCTCGATTGGCGTCTTGCCCATGCCGGTCGGCAGCACGAGCAGGGTCGAGCCGGTCAGACAATGGTCGACCGCAGACAGCTGATACGCCCGGGCCTCAATCGCGCCCGAGGCGAGAAGGTCGTGGCGAATCATTGCGGACATGGCCATCCACCGTCCGCGCCACGGTTCTTAGGCAAATCGCTGACTAAACCGCACGACGTCGCCACGAAGGGCCCCCTATAGGGGGGCCTTCCGAACCGAGCCGTTCATATATGGGATGTAGGTCGGAGGGCCGCTCAGCACTGAGCGTCCAGACACCACCGGGCAATGCACTGCATCCCACAACACCACGAATTCCACTTGTGAATTCGAGGTCCGGTGTCACGGTCGCTCCCCAAGTGATGGGCCGGCGTACTGCCGCTGCGGCGGCCTCTACACCGACAACGAACTGGAGGATTCCGACATGGGAGATCGACACCGCCCCAAGAAGGGCAGCATGGGCTTTGGACCGCGAAAGCGCGCCGCCCGACCGTATGGTCGCGTCAAGTCCTGGCCCGAGAGCGAAGGAGACGAGGTCAGAGTACAGGGCTTCGCCGGTTGGAAGGCCGGCATGACCCACGTGCTCATGCGCGATCTCAACCCCGGCAGCCCGAGCGCGGGTTCCGAGGTGCGAAAGGCCGTCACGGTCGTCGAAGTCCCGCCTCTGCGGGTTCTGGCGGTTCGCGGCTACAAGATGACTCCCTACGGCAAGCAGACCGCGGGCGAGGCGTGGGCGAGCGCAGAGAAGCTCGCCGATGTCGTCCCCAATCTGCCCCGCCGCATTCCTGAGCGCAAGGAGCACGATGTCGAGGCCCACCTCGAGAAGCTGCGCGAATCCGACCTGGTCGAGATTCGCGTCATCGTCGCCACCCAGCCCGAGAAGATCTCCGCGGTGGGTTCCAAGACCCCCGCGATCATGGAGATGGGCCTGACCGGTGGAGACACCGCCGCCCAGATCGAGTGGGCGACCGAGAAACTCGGCGAGGAACTCACCGTCGAGGACGTCTTCACCTCCGGAGCAGACATCGATGTCATCGGCATCACCAAGGGCTACGGAAACCAAGGTGTCGTGCGCCGATTCGGCGTCAAACTCCTCTCTCACAAGAACTCCAAGCGCCGCCGCCAGATTGGCAACATGGGTGACTTCGGCACGGGCTACGTGCGCAAGACCATCCGCCAAGCGGGACAGACCGGTTACCACCAGCGCACCGAGTACAACAAGCGCATCCTCCGAATCGCCGAGGACGAGGAAGCCCAGATCACCCCCGCGGGTGGCTTCCTTCACTATGGCGAGGTCCACAACCAGTACCTCGTGATCCAGGGCAGTCTGCCCGGGCCTGCAAAGCGTCTGATTCGATTCCGCGACGCCTCGCGCCCGCGTAAGGCTCAGCACCCGGTCGATATCACCTACGTCAGCACGGCGTCCAAGCAGGGAGTGTGATTGAATGAAGGTCAAGACATACGATCTCACCAACACCGTCGAGGTGGAGGAGCTCGAAGCCGGCGTCATCGTCGATTACAGCATCGAGGCTGAGGATGGCAAGGCTGTCAAGCTGCCCGTTGCCTTTGATTCCGAGTTCCGCCCCGACCTGATTCGCCGTGCAGTTCACTCTTCGCGTGCCAATCGCCGCCAGGCCTATGGTCACCGTGAACACGGTGGCAAGCGCAAGCCGCAGCCCGGAATGAAGCATTCCGTGGAGTGGTGGGGCAAGGGACGCGGTGTGTCCCGAATCATGCGTAAGACGGGCCAGCGCACGGGTATCCAGAACCCGCACACGCGTGGCGGTCGCCGCGCACACGGTCCAATGGTCGTCAAGGATTGGACCCAGAAACTCAACTCCAAGGAAGCCAATGCGGCTCGCGACTCCGCAATCGCTGCCACCGCTGACAGCGACCGAGTCGCCGCCCGCGGACACCGCTTCGAGGATGATGTTCGATTCCCGATCGTACTCGGCAAGTATACCGAGGATGACGAGAGCGTCGACATCGAGAACCTGACTCTGGACAAGGCGACGAAGAAGTTCATCGCCATGATGGAGTGCATCGGTGTGGGCGATGATCTCGACCGCGCCAAGGATGGCCGCAACATCCGCGCCGGCAAGGCGAAGATGCGCGGACGTCGCCGCCGCACTCCCCGAAGCATTCTCTTGGTCGTCGCCAACCGCGATGGTCTGGCCAAGGCAGCGCGCAATGTCCCTGGAGTGGACGTTGTCGTCGCCAAGGACCTGTGCGCTGAGGACCTCGCACCCGGCGGTGACGCAGGACGCCTCACCGTGTGGACAACGTCCGCAATCGAGGCAATGGAGTGATTGATATGGATCCGTACAAGGTCATTCTGATGCCGTGGATCACGGAGAAGTCCCTCGAGGCGCGCCGTATCGCGAACGAGGACACCGGCTACGTGCAGAACAACAACCGCCTGGAGTTCGTCGTCCGCCGCGAGGCGAGCAAGGCGGACATCAAGGCGGCTGTCGAGTCGTTGTTCGATGTGCGCGTCGCCAAGGTCAACACCCGAATCACCAAGGATGGCAAGCACGCAAGTGTGAAGCTCGCCGATGATTACGATGCGGAAGAGACCGCACTCAAGTTGGGAGCATTCTGATTGGAGGTGTGATGTATGGGCAAGCGAATTCGTGCACAGCGTCGTGGTTCCTCTCCGAAGAACCGCGTTCGAAGCCACCGGTTCCCCGGTGCGAACAGACTCCCCCGCGTGGCCGATGTGTCCGCCGAGGTCGTGGAGATGATCCACAGCCCGGTCCACACCGGTCCGCTGGCCAAGATCAAGTTCGAAGACGGCGAGACCGGCTTCGTCGCAGCGACCGAGGGCATGTCCGTCGGTCAGAAGATCGCCTTTGGCGACAATGTCAGCCTGCGTCCGGGCAATGTGACCGCTCTGTCACAGATTCCGGAAGGCACACCGATCTGCAATGTCGAGGCACGTCCGGGTGACGGCGGCAAGTTCGCCCGCTCGGGCGGCAACAATGCGATGCTCGAGACGCGCATGGGCGACAGGGTCCGTGTGCGCCTGCCGAGCGGCGCCCTGAGGGATCTGCCGTCCCACTGCCGAGCCACCATCGGTGTGCTCGCGGGCCACGGCCGCACCGAGAAGCCTCTGATGAAGGCCGGTGCGGCCTTCCACCGCGCCAAGGCGCGCGGCAAACTCTACCCAACCGTGTCTGGAGTGGCGATGAACCCCGTCGATCACCCGCACGGTGGTGGCAACCACCAGGCTGTCCACGGTCCGAACAGCGTGTCTCGCAACGCGCCCCCGGGCCAGAAGGTCGGTCACATCGCCCCGAGCCGCACGGGACGCGGCCGAGGCAAGAGGAAGGAGTGATTCTGAATGGCACGTCGAAAGAAGAAGTTCCTGCGCACCCCCAAGGCCGCTCGTCGCGCAGCGCGCAAGCGCCGCTCGGGCATCTCGGAACGCCGCAAGAGGGAATTCACCTACCGAGGTCTCTCCGTCGGGGAGCTCAAGGACCTGCCGATCTTCGCCCCCGAAGACGACCCGGACGCACTCTCGGTCGAGGCGATCATGCCTTCCCGTGCGCGCCGTTCGATGTCCCGCGGCTATGCGGCTGGAATCACCAACGGTGGTTCCAACCTCGATGAGGAGCACTTCATCAACCGGCTTCAGCAAGACCCCGAGAATACGATCAAGACCCACTGTCGCTCGCTCTACATCCTGCCCGAGATGATCGGCCGCAAGGTTGGCGTCCACGATGGCCGCCAGTTCAAGATTATCGATGTCCAGCCCGAGATGGTCGGACACGCGCTCGGCGAATACGCGCCGACGCGTCGCAGTGTCGCCCACACCGGCCCCGGTGTCGGTGCAACCCGATCCAGCAAGCACGTGGCCCTGAAGTGAGGTGTGAAGAATGAGTCGAGATCGTTCCAAGCCCCAAGCGGGATACACGCAGCTGCTCCAAGGCAGTCGACTCGCGATCGCGCGAGCCGTCAACCGCGACATCCACCACAAGCACTGCTACCAGATCGCACGCGCCCTCAAGGGCCTGTACGCTGGCGATGCGGTCGAGTTCCTCGAGAAGGTCATGAAGCAAGAGGTCGCTGTGCCCTACACACGCCGCAGCCGTGCTGGCAAGGGTGGCAACACCATGGCCGGTCACCGCAAGGGCAAGATGGGTCCGGGTCGCTACCCCTACAATGCTTCTCGCGCCTTCATCCAGTTGATCGACAGCGCGATGGACAACGCTCGTCAGCACCATGAGGGCATCGATGTTGAAGACATGATCATCACCCACTGCGCCGCCCACCGCGGCCAGGTCAAGAAGGGCTTCCGCCCGCGTGCGCGCGGCCGTGCAACGCCCAATAACCACTACCAGGTCAACCTCGAGATCTTCCTCGAGGACCTGACCGCTGACGAGGTCGAAGAGGAGGATGACTACTGATGGCGAACAAACTGAGTACCATTCGCAAGTTCATCGACCGCAATGTCGAGCGCTGCTTGGTGCAGGAATTCCTGCTCTCCAAGACCGAGCGCGCCGGCTTCGGCGGTCTCGACTTCCAGCGCACCCCCGAGGGCACCAAGGTCACCCTTCACGCCGAGCGCGTGGGCATGGTGATCGGCCGCAAGGGCAAGATCATCAACGAACTGCAGCGCCGTTTGCAGAACGACTTCAACCTCAACAACCCGCGACTCGAAGTCGCTGAGATCGAAACACCTGCTCTCAATGCGCAGGTCATGGCGAGCAAGCTCGCGAGCGCGCTCGAGCGTGGCTGGTACTTCCGCCGCGCGGGACACTCCACCCTGCTCAACGTGATGGAGGCCGGCGCGCGAGGATGCTTGGTCGTCCTTTCGGGCAAGCTCACGGGCAGCCGCAACCGAACGCAGAAGTTCCAGGCTGGACACATCAAGTATTGCGGTGATACCGCGCTCCAGTTCATGGAAATCGGCTTCGGAACCTGTGTGAAGAAGCTCGGTACGATCGGTTGCACGGTCGCCATCATGCGCCCGGGCAGCAAGTTGCCGCACGAGATCCGCATCAAGGACCGACACGAGGTCGAACTGTCGCCGCTGGCGTCCGTCGCGATTGTCGCTGAGGACAGCGACGAGTTGCCCGACCCCATTGTCGAGGATGCTCCGGTCGATGAGATCATCGAGCAGATCATCGAAGATGTCCCCGCTGAGGAGACTCCCGCTGAGGAAGCCCCCGCTGAGGAGGCAACCGTCGAGGAAACCCCCGCTGAGGAAGCCCCCGCTGAGGCGGCGACCGAAGATGAGACTGAGGAGGCATCAGAATGAGCCACCTCAAGTGTCGAGATATCGACAACATGTCAGGCGAGGCCCGCGAGGCTCGTCTGATCGAACTTCGAGAGGAGCTGCTGCAACTGCGTGCCAAACAGGCGCTCGGTGGCTCGGCTTCCAATCTGGGTGCATACAAGGCGACTCGTCGCTCGATTGCACGCCTGCTGACCAAGATGAACGGAAACGAGGAGTGAAACCTGAATGGCGGCCATTTGCAATCTTTGTGGCCTTCCCGATGAACTGTGCATTTGCCAGGAAATTGCGAAGGAACAGCAGAAGGCGATCATCAGTACAGTGCGACGGAGGTATGGAAAGATGGTGACAATCGTGGAAGGTATCGATGATCCTGCAATCGACATCGGCCAGCTGGCCAAGATCCTCAAGGCATCCTGCGCGAGCGGGGGCACCGTCAAGGGTCGCACAATCGAACTTCAAGGCGATCACAAGAAGCGTGCCGCCATGGTTCTGCAGAAGAACGGCTACCAGGTGGAGGTGCGCTGAATGAGCGATAGCATCCACATGCCATTCCTGGCCCGCACCCTCACGGTGCAGGCCTCGCCCGTCGCCGACTTGATCGGTATGAAGGGCACCGTGGTGGGCGAGACCCGCCGCATCATCGCCTTGGACGTGGGCGGCGAGACCAAGGTTCTCGCGAAGAACGTCATCGAGTTCACCCTTGACGAAGAGGATGAACTCATTCAGGGCGCGATGGTGTGTCAGCGCCCCGAGGACCGAATTCACCGAAACTACCGGAGGAACTGAAGATGCGAGACATCGGAGTGGATATTGACAAGCCGGAAGGCGAATGGGATGGCGACGAGAACTGTCCGTTCTATGGCAGCCTGCGTCTGCGAGGACAGATCATCGAAGGGCGCATCGCCAAGGTTGGCATGACCAAGTCGATCATCGTCGAGCGCGAGCACATTCGCTACATGCAGAAGTTCGAGCGCTACGAGAAGCGCACCCGCCGCTATGCGGCCCACCTGCCCACCTGCATCGGCGAGGTTGCCGTCGGCGACAACGTGCGCATCATGGAATGCCGCCCGCTGGCCAAGACCATCACCTTCTGCGTCATTGAAACGGAGGCGGCCGAATGAAGGGAATCGCATCCCGCGTCACCCGCGGTCTGCCGACCCAGGCACGCATCAACTGCGTCGACAACACCGGCGCCAAAATCGTTCAGCTCATCTCCGTGCTGAACACCGGCGGCGTCGCTCGCCGCTACCCAGCAGGCGGTGTGGGTGACCTGATTCGCGTGACCGTGAAGAAGGGCACACCCGAGACCCGCCGTCAGATCTTCCACGCAGTCATCATCCGACAGCGTCGCCCATTCCGCCGTCCCGACGGCACCTGGGTGCAGTTCGAGGACAATGCCTGTGTCATCGTGAATGAGAAGGGCGAGGTCCGCGGATCCGATATCAAGGGACCGGTCAGCCGCGAGGCGGCAGAGCGTTGGCCCCGAATCGCCGCGACGGCGAAGCAGATTGTGTGAGGTGTTTGAGAATGGTTAGCAAGTCCCCGAACAAGCAGCGTAAGGCGGCGGCGAATGCCCCGCTCCACACCCGGCGCAAGCGCCTCCGCGCTCGCTGCCTCGACCCGAACTATGCGAGCGTGCGCAATGTCACGATTCGCGTCGGTGATGAGGTCGAGGTCCACCGCGGTGACTACGGTCACCCGAACTCCTCTAAGGGAGAGAAGGGCAAGCGCCACGGCGAGGCCCGAGGCAAGTCTGGCCTGCGCGCGAAGGTTGCAGGTGTCAACATCAAGTCCGGCCACATCTTCGTGGAAGGACTCACCCATTCCACGGCGGATGGCAAGGAGGAGGGAATCCCTGTGCACCCGTCGAACCTCGTCGTCGTCCGCGTCGATGACAGCGATCCGATTCGCCTGAAGGATCTCCAGGCCCGCAACGGAGATGATGCCCAATGAGTTCAAGCCACATGAAGCGCCTGGCCATGCCCCGCAGTTGGCCCCTGACCCGCAAGACCGATGTCTGGATCTCCCGCCCGCGCCCGTGCGGTCACCCGATCGAACGCTCGATGGCACTCGGTGTCATCCTGCGCGACGTCCTCGGCGTCGCCCAGTCGATGCGAGAGGCCAAGCGCGCGCTCGCGACCCGCCGGATTCTCGTCGATGGCCGTATCGCCACCGACATGCGCCGCGGTGTCGGCCTGATGGACGTGCTCACCGTCGGTGAGGACAATTACCGCTGTATTCTCGACGGCAATGGTAAGCTGCGCTACAACCCGATCTCCGCCAAAGAGGCGGCACAGAAGTTGTGCCGCGTCGAGGGCAAGACCACGATCAAGGGCGGAATTACTCAACTCAACCTCCACGATGGTCGCAACATCCTCGTCGATGATGCCACCCAGTACAACAGTCGCGACACGCTGGTCCTCGATGTTGAGAGCCAGAAGATCGTCGGCCACCACAAATTCGAAGACGGGGCGAACTGCTACCTGATCGGCGGCAGTCACATCGGCGCCAAGGCGACGATGCAGTCCTATACCGTCAAGCGCTCAAGCAAGGATAACGAGGTCGCTTTCGAGGACTTCGGCACGATTGCCGACCACGTCTTCGTGACCGGTGATGTGACCCTCCCCATCGATGAGGTGAGCGCTTGAGCGAGACAGTGAACCCCATGCTGACCCCGCGGATCACCAAGGTGACCGTGAATATCGGTGTCGGCGAGGGCGGCAATCGCCTTCTGCTCGCCGAGCGCGTCCTGCGCCTAATCTCTGGCATCGAGCCGGTACGCACGCTGTCCAAGAAGACCAACCGTGACCTCGGTACCCGTGAGGGCGCACCGATCGGTTGCAAGGTCACGATCCGCGGCGAAGAGCACATCAATCAGTTCCTCAAGGACGCCTTCTGGTGCCGCGAGAACACCCTTCCCGCCTACAACTTCGATTCGTCGGGCAACCTGTCCTTCGGCATCCGTGATTATACCGACTTCCCCGAGGTGAAGTATGATCCGGAGATCGGCATCTTCGGCATGGACGTCAACGTCGTGCTGGAGCGCCCCGGTCACCGGGTCAGCCGCCGTCGCGCACAAGCGAACCGCGTGGGTCATTCCCACCGAGTGGGTCGCGATGAGAGTCTGGAATGGTTCCGAGGTCGATTCGACCTCACCCTGATGGAGGAGTGATTGACATGGCACGAGATCATGGAGAGAGAATCGGTCGAACGATCGGTTGCCGCCGCTGCGGACGCAAGCGTGGTATGATTCGCCGACACGGGCTTCGCCTGTGCCGCCAGTGTTTCCGGGATGTAGCCCCCAAGATCGGCTTCAAGAAATTCAGTTGAGGTGGTGAATAGATGCAATTTGATCCCCTGAGTGACGCCTTCGTGCGTATCTACAATGCAGAGCAAGCCGGCCATTACGAGGTTACCCTCTCACCGGCGAGCAAACTTCTGAACAACATGCTCGCCATCATGCAGACCTCTGGTTACGTGGGCGAGTACGAGCGCGTGGTCAACGGCCGCGGCGACGCTTTCCGCGTCGAACTGGTCGGTGCGATCAACCGCTGTGGCGTGATCAAGCCCCGTCACAGCGTCAAGCGCGCGGAATTCGACAAGTGGGAGTCCCGTTACCTTCCAGCGCGCGATTTCGGCCTGCTCATTCTGACAACCAATCAAGGCGTCATGCACCACTATGACGCGAAGGACGAGAAGATCGGTGGCCGATTGCTGGCCTATGTGTACTGAGGTGAGATGAATGGTGAAGCTGGATCATATCAAACACACCATCGTGCTCGCCGAAGGCGTCACCGCCTCGGTTGCTGAGAACGTCATCACCCTCGCCAAGGAGAGCGAGACGATTTGCCGCGAATTCGTCCACCCGCGCGTCAGCGCGACAATCACCTCGGAGAGCATCGAGGTTTTCTGCGACCTGCCACGCCGAAAGGATCGTGCACTCGCAGGCACCTGGGCTGCGCACCTGCGCAACATGAACAGGGGCCTGTCCGAGGGCTTCGAGTACCGCCTCAAGGCCGTGTACTCCCACTTCCCGATGACCCTCAAGGTCGAGGGCGACACACTCACGATCACCAATCTCTTCGGAGAGCGTGTGCCGCGCAGGGCTGCCCTGCCATGGTCACCCGCCGATGTCACGGTCAAGATTGAGAACAAGACCGAGGTCATCGTGACTGGAGCGGACCGCGAGAAGGTCGGTCAGACCAGTGCGAACATCGAGCGTGCCTGCCGCATCCGTCGGCGGGATCGCCGCGTGTTCCAAGACGGTGTCTACATCGTATCGAAGAGCTGAATGGAGGGGAGATGAATGAGTGAATATTCAGACATGACCGTCGCTGAGCTCAAAGAGCTCCTGAAGGAGGCTGGCCTACCGGTCTCCGGCAAGAAGGCCGACCTGATCGCCCGTCTCGATGAGGTGGCTGAAGAGGTTGAGAAGATTGAAGAGGTCGACGAGAAATCCGACGAGAAATCCGACGAGAAATCCGACGAGAAATCCGACGAGGACGAGGATTACGACGACTACGATGATGAGGAAGACTGGGACGACGAGGAGGAGACCTTCCACGTCGCCAAGCAGAAGCCCGAACTCGACGACGTGACCAAGGCCGCTCTCAAAGCCCGCAAGGCGCAGAAGAAGTCGCAGCCGAAGTTCCGCCGCCAGGAATGGTTCCGCTACCGCCGCCTCGCGCGCACCGGATGGCGCAAGCCCACGGGCATGCAGTCCAGCCAGCGCATGAATCGCAAGTACCGCAGCCCGATGGTCCGAGTTGGCTATGGCAAGGTCGCTGCGGCCCGAGATCTCCACCCGTCCGGCTTCGTCGAGGTGCTCGTGCACCGGCCCGAAGACCTCGAAATCATCGACCCCGCGGTCCAGGCCGCGCGAGTCGGTGGCACCGTCGGTGGACGAAAGCGCGTGCTCATCCACGAGCGCGCCGATGAATTGGGCATTCGTGTGCTCAACCGAAGGAGGGGACTGTGATGCAGATCACCAACCAGAAGAAGATGGCAGCACGGATTCTCAAGTGCGGTGTGAACCGCGTGTGGGTCGACCCGCGTTACATCGACCAGATCAGCGGCGCCGTCCAGAAGGACGACATCCGGGAATTCATCGAGGATGGCCTGATCAAGTCCAAGCCCATCCAAGGCACCAGCCGCGTTCGCGCGCGTAAACTCGCGCTGCAGCGCGCCAAGGGCCGCCGCCGTGGACATGGTTCGCGCAAAGGCAGCGCCCGCGCGCGTCTGCCCAAGAAGAACCGCTGGATGCGCACGATCCGCAGTCAGCGCCGCATCCTCAAGGGGATGCGGGAGGACGGTACGCTCGAAGCGAGCAAGTACCGCTATTACTACCGCAAGGCCAAGGGTGGTTCCTACCGCTCCATCGCCCACATGAAGGCGAACATGGAGATCGATGGAATCAAACTCGGAGGTGACGAATAATGGCACACGGAAAGCGACAACGCCGCAGATTCAAGCGCCGCACGAGCGGTCATACCGATTACCACCGCCGCCTCAAGCTGCTCCGCAATGGCGCACCTCGGGCTGTGGTTCGCGTGACCAATACGCAGGTCATCTGCCAATTGGTCGCCTACCAGGCCGATGGCGACCTCGTGTTGGCCGCCACCGACGGCAAGGCCCTGCGCGTCAAGTATGGCTGGCCCGCAGGCGCTTCGACCAAGTCGGTTCCCGCCGCCTACTGCACCGGATTCGCACTCGCGAAGCTCGCGCAGAAGGCCGGTCATGACGAGGCCGTGCTCGACATCGGCCTCGCCGCATCGTCCCGCGGAAGCCGGGTGTTCGCCGCCCTCAAGGGCATGGTGGACGCAGGGCTCGGGGTACCACACAGCGAGGACATCTTCCCCAGCGAGGATCGCCTCGCTGGCGCACATATCGACGACAGCATCGCAGGTGCGGTCGAGAGCACCAAGACCGCGATTGAGGAGGCCAACTGAGATGAGCGAAGAAGAGAACACTCCGCAGGCACCCGGCATCGCGCAAGCCTATTCCCAGCCCGAAGAGAGCAGCGATGCGCGCCCGCGCCGTCGCGGCCGAGGCGTCGGTCCCGACCCCAGCGAGATGCTGCGCAATTGGGCTCCCAAGACGCGCCTCGGACACATGGTCCTGAACGGCGAAATCATCTCGATGGAGGCGGCGGTCGCGACCGGTATTCCGATCCGCGAAGTCGAGATCATCGACGCCCTCATCCCCGGCCTCGAGGATGAGGTCATCAACGTCAACATGATTCAGCGCATGACGGACAGTGGACGACGAGTCCGCTTCAACGTCATGGCCTGTGTCGGCAATAAAAATGGCTACGTTGGCCTTGCTATCTGCAAGGGCAAGGATGTCGCGGCAACGATTCGCAAGTCGATCCAGTGCGCGAAACTCAACATCATCCAGATCCAGCGAGGAAACGGTTCCTGGGAGTCCGGTCGCGGCCCGGGTACGAGCGTTCCGTTCAAGGTGACAGGCCGAGCGGGATCCACCCGCATCACCCTGTTGCCCGCGCCAACAGGCAAGGGCCTTGTGATCGGCGACACCGGTCGCCAGGTTCTGACCCTCGCTGGCGTGACCGATGTCTGGTCCCGCTCCAAGGGTCAGACCCGCACGACCATCAATTTCGCACAAGCGACGTTCAATGCTCTCAAGCAGGTGAACTCACACCGTGTCAGCAGCGACCAAGCCGCTCGACTGAACATCGTCAAGGGAGGTATCATCGAATGACTTGGCTCGTGATCCGCGTTCGCAGTGACCGCACTGTCGAGCACTCCATCCGCGAGACCCTCGCCAGCCTCAACCTGACCCGTGTCAACCACGCCGTGCTCATCCCCGAGCGTGAAACCTACGCGGGCATGCTGCAGAAGGTCAAGGATTACGTCACCTGGGGCGAGGTCTCCGCCGAGGCCATCTCAGGTCTGATCGGTGACCGCGGTCGCCTGATCGGTGACAAGCCCGTGACCGATGCGGCCGTGAAGGACGCAACCGAATTCAAGAACATCGCCGCATTCTCCGCCGCTCTCGCAAGCGGCGATGCGACGGTCAAGGACATGGAGACGATGAAGCGCGTCTTCCGTCTGCACCCGCCCCGCGGAAGCAAGGGCTGGGGCGGAATCAAGCGCCACTTCACGATTGGTGGTGCACTCGGCTTCCGAGGCGACGCGATCGAAGCGCTCGTGACGCGAATGATGTGAGGTGAAGAAGAATGGTTTCCCGTACGAACAAATTCCGTGGTTCCCGATACCACGGCCGTGGCAAGAAGGCAGGTCGAGGCGCTGGAAAGCGCGGTGGCCGTGGCAATGCCGGTCTCAACAAGCACAAGGTGATGACACGGATCAAGTACATGCCCAACCACTGGGGCATGCACGGATTCAACCGCGACCCGAGTCTGTGCACCTACCACATCACCTGCAATGTGAGCGCGCTCGAAGCGCTCGCAGGCGAGGGTGATTCGGTCAATCTCAACCAACAGGGCATCGACAAGTTGCTCGGTTCGGGTCAACTCAACACCGCGATCAATGTCACCGTTGCTCACGCCAGCGCCAAGGCTGTCGAGAAGGTCGAAGCCGCGGGCGGCTCCGTCACACTCGAAGACGGCGAAGCGTCCGGCGAGTGGGAAGAGGAGTAAAGCTCCGGGCCAACAATGAACGGTCAAATACCCGATGACAATCCGAGATTCTAGGAGGCATCTGTCATGGACCGAAGACCAAATGTTCTCGGCATCGCAATCATCTCCGCGATTTATTGGGGCGCGCTGATCTACTGGCAGTGGGACGCACTGTTCGGTGATGATGAAGCCGCGAAGATGACGGCCTTCTACGCGGTCGCCATTTCGCTTCCCTATGTCGGATTCATCATCTGGGGCACGTCCACGGATCTGCCCGAGGGCATTCGCGAACTGAAGTACATCGGACGTGGACTCAAACCGGTCATCTGGTTCAGTTTCTTCATCGGACTCGGCATCTGGGGATGGATTGACGATGAATTGGTCGGCTTCCTGCTGGTCGGCATCGCGCTGATGGGTGTGATGGCCGGCCTCTGCCTGACCTGTCTTCTCTACACCGGTGATGCGAACAGTCGCCTCTACGGTCTCAAGCGGCTGGTCGACGTCTATCCCTCAATCACCAAGCCCGAAGGCCACGTCCGATTCAACTCGAAACTGTGGACCACGACCTTCGTGCTGATCATCTACTTCACGATGACCAACGTGATGATATGGGGCCTGTCCGAGGCCACGATCGACATCTTCAGCAGCTTCCGTGCCATCATGGCCGGCGCCTCGGGCTCGATCATGCATCTCGGCATCGGGCCGATCGTCACCGGTTCGATCATCATGCAGCTGTTCGCAGGTGCGAAGATCATCAAGCTCGATCTCGGTGACTCAGACGACAAGCAGCTCTACCAGGGCGTGCAGAAGATCCTCGTCATGATCATGATCCCCGTCGAGTCGATTCCTCAGGTCTACGGCTTCCTCGATGCGAGTCCGGAACTGGTCTTGCAATTCGGTCAAGGGTGGGCGAATACGATCATCGTCAGTCAACTCTTCATCGGCTCAGTGCTGGTGTTCCTACTCGATGAACTGGTCAGCAAATGGGGCATCGGCTCGGGTATCTCGCTATTCATCGCAGCCGGTGTGGCGCAGTCGACCTTCGTCGGCACCCTCAGCCCACTTTCAGTCGCAGGCGGCGGATACAGCCTGTCAAACCCGCCTGCGGGTGCCCTGCCCATGATCTTCTACACGCTGCGCACAGCGACGTTTTCGGAGATGGTCTCCGTCAATGGATTCGAATCGCTCTTATTGGGCGATGCCTCTCATCCGAACGCGATCATCGCCCTGCTCAGCAGCATCCTCGTATTCCTGGTGGTCGCCTATGCAGAGAGTTCGAAACTTGAACTTCCACTGACCCACGGCAAGGTCAGAGGACATCGGGGTCAATACCCGATTCGCTTGGTCTACGCGTCCAACATCCCCGTGATTCT
>Ga0066376_10002123_pt1 | contig 18666 bp, 14 predicted proteins | sample Knorr_S15_td_Bot_FD_77009 | JGI IMG/M metagenome (GOLD analysis project Ga0066376, IMG submission 77009) | Marine microbial communities from Southern Atlantic Ocean transect - Knorr_S15_td_Bottom_ad_5009_LV_A | ecosystem: Environmental > Aquatic > Marine > Oceanic | place: Southern Atlantic... | reverse complement strand
GCAGAACGATCTGTCTCCCACCGACCTGGTCGGGATCATGTATCCGCTCACACCGTCGTTCGATTTCACGCTGACCCGCGACCACGCACAAATCGTCCACGCGCTGCGGCAGTTCAAGGGGCGGAAGTACCAGTACGACCCGATCAACTCGTACGAAGCCCAGTATGCCTACTACCCAACCACTGACGTCGAGAAGATCCGGAACGACGTCAGCCTGTCAGCGCTCAAAGCGCTAACGATGAAGCTGGGTGGTTTGCGAGAGGGTCGCAAGTCGATCATCGTGTTCAGTGAGGGCTACACCGACTACGTCCCACCCCAGCTGCGAGACGCGTCCGCGGGTGGGGGGGGGCGGCGGAGCGGCCAGCGCTACAACCCCCAGGCTGGCAACAGTCGACGCGAGGAATCATCGGCGCTGTTCCAGGACATGGGGATGCGCGGCAATCTCATCTACACCGCCGACATCGCGAACCGGAACAACACCAGCTTCTATATGCTGGACCCGCGTGGGCTCGCGACGGGTGAATTCGACCTGAGTCAGGTGGGGATCGACCACGAGACCGACCAGCGGATGTTGCGGGCGACCCAGGAAACGCTGTACGTCCTGGCGGATCAAACAGACGGGCGCGCGATCGTCAACCGGAACAACGTCGCGCCGGGGCTCGCCCAGATGCTCAAAGACCAGACGGCCTACTACCTGCTCGGCTACACGTCCGCGGCGGCGCCGACCGACGGCGAGTTCCACGAGATCAAGGTTGAGGTGAACCGACCCGACGTGAAAATCCGGCACCGCAAGGGCTACTACGCCCTCACTGAGGACAACGCCGCGCGAGTGCTGGCGCCGCCAAAGCCGGAGGCGCCCAAAGAGGTGGACCGCGCACTGTCGACCCTGGCCGAACCGACGCGTGGCCGGCTGGTGCGGACCTGGGTGGGCGCGAGCCGTGGCGACAGTGGCAAGACGCGGCTGACGTTCCTCTGGGAACCGGCGAGCACCAGCCAGAGTCGGCTCAGTGAGACCGCCTCGCAGGTGCGTCTGATGGCGATGAGTGACGACGCCGCCTATTTCCGTGGCGACGTGCCGGCGCGCACGAGCACCACGCTCCCGCGCGTCGAGTTCGAGGCAGACCCCGGCCTGCTCGAGTTGAACGTGGCGATCGAGGACGAATTCGGCGACGTGATCGACCGGGCCGTCGAAGAGCTGATCGTGCCGGACTTTACCGGGCCGGAGGTGGCGCTGAGCACGCCGGCGGTGTTTCGGGCGCAGAACGCCCTGCTGATGAAACAGATCGTGGCCGATCCGGATGCGCTGCCGACCGCCGGCCGTTACTTCCTGCAGAACGATCAACTGTTGGTGCGGGTCGAGGCCTATGCGCCCGGCGATGCCGCCGAGGTGACGGCGCGGCTGCTGAGTCGAGAGTCGACGCTGATCACCGATCTGGAGGTCACCGGGTCTGGTGCCGACATCCGTGAGTTCTCCGTGGTGCTGTCGCCATACCCACGCGGCGACTACCTGATCGAAATCACGGCGGCGGCCGACGGCGCCGAGGCGAAGACGCTGGTCGCGTTTCGTATTCAGGGATGACGCTATCTGGGTGTCCGGACACCTCCGCCGTGGCGGAGCAATCGTGGGGTTCGGGGCGCAGTCCCGACTAAGAATGCTGGCACTCGGGGTCCCCGCGTAGCGGCCGCGTAGGGTTCGGGGCGCAGCCCCGTCTAAGTAATGCCCAATAAAATTCGTGTCATCGTCGCGAAACCTGGGCTCGATGGGCACGATCGTGGCGCCAAGGTCATCTCCCGAGCCCTTCGTGACGAGGGGATGGAGGTCATTTATACCGGTCTTCGCCAGACGCCGGAACAGATCGTCGAGGCGGCGCTGCAGGAAGACGCGGGGGTCATCGGGCTCTCCATCTTGTCGGGCGCCCACAACCACGTCTGCCCGCGGGTGATGGAGCTGCTTCGAGAGAAGGGTCTGGATGACGTGCTCGTGGTCGTTGGCGGCATTATCCCGGACGTGGATTTGCCCGGACTGCGGGCACTGGGTATCGAAGGCGTGTTTCAACCTGGCACACCTATGCGCGACATCGTGACGTTCATTCGAGAACACCACCAGCGCGTCCCCGCCTAGTGACACGACACTCACCGGTATCTTTCAATCCAATACGACGCTAAGTCCCTGTCTACGCTTGACCTCTGGGGATCGTGCGGGTACGCTCGGTCACATTGATGCCTCACACACTGCTGCTTGCCGACGATAGCGTCACCATCCAGCGCGTCATCGAGTTGACCTTCGCGGACGAGGACATTCGCGTGATCTCGGTCGGCGATGGTCAGCAGGCGATCGATCAGATCAAGGCTGAGCCCCCTGACATCGTGCTGGCCGATACCGGGATGCCCGAGCGCGATGGATACGAGGTGGCCGCCTTCATCAAGACGGACCCGGATCTGGCCTCGATTCCAGTGGTGCTGCTGACCGGGGCGTTCGAGCCTGTCGATGGGGACCGGGCCAAACAGTCCGGCTGCGACGCGGTGCTCGTGAAACCGTTCGAGCCGCAGGTCGTCATCAAGCGAGTGCGCGAACTGCTGGCCGATGCGGCGGCGCCGGCTGAGCCAGTCGCAACCTCCGAATCGGCCGATGTCCAGGACCGAGAGCCTGACCCGGCGCCGGCGCTACCACGAGATCTCGCTTCGCCGAGCCCGGTCGTCGAGACGACCCCGGACGAGACCCTCGATATTCATCAGCCGCCGCAAGAGGACCCGGCGACCCCGGCTGAGCCCCCGGTCGCCGAGGGGCTGAGCGGGGAGGATGATCCACTGGGGTCCTACCTCGATCGCGTGGACGAAGCACTCGATCGGCTCGAATCCGGCGACCCGCTCGTCGAACCGGCACCGGCGGCCACCCCCCCAGCGGATGAGGCGCGACCTCTGGAAGATCCGGGGGGCGTTGATTCACTCGAAGGAGCCCTGAGCGCGCTGGAAGGGGCACTCGACAAGCTCTCCCTGGAGCCCGTGGACCCGGTCGAGGCGGCCTCGACCGCCGACGACGGCCATGCTGTGGAGACTAGCGGTGAGTCACCGGAGACGCCAGACGACAGCTCGTCGATGTCCCCATCGGACACCGAACCGGTGTCGGAACCAGCCGCCGAACCGACGTTCGAGACCGCCCAGGCACTGGTCACGGACCCGGTCGCTGAGCCAGTCGTCGAACCGGTCGTCGAACTGTTGCCCGAGCCACTAGGGGAACCGGCGCCTGAGTCGGATCTCCCGGGGACGGAGGTCGTCTTGCCTCCGGATGTGGAGTCGATCGTCCAGGAATCGTCAGTGGTGACCCTGCCGTCAGAGCCCGACACCGCTCCGGTCGTGTTCTCGGCTGCGACGGACCTCGATGCCCCGTCGCCCGCGGATACGCCAGCGGAGCCAACCTACGATCAGACCGCGACCCAGGCCGACGACCCGCCGCCCGACCAGATACCCGATCAGACACTGGATCACACAGTGGCGCGGTTGAGCGTGGTGCCCGACCCGGGTCCTGATGTTACGAGTGAGCCGTCCAGTGAGGCGGAGACGTCGTGGCCGACTCACGACCCGGCGGTGCCGGTGTCCGAGTCGCCCGAACCGGCAGAGGTAACGGAGCCGGTGTTCGACGCGGTCGAACCTTCGATGGAGGCGGCCCCGTCGATGGCGTCTGACTCGGGGACCGAACCGGACCGCGAGGCGGCGCGGGCTGACACCTGGAGCGACCGGGTCGTGGAAGCGTCGTCGGCGCCACCGGAGCCAGCCGAGCCGGCCCATTCCGCACCGCCGGTGTCAGCGCCCCCGCGTCCCGTAACGCCGGCTCCGCCTCCGGCTGCGGCTCCACCCCCCCCGCGTGCGGCTCCGCCGTCGCTGGCTGACGCGTTCGCCTCACTCCTGGCGGCCGAGCAGGGCGACGCAGACCGAGCCCGAGCGCTCTATCCATGGACGGCAGCGCCGACACCGGCCGGCATCGACGAGGAGCTCATTGAACGGGTGACCGAGCGGGTCCTGGCCCGTTTGTCAGACACCGTGAGCACCGAGCTCGTGACCCAGGTCGTGGCCAGGGTTGCCGAGCGACTGGTTCGCGCGGAGCTCGATCGTCTGAAGCAGTGACCGGCGCCGGTCCTCGCTACCCACAGATAGTCTGCCCCTCTCCGGCGCCGCCGCGGCCAGGCGGTCGCCTGATACGATGATCGGTATGCGCGAGCTGGCGAAAGGGTTCGAACACGCGACCGTTGATCCCAAATGGTACGCGTTCTGGGAATCTACCGGAGTGTTCCAGGCGGATCCGTCCTCGACCCGACCGCCGTTCAGCATGGTGCTGCCGCCACCTAACGTCACGGGTGTCCTGCACATCGGCCACGCCCTCAACCAGACCCTGCCCGACATCGTCTGCCGATGGAAACGGATGCTGGGGTACGACGTCCTCTGGCTCCCCGGCACAGACCACGCCGGTATCGCCACGCAAAATGTCGTGGAGAAGCAGCTCGCCGCGGAAGGGACCAACCGGCACGCGCTCGGACGTGAGGCGTTCGAGGCCCGGGTCTGGGAGTGGACCCGGCAGAGCCACGGCACCATTACCAACCAGATGCGCACCCTCGGTTCGTCGGTCGACTGGAGCCGCGAGCGGTTCACGCTCGACGAGGAGCTGTCGCGCGCCGTGCGCCGGGTGTTTGTCACGTTGTATCGCGAAGGGTTGATCTATCGCGGCAAGTACATCGTGAACTGGTGCACGCGGTGTCGGACCGCGCTGTCCGATCTGGAGGTTGTCCACACCGAACAGGCGGGGAAGCTCTATCACATTCGCTACCTGACCCAGGGCGGGGGAGCGGTCACCGTGGCCACGACACGTCCCGAGACGATGCTCGGTGATACGGCGGTCGCGGTACATCCCGACGACGATCGCTACCGGGACCTGGTGGGGCAAACCGTGCGTCTCCCGATCGTCGGCCGCGAGCTGCCGGTGATCGGCGATACGTTCGTGGATCAGGCGTTCGGCACCGGCGCGGTCAAGGTCACCCCGGCCCACGATCCCAACGACTTCGAGATCGGCCAGCGGCACGACCTCTCGCAGATCGTCGTCATCGGCGAGGACGGCCGCATGACCGACGAGGCCGGGCCCTATGCCGGACAGGACCGGTTCGCGGCGCGGCGGGCGGTGGTCGAGCAGCTCGACGCCGACGGTCTGCTCGAGCGGGTGGAGGAGCACCGGCACGCCGTCGGCCACTGCAGTCGCTGCGACACGGTGGTGGAGCCGCTCGTATCGACCCAGTGGTTCGTGCGGATTGCCCCATTGGCCGAGCCGGCGATCGCCGCCGTGAAAGATGGCCGCACCCGTTTCGTACCGGACAACTGGGCGCGGACCTATTTCGAGTGGATGACCAACATTCACGACTGGTGCATCTCGCGTCAGCTGTGGTGGGGGCACCGGGTGCCAGCCTGGTATTGCGACCAGTGCGATCAGGTGACCGTCGAGGAAGAGGCGCCGGTCGGATGCGCCTGCGGCGGGACCCTGCGTCAGGACACCGACGTGCTTGATACCTGGTTCAGTTCAGGGCTGTGGCCCTTCAGCACCATGGGCTGGCCGGAGCCGACCGCTGACTTGGCCCGCTACTACCCGACCACGGTGCTGATCACCGGGCTGGACATCATTTTTTTCTGGGTCGCCCGGATGATGATGATGGGCCTGAAGTTCACCGGCGAGGTGCCGTTCAAGACGATCTACATCACGTCGCTCGTGCGGGACGCGCACGGGCACAAGATGAGCAAGTCGAAGGGCAATGTCGTCAATCCGCTGGAGTTGATGGAAGAAATCGGCGCCGACGCCTCTCGCTTCACGTTGGCGGCGCTCGCCTCGCCCGGCATGGACATCTCGCTGTCGGAAGGGCGGCTGCGAGGCTATCGGCAGTTCGTGAACAAGATCTGGAACGTCTCGCGCTTCGTGCTGATGAATCTTCCGGACGGGTTGACCGAGCGACCGGAGGTGCCGGCGCGTGAGTCGCTCGACACGATCCATCGGTGGATTCTGCATGGGGTGAGCCGGCTGGCGGGCGAGGTGGCTCGCGCCCTCGAGGACTATCGGTTCGACGTGGCCGCCGATCGGTTGTACCACTTCGTCTGGCACGAGTACGCGGACTGGTATATCGAGTTGGTCAAGTCACATCTGGACGCGGAGGGAGTTGCACGCGATCGGGCCATTGCGGTCCTCCTGACCGTGCACGACCAGGTGTTGCGTCTGCTGCATCCGTTCATGCCGTTCGTGACCGAGGAGCTGTGGCAGACCTTGCCGCAACGCCTCGGCGAAGGGCTCACTCCCGACGGGCAGGCCCGGACCATCACGCGGGCGGCGTATCCGGCCGAGCAACCCGCGTGGCGCGATGACGCGGCCGTGACGGTGTTGGAGTTGTTGCAGGAGGTGACCACCACCGTGCGGACCGTTCGCGCCGAGCTCGGGGTGCCGCCGTCGCGGAAAATCCCGCTCGTGATCGAAGGTGCGAGCGCCGCGGACCGGGAGGTGCTCGAGGCGCACGCGGCGTATCTGCGCCGTCTCGCGAGACTCGAGTCGTTCGACTTCGCGGACTCAGTGGCGCAGCACCCCGACACGGTACGCCGGGTCGTGGGCGACATGCGACTCCACCTGCCGCTGGCTGGCATCGTCGATCGGTCGGCCGAAACGTCGCGGGCCGAGCGTGAGCTCGGCAAGCTGGCGAAACAGCTCGCCTCGCTGAACGGCAAGCTGGGCAACCCCAAGTTTCGGGAGCGGGCGGCGCCGGCGGTGGTGGCCGAGGCGGAGGCCCAACTGGAGGTTGCCCAGCGTCGTCGTGAGCAGCTGGAGCGGATGCTCGCGGAGTTGACCGGGTGAGGGACGCGGTCGAGCGGATGCGCCTTCCGTTGTCAGCCGACCGGATGGCGCAAACGGCCGCGCTCGAGTTGACGAGTGCTGGCTGATCTCGAGGCACAGCTCCGCTCAGCCGGGTCCCGGTTGGGGCCGTTCGCCGGCGGCGTTCGTTGCGTCTCGCGAGTCGGATCGACCAACGACGTGGCCGCTGAGCTCGCCGAGGGTGGCGCCCCACATGGCACGGTGGTCGTGGCCGACGCGCAGACTGCCGGCCGCGGGCGTCACGGGCACCAGTGGTTCTCTCCCCCTGGCGCGGGCCTGTATGTGTCACTCTTACTCCGCATGACGCGGCCGCCGGCGCCGCTGCTGACCCTGGCCACCGGAGTTGCCGTGGTCGAGGCGCTACAGACCGCGGCGGCACTCGAGGCCTCACTCGAGTGGCCGAACGACGTGGTGGTGATGGGCGACGGGCCGTCGCGAAAACTGGCCGGTATTCTGACCGAGGCGACCGCGGAGGGCGACCGGGCGCGGGTCGTCGTGGGCATCGGGATCAATCTGCGCGACGCGGCGTGGCCGGCCGAACTGGTCCACGCGGCGGCCTCGGTCGAGGGCGTCACCGGTCGGCCGGTCGATGCGGCGAGCCTGCTGGTGGAATTGCTCGCCGCGGTGGCGGGCCGCTACGCGGAGGTCGAATCTGGCGCCCTGACCGCCCTGCTGGCTCGCTGGGAGTCATTCGCCCCATCGAGCCGCGGGGCTGCGGTCGAGTGGATGTCCGGTCAGACCCGGCATCAGGGAGTCACGGCGGGGATCGACGAGGAGGGCGCGTTGCTCGTCCAGGTCGGATCCCGCCTCGAACGCCTGACCGGCGGCGCGGTACGACACGTCCGGTCGTCTGGGTCGTAGCAGGTCGCTGAAAAACCGGGGGAGACCATGCTGCTCGCGGTTGACATCGGCAACACCAACATCGTCCTTGGGATCTTCGAGGGCGAGGACCTCACCCAGAGTTGGCGTCTGGCGACGCTGCAAGAGCGGACGGCGGACGAGCTGAGGGTGCTTGTGGGCCGGCTGTTCGAAGAGCGTCATCTGGACATGACCGGTGTGTCTGGCGTGGTGCTGGCCTCGGTGGTCCCACCACTCACCTCGACCGTGACAGAGATGGTCCGCGGAGCCTTCGGTCGGGAGACGCTGGCGATCGACGCCACGAACGTTGGTCTGCCGATCGAGTATCAGGCGCCGGGTGACGTCGGGGCCGACCGCCTGGTGAACGCCGTGGCGGCGCTCGACGAGTTCGGCGGAGGCGCACGGCCAATCATCGTGGTCGACTTTGGCACCGCGACGACCTTCGACGTCATCTCGGCCGAGGGCACGTACATCGGTGGTGTGATCTGTCCCGGCGTGGAAATCTCCGCGGACGCGCTCTTTCAGCGGGCCGCCCGCCTCCCCCGCGTCGATATCGGCCGGCCGGAGCAGCTCATCGGGACCAGCACCGTCGGATCCATGCGCTCGGGGCTTTTCTTCGGATACGTGGCCATGGTGGAAGGCATCGTTGCCCGTCTGCGGGCCGAGCTCGGGGGGCGCGAACCGGCGGCGTGCGTGGCCACCGGCGGGCTGGCCAGTACCATTGCCGGCGAGACCGGCTCGATCGACCACGTCAGTCCAAATCTGACGCTCCACGGGCTCCGTCTGGCGTGGAATCGGAACGAGACTACCCGGGAAGGCGGGGCCGGCACCCCGGCGTCGTGACGACGCCCGCCCGTGATCACGGTGCGTACTGTCGCGAGATTGAAACGTATCTCTGCCAGAAGAATCGGGGGCATCTCATTCGAATCGTGGGACCGGCGTTCGAACGGGTGCGTGGCTGGGCCGAGGCGGGCGTACCGATGCAGGTCGTCACGCGGGGGATCGACCGGAAGCTCGAGCGGTCGCGCGCGGTCGGCCGGCCGCGCCGGCCGGTTCGGGTCGAGCACTGCGAAGCCGACATCCTTGACGCGTTCGACGAGTGGCGGCGCGCCGTCGGCGTAACCGCCGGTGCCGCCGGTGCGCTCACGGGACGGGAGCCAGGCGCGCCGGGCCCGGCGACCGCCACACGTCGCGGACCGAGTCTGCCCGCGCACATTGATCGGGTGCTGACCCACGCCACGACACTGCTCGCGCTTGGGGAAGCTGCCCCAGGTCTACACGCGGCGATCGAAGAACTGGTCGCCGACCTCGATGCGCTGCGACGTGAGGCGCGGGGTGCCCGTGGCACCGCCCGGGCGGCGTGCCTCGGTCGCCTCGCCGATCTCGACCAGCGGTTCCTGGAGCGCGCGCGGGCCGTGGCCGGCACAGGGCTCGACGAGGTCGTGGCCGAGGCCGACCGCGAGTTGGCCCCGTTCAAACCCCGGATGGCGGACTCGGTGTACGCCAGGGCGCGCTCGGCTGCTGCCGATCGCCTGCTGCGCGAGCGCTTCCGTCTGCCGACCGTCCGTTTCGACCAATAGGGCCAGGTATTCTGGTCAGGGCCGAAACCCCGGCACGAGTCTCAAGCGTGCTGAAGCCCGTCGCCTGAGCCCAGCGCCGATCGTGCTGACGCCCGAGAGTGTCCACACCCCGAATGTCCAAGCCTCCGCGAATCACGACCCGGTGCCCACCGAGCGGTGCGGTAGTAGAGGTGACGGTTGAGCGACCCGTGGTCGGCGGGCGAATGCTGGCGCGGCACGACGGACGCGTCGTCCTCGTCGCGGGCGCCATCCCGGGTGAGCACGTGCGGGTCGTGGTCGAGCAGGCGAAACGAGACGTGCTGCTGGCCAAGACGGTCGAGGTGCTGGAGGCGAGTCCGGACCGGAGGCCAGTCAGCGGCGTGTTCGGGTGCGGGGGACGGACCTTCGCCCACGTGGCGTATCGACGGCAGCTGCAGTTGAAGACCGACATCGTCCGGGACGCGTTTCGGCGGACCGGAGGACTGGACCTCGACGAGCCGCTCTCGATTGTCGCGTCACCGGAACGCGGGTATCGGATGCGTGCCCGACTGCACGTGGACGCCGAGCGGGTCGGGTTCCTCGAAGAGGGGTCTCACCGCGTGTGCGACCTGACCAACAGTAGCCAGTTGTTGCCCAAGACCGAGCGGTTGGTCGAACGACTCGGGTCACAGGCGCGCGCGCTGGCGGGCGCCGGGGTGAGAACCATCGAACTGGCCGAAGACCTGGCCGGCGACCAATGCGTCTTGCACCTGCCCCGGTCAGGAGATCTCGGGGGGGCGGCCGATGGATGGCGGGCGCTGGCCGAACTGCCCGGCGTTACCGGACTGACCACCGAGGCAGAGGTGGGCGCGGTCGGCCCGAGGGTGCTCGCCGGGGCACCGGTCGTGACCGACGCGCTGGCGTCGTTCCTGCCGTCGGACGGTGCGGGCAACCTGACGCTACGCCGGCACGCGCCCGCGTTTTTCCAGGCGAATCGATATGTCGTGCGGGAACTCGTGACGGCCGTGGCGGATCTGGTCCCTGGAACCGAGGTCGTCGACCTCTATGCGGGAGTCGGATTGTTCGCGGTGTGCATCGCGGCCAGACAGGGTGGCCACGTGACCGCGGTAGAGCGCGATTCGTCCAGCGTGCCGGACTTGCGGTCAAACGCGGCGCCGTTGGACCCGATCGTCGAGGTGGTCCGGGCGCCCGTGGAGACCTACCTGAAGCGCACGCCCCGCCTTACGGGTACGACGGTGATCGTGGATCCCCCGCGGGCGGGACTCTCTCGGGAGGTGCGGACAAGACTGGCCCGAGCCCGCCCCGACCGGGTCGTGTATGTCTCGTGTGACGTGGCGACACAGGCACGCGATCTCCGCGCACTCGGCCTACAAGGCTACGGTGTCACGCGTGTCCAGGCGTTCGATATGTTTCCGAATACGCCGCACGTCGAGACGGTGGTGCTGCTCGAACACGGCGGGTCTCCCGGATAGGCATCGGGCTTCGGCCCGAAGCCCGATGCTCGTCCCTGTCCCTCGAGCACGCCTTACATCCGTTCGGGCACTTCACACCCCATCAGTCCCAGGGCCCGCGTCATCTGCGACTCGAAATAACTGACCCCGGCGGCCCGCCAGCGACGCCGGGCTTCGTCCGGCTCGGCGAGGACTGGGCTGCTGTGGTAGAAGCCGTTGAAGCGTTGCGCCAGTCCGAACGCGTACTTTGCCAGCGTCGACAGCTCGAGCGTGCGGACCGCCTGCTCAGCGATTTCGTCGAGACGGGACGCGTCCAGGATGAGGTCCCAGAGCCCGTCGCCTGACTCATCGGTCAATGCGGCGGTGGACGTCGTGGCCAGGTCCGCCAGCAGGGTCGTGGTCTCCAGCCCGTGACGGTCATGGAGTTTGTGCAGGATCTTGCGCGCGCGTACCGCCGCGTACTGAAGATACGGGCCGGTTTCCCCCTCGAAGCTCAGCGCCTCGTCGATGTCGAACGCGATCACTTTCCCTTTCGAATACTTGATCATGAAGTACCGCACCGCCGCCGTGGCGATGATCGTCGCGATGCGTTGCTGCGCGTCGGACGCGAGGTCCTCGTGCCGAGCCGCCACCTCGTGTGCCGCGTGTGACGTCATCTGGTCCAACAGGTCGTCGGCCTTGACGCCGAGCCCCTTCCGGCCCGAGACCTCGACGAACGGCTTGTCGCCCTCGGGGTCGGCATAGCCCAGGGCGCGGGCAGTGGACCGCGAGAGGGCGACCATTTCATAGGAGAAGTGCACCGACCGCTCGGCCTCACGCGGGTGATCGAGGGCGTTGAGGGCTTGCACCAGCAGGTCCTGCAGGTAGCTCTGCCGGGTATCGATGACGTTGTAGACGGCGCCGGCGCGGCCGAACGGCGGTGCTGGCGGGGTGTTCGGCGGAGGCGTCGTGTCGACGCTGGAGGTGGCCCACAACGGCCGGCCGGACGGTTGGGTGCCAAACCACCGGTATCGGAAGTCACTGCCCAGCAGTCCGAATTTCCACAGTTGGTAGGCGATGTCTTTCCCCACGTAGGTGACCGTGCCATTGGAACGGACGATCACTTTGAGTCGCGCGTCGTCGTCGCCGACCGCGGGCTCGGTCGCGGCGCCGGTGTTGTCGGCCGCGGTGGTCGCGTCGGTGTCGGCATCCTCTATCGGCATGACCCAGCAGCCCGCGAGGCGGCCGTCCGGTTGGAGAAACACGGCGCCGGAGGACTTCAGGATCTCGAACGCGCGCGCCCAAAAATGAAGCCGGATGATGTCGCCCTCCCAGCTGAGCAGGTCGTACTCGATACCCAGCCGCGCCATCGTAGTCAGGTGGCACCGCACGATCCGGTCGGTCAACAGCCGCGCGATCGCGGCGGTCGGGGCCGTGTCGTGCTCCAATTCCTGCAGCGTGGCTCGGCGATGGGTCAGTCGTGAGTCGTCCTGGTCGTACCACTGGGTGACCCGGGCGTAGAGATCCCAACAGTAGTAGTCGAACCGGGGTTGGTCGACGAGCAGCCGCAGGTCGTCGAGGCCCTTGCCCTCGAGCTCGCGGAGGCCGACCACGATGTCGGCCACCTGGACGCCGGTGTCGTCGATGTAGTTCTGCACCTCGACCTCTCCACCGCGAAAGCGAAGCAGCCGGCACAACGTGTCACCCAGCGCCGCATTCCGGAGATGGCCCACATGCGCCGCCTTGTTCGGGTTGATGGCGGTGTGCTCCACCACGGTTTTTGGACCGCTGGCGGGGTTCGCTTCGGTGGTCTCGCTCACCCAGGTGCGGGCGCAGGCCGCCCGATCGAGAAAGACGTTGAGATATCCGGCGCCGGTCGGTTCCAGACGACCCAGTGCATCCAGGTTGCCGGCGTCTGCGACCGCCTCGGCGATCTCGGCCGCGATGATCCGGGGGGCTTTGCGAAGTGTGCGAGCCAGTTCAAAGGCGACGGTGACCGCGAGATCGCCCAGCCGGCGGTTCGGCGGGTACTCGATCGCGATGGTGGGCATGGACTCAGGGTCGAGTCCGTACCGCGTCGACAGGGCTAGGGTGATCCGTTCACGAAGCAGGGTCTGAAGCGGCAGTATCATGAGGTGCGTTTTGCGGTGTCGATGATGAGCGTCGAGGGGCGTCGTCGGTCAGGGCGCGTGCGCGTTCGTGATCATCCGGGGTGTTGACGTTCAGGAACAACGTATCGTGTGGATCGAACGGCGCAATCTCCGGGGCATCGATGTGGGTCACGCGAATCGCCTGTTCCAAGGCCGAGACCTGGAACGCGCCGTGTTCGAGGCGAGACCGAATCGGTCCAATGCAACTCCGAGCATACACGGCGCACAAAGGCTGCGGGCCAGCGGCGGTCCGCGGCACGGCGGCGTCGGTCCTCCCGACCCGCGTCACCAGGTGGCGCAAGAATGACGTCGTGAGGAACGGAAGGTCGCAGGCCACCACCACCGTGTGCTCGGTTGGCGCCCTGACCAGCGCCGTGTACACGCCGCCCAGCGGCCCGGCGCCCGGTATAAGATCCGCGCACACACGCAGACCCGACCCGCGAAAGGGGTGCAGGTCGTTGGTGACGATCAGAATATGTTCCGCGACGTGGCGCAGCACAGACAGCTGCCGATCAATGATCCGCCTCCCGCCCACCGTGAGGGCCCATTTGTCGAGACCACCCAGGCGTGTCGCCTGGCCTCCCGCGATGATGGCCGCGGTGCGCACCTCAGGACCCTGGGACCAGATGTGCCATGCCGAGGGCCGACGCATCCCACCCGACGCCGTTGTTCGTTGCTTCCATACGCGCGGTCGACGCTCCTCGCTCCCGGCCGGGTGGGTGCGGTGACGCCCGGACTTATCAACCAGGGTCGTAAACGTTAGCAGATGTCGGAACCTAAAATCGGGCGGGCGCTCGCGTCGAGCCTGCACCAGGCCATCACCGAGCTCATGCCCACCCGGGTCGAGTTCTACGAGAGCTGGCTGACGCCGGGCCGTATCCGGCAAGGGGCACTCGGCCGCGCGCGACTCGCCGCGGTCATCAGCTTCCTGCGCCAGGAGGGCGAGACCTACGAGGCGGTGGTACGTCGGGCAGGACGCTACACGGCGAACTGGACGGTCGAGACCATCCCGTCGGTGGAACACGGCGTGTTGCTCCGCCTGCCCCGCCGGCTGCGGATTCGCGCGGTGCTGCGCACGGCCGGGCGTCTGGTTCGTCATCTGCATGAAGGCAGTCGGCTGGACAGCATGGTGTGGCGCGGCACCGCCGTGGTCCAGATCGACGGGTCCGTATTCTGTGATGTACGCGAGCGGGCCGCGGCGCCGCTGTGTGGGTTCTATGCCGCCTTGCTCGAGCGGTACTTCGAGTGCTTCGACCTGCCGTGTTCAGCCGCGTTATTGCGATGCCGCGGGACCGGTGAGTCGTCCTGTGAGCTGCTTCTCGACACCACGGTCGGGCCAGCCCCGGTCGCGCCGGACCTCGTCGTGGACTCCATCGGTGTCGAGCCGACGGATGAAGGCGCGTGATACAGCCGGGTCTCTGGTGACCTTGCGTTCCTGCGGACGCCGCGATACCGTGGGGTCTATACCCGCTGCAGGTATGCGTTCCTCATGAGACCGTGGATGACAGTTCAGGGCTCCCGTCTGGCGGTCGGTCTCGTGATGACCGCGGCGGGGCTGTGGGGGCTTGACCGTCCGTTGACGGCCGGCCAACTCGCGGACCGGCCGGCCGTGTTCGTGGCCGAGGTCGACGCGCTCATCCAGCCTGCCTCCGCGGAGTTCATCAAACAGACGTTGAATCGCGCGGACGCCGCCGATGCCGCGCTGGTGGTGCTGGTGCTTCGCACGCCAGGGGGCTTGGTCGACTCCACGCGCGACATCAATACCAGCATCATCGAGGCGGAGACGCCCGTCGTCGTCTATGTGGGGCCAAGCGGAGCCCGCGCCGCATCGGCCGGGTTTCTGATCACGATTGCGGCCGATGTGGCCGCGATGGCGCCAGGTACTCATATTGGAGCCGCGCACCCCGTCTCGGGGACGGGCGAGGCGATGGACGACACCGCGGCCGAGAAGGCGGCGTCCGATGTTGCCGCCTATGCGCGCTCGCTGGCCACCCAGCGCCGGCGCAACGTTCGGCTGGCCGAGCGGGCCGTGACCAACAGCGAGTCGTTTACCGAAACGGAGGCGTTGGAGGCGGATCCGCCGTTGATCGATCTGGTGGCGGACGATCTCGACAGCCTGCTTGAGGCGTTGGATGGCCGCGTCGTCACCCGATGGGATGGGAGCACACAGGTCCTCCGGACGGCCGGGGCGCCGATCGAGCACATCGAGATGAACTGGCGGCAGCGCCTGCTGAGTGCGATTGCGCATCCGCAGATTGCCGTGCTGCTGTTCAGCCTCGGCACGCTCGGGCTGACCATCGAGCTGTGGACCCCGGGCGCCGTGCTGCCTGGGGTGGCGGGGGGGATTTGCTTGCTGCTGGCGTTTTTCGCGTTCCAGATCATGCCGATCAACTATGTGGGCTTGCTTCTGGTCGTCTTCGGTCTGGTGCTGCTCATCCTCGAGATGGTGACGGCGGCGTTCGGGGTCCTCGCGGCCGGTGGTGTGATCAGCATGATTTTTGGCCTCGCGATGTTGATCGACTCTCCGGCGCCTGAGCTACAGCTGGGCTGGCCGTTCATCCTCTCGACGATGCTGGCGTTGGCGGCGATTGTGGGGTTCCTGGCTCGCCTCTCGCTGCGGGCTCAGCGTCGCCCCGCGGTCACGGGAAGGGCTGGTATGCTCGACGAGTCGGGCGAGGTGATCGACGACGTCGGTCCAGGCGTCGGAGGCCGGGTGTCGACGCACGGCGAGATCTGGTCGGCGATCGCACCCGAGCCGATCCCGCGGGGGACACGCGTGCGGGTGGTGGCCATCGACGGGATGACTCTGACGGTGTCGCCAGAGCGCCCTGCCGTAGCGGACCCGGCGCAAGGAGTGCACATATGAGTCCCATCCTGATCTTTGCTGTCGTCGTGGCGTTGTATCTGGCCAATTCGGTCAAAATCCTGAACGAGTACGAGCGGGGCGTCATCTTTCGCCTGGGCAAGTTGCTGCCGCGGCCGAAGGGCCCTGGTGTCGTTCTCGTCTTTGCGCCGATTGATCGGATGGTGCGGGTGGGGTTGCGAACCATCGTCATGGACGTGCCACCGCAGGACATCATCACCCGCGACAACGTGTCGGTGAAGGTGAACGCGGTCCTCTACTTCCGGGTGATGGACCCGGCGAAAGCGATTGTCGAGGTTGAGAGCTTCACCTACGCCACGTCACAACTGGCCCAGACGACCTTGCGTAGCGTGCTGGGGCAGGTCGAGTTGGACGATCTGCTCTCGGAACGCGAGCGGCTCAACCAGGACCTGCAGCGCCTGCTCGATCAGCAGACAGATCCGTGGGGGATCAAGATTGCGGCGGTCGAGGTCAAGCATGTGGATCTCCCCGAGAACATGCAGCGCGCCATGGCCCGACAGGCCGAAGCCGAGCGTGAGAAGCGTGCTAAAATCATCCACGCGGAGGGCGAATTCAACGCCTCGGAGCGCCTCTCGCAGGCGGCCGACGTCATGAGCGAGCAGCCGCTGGCCATTACCCTGCGCTATCTCCAAACGCTGACCGAGATTGCCGGCGAGAAGAACTCCACTATTGTCTTTCCGCTGCCGATTGAACTCTTGAATTTGCTGCAGCCCAAGAAATCCGCTGGCACCGATGGTGAACAGCCCCCGGAGTGACCCGGCGCCCAGCGCGAAGCAGCTGGTCTTTCTGGCGATCATGGCGACCGTGGTCGCCGTGATCGTGTTCCTGTGCGGCGTGCTCGTCGGTCGCGGTGTTCCGGCTCGACGCACGACGATCGGGACGGTGTCCGATGTCTTGCCCGGGGGCAGGGCGCAGGTCGCGATCGGGGTACCGGAGGTGCCAATGAGTGAAGGTGCCGAGACGGCGTCACCGCTCGCGGAGCTCAGCTACTTCGAGCGACTGAACGGTACTGAACCGGTGGTGGAGGCCGTCGAACTGCAGCGCGGGGGGCCGGACGCGTCCACGACCGAAGGAGACCTTCCCGAGGTCACGTCTGGCTCATCGGTCACGGCGGCGAGCGTCCCGCCCGTGACAGCCCCGTCGGCCCCCGCCGGTGGGAGGTTCGTGCTGCAGGTGACGGCCCTGCGGGAGAGCGCCGAGGCGCATCAGATGGCGGAGGGACTGGTGGCGAGCGGGTATCCAGCGTTCGTGGTCGCTCCCGCGGCCGATGCGCCGGTCGCCGTCTTCCGGGTGCGGGTGGGGCCCTATGTGGACCGCGCGGAGGCAGAAGCCACGAGTCGCCGGTTGGAGATCGAGCAACTCCTCAAGCCCTGGATCATCCAACTCTAAGAGTGCGCGTGCTCTAAGGACACCGACCAGAAAGAGTGTGACAGTGGCAGTGGAACTTGAGGATCAGATCCGGCGTTACGAGCAACTCGTGGAGCGGTCGGCCGCCTTGCGCGGCTATCTTTGACGCGTCAGACGTAGGACAGGAACTGGCCGCACTGGAAACCCAGGCGGCCGCACCTGATTTCTGGAAACGTCCCGAACAGGCACAGGATGTCTTGCGCCGCCGTCGGCGGCTGCAGGCGGATCTCGACCTGTCTGAATCCCTGGAGCAGAAGACCAGCGACCTCCAGGTACTCGTCGATTGGGCCGGTCAGGGAGAAGACGTCGGCGATGACCTGCAGGCCGGGCTGGACGGGCTGGATAGCGAGATCGAGGCGGGCGAGATCAAGAAGATGCTCGGCGGCGAGCATGACGAGAAAAACGCCATCCTGACCATTCACCCCGGCGCCGGCGGAACCGAGTCGCAGGACTGGGCCGAGATGTTGGCGCGCGCCTATTTGCGCTGGGTGGAACGACGCGAGTTCAAAGCGGAGATCATCGAGTGGCAACCGGGCGAAGAGGCCGGGATCAAGGCCGCGACGCTGACGGTGACCGGTGACTTCGCCTACGGCCTGTTGCTCGCCGAGGCCGGTGTCCATCGGCTGGTACGAATTTCCCCGTTCGACCAGGCGGCCCGCCGGCACACCTCGTTCGCGTCGGCGCATGTCTGGCCCGAACTGCCCGATGACATCGACGTCGAGATCGAAGACAGAGACCTGCGTATCGATACGTTCCGCTCGAGCGGTGCCGGGGGGCAGCACGTCAACGTGACCGACTCGGCGGTGCGGATCACCCACCTGCCCACAAACATCGTCGTGTCGTGCCAGAACGAGCGGTCGCAGCACCGCAACCGGACCGCGGCGATGAAGGTCTTGCGGTCGAGGCTCTACGACCTCCGAGAGCGGGAGCAGGCGGCGAAACTGGCGGAGCTCGGTGGGATAAAAAAGGCCAACGCGTTCGGCAGCCAAATCCGGAACTACGTCCTCCACCCGTACCAGATGGTCAAGGACCTCCGCACGCAGGTCGAGACGGGCAACGTGGACCGCGTCCTCGACGGCGACTTCGACCCGTTCATCAAAGCCTATCTGATGCAAAAAGCCGCCGGCGACCAGCCGTCCGGCTAGAACTCGGGCGGTGGGAGCGGGCATCTCGATCCGCGAACCGGTCGACGAGCGTAGCTCTACTCACCTTGGCCCGCAGAGCGCTTGGCACGGGCTAACGGATGCCTGAACCTGACACCGAGGGAAAAGCGAGCGCGTAGCTGGTCCCAGACCCGGCGCTAAAACTCCGCGCCCGTGCACGGTCCTCACCGGCGGCAGCATGAACCCTCGAGTCGTCTCCGACGGTTCGCGGACCGGGCTGGCTGCTCCCGCCACCCGCCCCGGTGTGACCGACGGCAAGGTGAGGCGCGCGACAATGCGCGCCCCGCGGGCCCGGAGTGGGGCTTTGGAGCCCCCCGCGGGGGGTT
>Ga0066376_10002122_pt1 | contig 18667 bp, 22 predicted proteins | sample Knorr_S15_td_Bot_FD_77009 | JGI IMG/M metagenome (GOLD analysis project Ga0066376, IMG submission 77009) | Marine microbial communities from Southern Atlantic Ocean transect - Knorr_S15_td_Bottom_ad_5009_LV_A | ecosystem: Environmental > Aquatic > Marine > Oceanic | place: Southern Atlantic... | reverse complement strand
GTTTTGTTTTCTTTACCTTGCCACATGAAGTACTCGCCCATTGCACAACCCGCATATGGAGCGATGTATTGAAGAGGTGCAGGGGTTGAGGATCCTGCAACAACAACAATGGTGTATTCCATTGCACCATACTTTTTAAGCGTTTCAATCACTGCGGCAACTGTGGAATCTTTTTGACCTACAGCAACATAAATACACACGACCGCTTCGTCTGTACCCCAATATTGTTTTTGGTTGATGATTGTGTCAAGTGCAACCGCAGTTTTACCTGTTTTACGGTCACCAATAATGAGTTCACGTTGACCGCGTCCAATTGGAATCATGGAGTCAACAGCCTTTATACCCGTTTGCATTGGCTCAACAACTGGTTGCCGTGCTGCAATTCCCGGTGCAACAATATCCAACTTCGCAGTACAAGAGGCGTTGATTGGGGGACCACCGTCAACAGGATTGCCAAGTGGGTCAACAACACGACCGAGCAGTTCTGGACCGGTTGGAACTTCAAGAAGGCGATTCGTTGTACGGACCGTATTTCCTTCTTCAACTGCGAGATAGTCACCATAGATGATGGCACCAACAGTGTCTTCCTCAAGGTTCATCGCTTGCCCCATGACTGTTCCGCGTGGTGTTTCAAACTCTAAGAGTTCACCAGCCATACAGCCCGAAAGACCATAAATACGTGCAATGCCATCACCAACTTCAACAACTTGGCCGACTTCGGAGAGTTCGAGCTCACTCGTGAACTGTTCAATTTCTTGTTTGATGACTGATGTGATTTCGTCTGTTTTAATCTTCACAATATTCCTCGCCTTTGAAAAGGACTTTATATATTAGTTGGTATCTTCTAGATACGTTTCAAAATGCTCTCGAATTGTTGTTGCGCCACCGCTTTGGATAGCTTCTGAGAGTCGACGTAATTTTGTCTGAACCGAGCCATCGATGAGCTGATCGCCGATGCGAAGTTTGACACCACCAAGCATGGCGGGGTCAACATAAGGGTGAAGCACGGGTTCTTTTCCGAGCATCTCTTGTACACGAACCTTAATGGTGTTGATGGATTCAGCATCGATTGCAGTTGGTGTAAAGACATCCACTTCAATGCGACCCATCGCGTCTTGTACAAGTTGATCATACGCAATTGCGATTTGCTCAAGATGATTCAGTCGCCCCTTGTTATTTAAAACAAGGAGGAAGCGAAGTGTAAGATCTGTGACTCTGTTTGAAAAAATCGCAGAAAGAGCTTCGCCTCTTTTTGCGATGTCAATAATAGGCGAAGCAAAGAACTTGCTTATGAGTTGATTTGAAGTTGCAAGGTCGCAGATTTGCTCAATCTCATCAGCGATTTCAAGCACCTTTTCATGGCCACCAGCGTCTATCGCTAATTCAAACAGACTCTGTGCATAGACATGAGCAAGTGCATCGGCGTGCTTAATCACTTTGATTCTGCCATTTCAGTTAGCGATTCGTCAATCAATGCTTGCTGATCAGTTGCAGAAATCTCACGGTCGAGAATCCGACTCGCAATAGCAACCGCAAGTGTACTCGCCTCAGTATGAATTTCGCCGATGGCAGCCCTTTTAGCAGCGTCAATATCTGCTGTAGCAGCAGCTTTCATTTCAGCGAGTTCACGCGTGTTGCTAGAACGAAGTTCTTCAGCAACAGCTTTGGCATCTTGACGAGCCTTTGCAATCATATCTCCAGCTTCAGCCCTTGCTTTTGCGACCTCTTGTTCATATTCAGCAAGTGCATCTTTTGCTTGTTGTCTTGCTTCTTCAGCAGCATCAAGGTCATCACGCAGTTTTTGGTCACGTTGATCGAGACCCTGAAGAATATGAGGCCACACAAACTTTGCTGCAAGCAGTAAAAAAACCACGAATACAACGATTGTTGTTCCGAGCGTGAGGAACTGTATGTCGAACGGTGATTCTGATGCACTCTCAGAAGCAATGAAGAGGTTCATCATGTGCGGTCCTTCCGTGTGATGAGGTGTCGCGAGGAACGACAGGCATTCTGCCGGTACCTCCTTCCACCAACCTTAGATAATGGCAAGAAGGCCAATAACAACAGCAAAGAGTGCCACACCCTCAACAAGTGCAGCGGTAATAATCATGTTGGTACCGATTGTGCCGGCCATTTCAGGTTGGCGAGCAATCGCTTCAACAGCGCCACCGCCAATACGGCCAATACCAACACCAGCACCAAGTGCCCCAATGCCAGCAGCGAGACCGCCACCGATACCTTTAATACCCGCACCACTTGCCTTAGCAATTTCAACAGCACGTTCGTGTGCAAGATTTGCTGCTTCTGCAGCAAGTTTTGCTGCTTCTTCTGCAGCAATATCAGCACCTTGCGTAGCGTCTTGAGCAATAGCGGGGTCAACATCAAATGTCATGAGGCCTAGTGTGGCCAGAGCAGTGAAAGCAACAAGCTTTTTCATAATTTCATCCAGTATGTCTAAAGTGACTTTGAAGTGCAGTAACCGTGGGAGCGACTGCGGTAAATAAAGAAGTTCAAGACCCATTCCCACGAGGGGTCATAAGATTAGTGTGATACCGCCTCAAGAGCATGGTCCTCGTGTTCATCACCATGATGTGACATTTGTCCAATGAATACAGTTGTGAGGAACATGAAAATGAATGCCTGTAAGAAGGCGACAAATAATTCTAGAAAACTAATAGCGACAGCAGCAACAGTTGCAACAAGTCCAACCGAACCAGTGAGAACCCAACTTGAAGTTGCTTCAAACGCCATCATGCCAAACATTGTGAGTACAGCGAGCATGGTGTGTCCACCAACCATATTTGCAAACAAACGAATTGCAAGAGCAGCAGGTTTAATAAACATTCCCATGAATTCAATCGGGAGCATGATTGGTAATAGGTAGAGAGGGGCACCACCCGTGAGGTGATGTGCCCAACCCCCGATACCCAATGATTTAAATGCGTGAACTTGAATGACAAAGAACGAGACCAGAGCGAGACCAATGGTGACGTTGATGTTACTTGTTGCGGTGCCACCAAAGAATACAATGTCCATTTCACCATCAGTGGTCAATCTACTAATGACTGTTTGAATGTCTGCAAATGGAATCATCCCGAGTAGATTGCAAGTCAAAATGAAGTAAAAGACTGATAACAAGTAGGGGAGGAATCGATTTGTATCTTTACCAAGGACTGGCGAAATAACGTTATCCCTGAGGTAGATAGTGATGACTTCAATGACTTGTGGAATTCGTCCTTTTGTGAGGTATCGATCAGTTCCCTGGTCTTGATTTCCAACAGCAATCCGCTTCGCAGAATATCTCAAAATCAACAGTGTCACCATTGCAGCAATACAAAGCGACGCCATGTGAATGGTGAACGATTCCGCGCCTGGGACTGGCTTGTCAAGGATATGGTGAATCGGGTTATTGCTTGCAAGGATTGGGAACATAAATACTAATTACTCGTTGGTTTGCGAGCTGATTTTCAAGAACATCGATGAGAGTGCTTTGGTCTCAGCAACAAGGAGAAAAACAGCGGTCAAAAGGAACGATAACATCAATGGGTGAAGCCCAAATTGAGCAACGTAGTATAGCAAGGAAGAGCACAAAAGTGCAACGATGAACCGCACAAATGAGGTGCCAGACCACATGGTTGCAGCGGTTGCTACTGGGCGTAGTTTGCTTGGATTAAAGAGGGTAAGCACACCGAGTGAAACGACAAGAAGTACCCCAGATTCCGCAATTCCAGCGAGCAGTATTTGCATCTCAAATCCACCAAGAACCCCCCCCCCGGCCCAGAGGACTGCTGCCAGAAATGTGGCGACACATTGGGCTATTGCTAACTTACAAAATGAGATTGAAATCTCGGGGGAATTCATTTTTCGTTCTCACGCACCGCTCGCAGTGAACCTCGTATGAAATCCACCATGCCTACAACGATGCCAACGATGGAACCAGTAACAATAAATATTCGTTCGTTCTCAGATTGTCCAACTACCCAAGATAGTCCCCAGCCCAACAAACCACCCGCGACAATCATCGATACAAACGTAAATCCCATTGCCGAAAGTCGCCATAACCGTTTTGTTTGTGGGGCTTTCACCATCGCGACATGATACTTGGTGACTGACCCCCGGTGTCAGACACCAAGGGTCAGTCACCAAGTATAATCCTAGGGCTATGGCTCAAAGCAAGGATTACATTATTGATGTCACTCCAAAACCCCTAGGTGCTTCGGATTACTTTTTCTTGCCTGCGGTATTTCGCGGGCTTGGCACCACACTTCGACATTGCCTAGGAAACATGGGACGCGGGGGGTCAAACAAGAAAAATATTTGGGTTGTGAAATATCCAGAGCAAAAACGCGATGATCGAAGTGTCCTTGAAGGGGGTCAAGAACGCTCAACATTTAGAGGCGTTCATCGCTTGAATAAAGATGAGCAAGGTCGAGAAAAATGCGTTGCGTGTTTTATGTGTTCCACCGCTTGTCCTGCGGACTGCATAGAAATCGTCGCAGAAGAAGCACCATGGGATGATCGAGAAAAACGACCACTCTCATTTGAAATTGATGAACTCAAATGTATCTTTTGTGGGATGTGTGAAGAAGCATGCCCATGTGATGCAATTGAACTTACTCCTCGATATGAAATCATCGGCACATCTCGTGAAGAAATGATATTCAATAAAGAACAACTGCTGACCATCTACGATAAGACATGCGACGATAAACCGATGTGATTGGGTACTATCTTCGGTGGCTGGCGAATCCGAATACATCGGCATACAAACAATACAAGACAAGGAGCGTTGCGATTGCGAACAACACGATTGCATATCGAATTCTTTGTTTTGTCTGCCTTGAGAATTCGCCTGGCGTTGCTGTCCACTCCACCAGAATAGTTTGACCGCACTCTGGACAATTTTTTGTTCTGGGGTCACCGTATGACAAGTTGTACCCACATTGACATGTCCACCCCTCATCTTCTCGAAATGGGAATTGCAATAGACCCGCCAAACAGAAGAAGAATGCACTTATATAGAGCCACCATTGGTCATCAAAACTGCGGGGCAAAGGAATTTGCACTTGTCGCATTGCTCTGATGAGCGAAAGATTAAAAATAATAGAAACCAGAACAGGTGCGACGAGTGTGACAATACCAACCCGAGCAAAGAGGCGTCCGAAACCATTTTTATTCACGAACTACGCCAAAACCGCGGCATGAAAAGCACAAGTACTGCGAATATTTCAAGACGTCCAATAGCCATCAAGATGCAAAGGAATAATTTAGTTGCATCGCTAAACCATGCATAATTCTCCATTGCACCAACTTTTGCAAGCCCCGGACCAACCGTACAGATCGTAGCAATGGATGCAGTCGTTGCAGTCATAACACTGCAATCAGGGTTTCCAGATTCAAGCAACATAATGGTGCCTGAACCGATGGTAAAAAGTACGAGAACCCCGAGCACATATGCAATGGTTGCAAGTTTTAGTTCAGGGTCAATCGCAGACTTGCCAACTTTTAATGGTCGAACAACGTGTGGTCTAAACGCGCGTTCCAATTCACCAATCATAACTTTCAGAGCAACCCATATTCGAATAACTTTGATTCCGCCACCAGTCGAACCAGCACAGCCACCGACAAACATGAGTAACAAGAGGACACCCTTGGCAACAAATGGCCACGTATCGAAATCAGAGGTCGCGAAACCAGTCGTCGTTTGTTGAGACACAACCGTAAAAACACTCTGGGTCACCACTTCACCCATTGTGGCTTGCTCCGCAATTCCGGTAGTTGTCATGATTGGTTGCCCACTTCCAAGCAGTGAGAAAATAACAATAATGGATCCAGCGGTCAGCAAGAATATATAAAGACGAAACTCAGGATCTGTCCATATAACTTTGAGTTTTCCTTTTACTGCAGCATAATACAAACCGAAGTTTGTTCCTGCGAGCACCATAAAGATAATGGTAATAATGTTGATGGTTCTAGAGTCAAATGCTCCAGTGCTTGCATTCTGTGTACTGAAACCCCCCGTTGCGAGCGTTGTCAAAGCATGGCAACTCGCATCGAACCACTGCATACCCGCAAATTTATACGCAACGATTTCAACTATTGTTAAACAGAGGTAAATCACCCAAAGAATTCTTGCGGTTTCCCGAATGTGTGGACGAACACCTTCGGGTTCAGGACCAGGCGCCTCAACACGAAATAATTTTTTCCCACCCACACCCAGACTCGGTAGTACCGCTACAAATAACACGACGATACCCAGACCACCAAGCCACTGAATCATTGCTCTCCAGAAAAGCAACGGTTCAGGAACGGTAGATATGTCGGTGAGTATTGTTGCGCCAGTTGTCGTCAAACCACTCATCGCTTCAAAGAAACAATTAACTATAGATTGAAAGGGGTGATCCTCATCTTGCCCATATCGTCCCCAAAGTAAAAAAGGTAAAGCGGAAACTAATGCTCCAACAAACCAACTTGAAGAAACTAGAAGCAACGCTTCTCGTCTCCCCATCGTTCCAGTTCCCTGCTCGCTCTTTCCCGACTTGCCAAACAAGTACAAGCCACTCCCAAGAACAGCGATAATCCCCGTAGACCAGAGTAACGCGAATACACCCTGACCACTCAATCCTAAAGCGATTGCTGACCAAGCCCAGATACAGAGCAAGACCGCGCTCAAACCCAGAACTAACATGCCAAGTTGATGAACGATTAATCGATAATTCATAGGACTACTTCACCGCGAAGAGGGTTCGCAGTTCATCCTCAAATTCTCCGCGAACAACGACAAAGACAACATCTCGTTCTTCAAGCACCTCATTAGCGCTTGGGACAACACCGTAATGTTCATCATGTTCAAGGACAATCACCATGCAATTTGGCATGAGTGTTAATTCGGAAAGTGGGGTGCCCGCAACAGGGGCATCCTTGCCTAATCGAATTCGATAAATTGCCAATTCATCTCCTGCCAAGGAGGTCACCTTTGTCATTTGTTTTCGCGCAAGACGCTTTTGAATCTCTTCTACAGCCAATTCACGAGGGCTAAAGGTGTTTGTGAGACCCATCGCTTTGACGAAGGGCGCATAATCCTTCCTCGATACGACAGGATATGTTTCCTTCACTCCAAGCCCCGCAGCCCAAGCACAACTGAGGATGTTGTGTTCGTCATTCGTGAGGGCAACGAATGCATCCGCATTTTCAATATGTTCATCTGTGAAAACATTCGGATCTGTGGGGTCAGCTTGAATGACTGTGACCCAGGGTAATTTTTCCGCAAGTTCATTAGCCCGTTCAGGATTCGTTTCAAAGAGGCGAATTGAAAATCCACGGTTTTGTAGGGTGCGACAAAGCCATACTGCTACGGGTGAACCACCCATGATGACAACGCTTCGTCTCCCCGCGTCCTTGGTTCGAAACACTCTTCGAGCATCATGAAATACATCTGCGTTAGCAACGAGCAGGACTTCATCTCCCGCATCAACAGTACTCATACCGCTTGGTAAATACGTGTTACCGTTTCTGGTAATTGCTGCAAGTCGCGCACCACCGGGAAGTTTTACATCTGAAAGACGACGCCCAATTCCAGCGGCTCCTTTAGTGACTTCAAATTGCTGAACTTCAATAGTTTGTCCAACAAGCCGTTCCACCTTCATGGCTGCTGGGTTTCGTAAATGGGATGCGATTGCTCGCGCTGCTGAATACGCAGGGCAGATTAAACTATCAATCGAAAAGATTTTTGAATAATCCAAAACATCTCGGTTGAGGTACATACTATGCGTTACCGTTGCGAAGGTACGATCGGCTCCCATGTATGATGCGGTTGATGCGCAAAGAAGGTTGACCTCGTCATCATCAGTGACCGCAATCACTACATCTGCATCAGCAACACCAGCTGCCTTAAGATCCTTTGCAGCTGATGGCTGACCAACAAGAATGGCAACATCCAATGCATCAGCCAACATATCGAGTAACGTTTGGTTTTCATCAATGACAGTGACATCTGCGCCATCTGCGGATAAAATTTCTGCTGCGTGGGCACCGGTTTTACCAGCTCCACAAATAATTATATTCATGGTGATATTCCAATCATCGACCAGATGGTCGGGCGGGAATGATACTCTCAATAGACAAAAAGCCAAGAAATTTACAACAATATTATTGTACAACCCCCATTAAACACCCAGAAAAACGCACTTTTTAAAATAGTTACACTTTCAAAAGCACGACAAAACCATTTGAGATGTATCTAGAGTCATCAAGACAAATCCCTGCGGTAAGTCAACAATTTGAATATGTACCCCCAGAGTAGCGAAAAGGTTCTTGACGAGTCGCCTTCAAACCGCCATACTAAAACACAGCACAGTCGTACAAGGTGCTGGCACTTGAAGAAGTGTTACGAGAGAAGTTGAAATTGGGAGGTTCGTTTGCAAAAAAAAGAGATAAAACATCTTACGTTGAACGCTGAAATTCGGAAGCGATTCGCACGATGTTTTCTCTCTTATCTAGCAGCGTGCTAAGAGAAGAGTTGAGAGCGACTGACGCTGGAAGGAGAACCAGCACACGATGTCAATCTCCAAGACACGTTCTAAGGAACAGAAAGTTTGGAATATGTCAACGACGACTAAAAAAGACTTGATTGATCGAATTGCAGACGGAACTAAATATAAGAGAAACGATGTTCGCTCAATCGTTCAAGCATTTCTTGATTGTGTCATTTCAGAACTTGGTGAGGGTAATAGACTTGAGTTCAGAGATTTTGGAGTTTTCGAACTCCGCGATAGAGCCCCCCGTATGGCCCAAAATCCACGCACACTAGAACGTGTTCCAGTACCCGCACGCAGGACCGTGAAATTTAAAGTTGGTCGATTGATGAAGCAAGCCGTTGATAACAGTATTACAACCCATGAAGATATGCCAGTCGTAGAAACAGCGACTAAAGATTTTTCGACAGCTCAAACATAAAACGTTTTATACTGCTCGGTATACTCGGTGGATGACCTGTCGTTTCACCGTTGTTGTTTAAAATTAAAAGTAAGGTAACGCTCAAGGATGAGCAAAGAGCAAAAACAAACTCAAGTTTCGAATCAGGGATCAAAGTCCCAAGCGATTAATCGCTTGATGGATGCGCTCCCGCCACACGCGGTTGAAGCAGAAGAAAGCCTTTTGGGTTCCATTCTGATTGACCCCACAGTGCTGAACGATGTTCAACTCATTATTAAAAGTGGCGATGACTTCTTTAAGAAAGCCAATGGGTCTATTTATGAAATAATGACCGAACTCAACAACGGTTCGTTGAAAACCGTTGATTTCGTACACCTGAGTCAGTTGTTGGAAGACCGAAATCTTCTTAAAGCTATTGGGGGGGTTGATTACCTTGTTAAAATCGCTCAAGCCGTACCGAGTGCAGCAAGCGCCTCTCATTACGCTCGTCTCGTGAAGGATAAATCAGTCGTTCGCCAACTTATAGCAGCAGCGGGTGAGATTTTGCACGATGCCTACAGCAATCCAGAAGATCCATCGGTTATCTTGAGTGAAGCCGAACGGCGGATTTTTAGTATTGCCCAACAATCCGAGCAGCGGCATGCTGAAAAACTCGATGAATTACTCAATCTTGCAATTGAACAATTGGAATCCAGCGACGGAAAAATGATTACCGGAGTTGCAACCGGGTATCCAATGCTCGATGAAATTACAAGTGGATTACAAAAGGGCGAAATGATTGTTGTTGCGGCACGTCCTTCGATGGGAAAAACAGCATTGGCTCTGAACATCGCAGAAAACATCGTGATGCGAGGAACTCCAGTTGCGCTCTTTAGTCTTGAGATGAGTCGACAGCAACTTGTGCAACGATTGCTTAGTGCAAGGGCATCAGTTTCTGGTCACGATATTCGTCGGAATATGCTCAGCGACCGAGACATGGAAGCAATCATTCAAGCAACGAACGACTTAATGGGAAAACCATTATTTATCGACGACACCCCAAGTTTAACAATCACACAACTTCGAGCCAAAGCAAGACGGTTGAAACAATCCGAAGATATTGGCGTCATCTTGATTGATTATCTGCAACTGATGACAAGTGGCAGTCGTGTTGAATCAAGACAGCAAGAAGTGAGTGATATTAGCCGTGGCGTAAAGGCTCTCGCCCGCGAACTCGAAGTTCCTATTGTTTGTTTAAGCCAATTAAACAGAGCATCGGAACAACGAGAAGGGCATCGCCCACGAATGAGTGACTTACGTGAATCTGGTTCAATTGAACAGGATGCAGATGTTGTCGCCATACTCCATCGAGAGTCATACTACCACATGAATGATCCGGCTTGGATAGAAGCAAACGAAGACAAACTATCACTTGCAGAATTAATTATTGCGAAACAGCGGAATGGTCCAACTGCGACTGTGCGGTTAAATTGGGATAGTCGATGCACCCGTTTCTACGACTGGACAGACGCCAACCCTCCAGGCGGGACTGGCTATGCCACGGTTGTGTCACAATCCACGGCTGACAATCCATTTGCTGAAGATGACTTCAGCGATTTAACTGTGTAATGAACTTACCTTACTCCCCAAATTGTAATTCCAATAAGAAAACAGATAAATAACCCCACAAGTATCCCACCTTCTTTTGGTTTGATTCGATTGTCCATCGTAAGAAACCAAGCGAGAAGAGTCATGAGAAGCATGACAACAACGTAGACCCACACACCATTCGGGGTAGCGATTGGATTGACCAGTATTGTGATTGGCAATACAAAAAGTATGTTGAAAATGTTGGACCCAACAACGTTTCCAACCGCGAGATCAGGATGACCCTTTTTTGCTGCAATAATCGTTGTGACAACTTCAGGCAGACTCGTTGCGATTGCAACAACGGTACCACCAACTAGTATCTTACTCAAGCCAAACTCAAGTGCGCCTGTCACAGCACCTATTTCAGTTGCCTTCCCACCTAATCCAAGAAGAAGAAGCCCACCAATCAGCATCATCCAAGCAGCAATCGCTGAACAATGTATATCAGGTACTACATCGCCACTTTCATCTGCTATTTTTGATTCGCTTTCCTTGCCGATTTTAAACCACTTCACCATTAAGAATATGAAAAAACAGAGGAATAGAAACGGCCACACCCCATCGAGAGTCCCAAACAAGGTGACCAACCCAACGAAGATAGTCGCAACGACAAGCCAAGGAAACTCAACTTTGACAATCCTCCCAGTGACTGGAAGTTTACAAATCAAAGCACCAATCCCAAGAACAAGCCCTATGTTTGCTATGTTTGAACCAAAAATATTGCCAAGACATAAATCACCATGATTATTTGCTGATGCAATGATATTGAGTGCCAATTCAGGCGAACTGGTGCTGAACGCAACGACAGTGAGCCCGATGACCAATGTACTCACACCAAACTTTTTTGCAATGGCGACACTACCCTCTACGAGTAGGTGTCCACCAATAATCAACATCCCAATGCCTAAAATGAGTGTCAGGACGTACCAATTTTGGGCATTTGTGATGAATGATTCCATTGGTAAGCGTAGATTGTAAGGATGTTGCCGATGAAAGTACTCTCTAACGCCTGCAATCTGGTAGGTTTTCAATTGTTATCCTACACAAGTGGTGGCGAATAATCGCGATATGCCAAATATGCCTGACAAACAAGAACTTCACGAACACATCGTTGCAGCAGCAAACGGTGATGAGATTGCATGGCGAACTATTGTTGAGGCTTATTCCTTTAGGGTTTTTGCACTTATTCGATCAAAGTGTGCAAACGAGGATTTAGCTGAAGAAATCACCCAATCAACATTTTGCACTATTGCCCAGAAACTTCCAACCTATACAGAGACCGGTAAATTTGAAGCGTGGCTGTTTCGAATTGCGATGAATCGCCTTCGCGATGAAATGCGGCGTCGTAAGCGACACGCAATCCCGATGGAAAACGAGATGATCGGCGTACTATCTGGAGGAGTATCGGACGTTCAGAAGGATGACGAGGCTGTAGCCCAAATACAGCGTCTGAGGGTCGCTGTACGACAACTGTCGAGTTCCGACCAAGATATCATCCATATGCGCCACTCGGCCGGAATGAGCTATAAACAGATTGCAGAGGTACTTGGTGAGCCCTTGGGTACCGTTCTAGCACGTCAACACCGGGCTTTGAAAAAGCTGAGAAGCTTTATGGATTGTGAGGATTATCTGCAAAACAGTGCTCCTGAAGGGGCAATCGATTGCGATACGGAGCGTTGAATAGGAGTACAGGACTATGGAACATGAAGAACGACAATTTGAACGGGAGATGACCTCCCAAGACAGGCTTTTGCATGCACAACTTTCCGATGCCATGGCCGTCTCACCCCCAGAGGGACTCTCAGACCGTATCACCGCGGCTTCACAATCCCAATTGCTTGAAGCGTGTGATGTAGCACTTGAACAACAACTTGACGATGCCTTTACGGTCGCTGTACCAATTGGGCTTGCTTCTCGTGTCTACGATGCATCTGTAGATGAGTTATATGTTGACCACAAGAATGTCCTTGCACAAATTCATGCTTCAGTTGTTTGGCGTCAAGCAGCTCTTGCAGCATGTGTAGCGTTCGCAGTTCTCATTGCTGTGCGATTCGGTCATCAACCTGTAGAGGCACCCCACTTACAACCCCCACTTGTCAGTAACGCGATACTGAGTGTAGAAGATGTAGAGTTACTATTTGAAGATTTGCACCTCAGTGAATATGCATACCTTGCTGATACTCGTGAACTTGATTTTGCAGATATTGCTGCGGAACTCAACAGTCTTCGCGACGACATCGAATTATGGCAATACGGTTTGCTTACCGAGTGATATGACGAAATGAATTTTTTTTCGTGATGACGGACGGAGAATACCAATGATGATACGAACAACAATACTAGGATTACTATTTGTTTTATCTTTGATGCTTGGCATGAAAGCCACCAGCACTCATCCCTGCTGTAGTTTGAATTGTTCAACTACTTGTTTGATGATGTTCTTGCAACCTCTCCCAGATGAGGTAACACCAGCGAGAGGGACCGATCGTCTGCGGGGGTTGGGTAGATTACGACCAGATAAAAATAACTCAAAAGGCGAAGGAAGAAACTCATTTGCAACAGAACGTCCAATGCCTACAGATAGGGTTGAAGACATCATGACGGTTGCGAAAGACATTGATCCGGAATTAGCAGCGCAACTTGCATCGTTATGTGAAAATGACCCAGATGCATTGCAGAAAATAATTCGACGACAAGGACGTCGATTAGGTTCATTAATTCATCTACGCGAATCAGACCCCGAATTGTACAAAGTGAAAGTGACGGAATTAAAGACTGACGCTGAAATCTATCATATTGCGCAGGAACTTCGAGGACAGGACTTTGATGCAACGAAAACTCAAGCCACAATTGCAGAACTAGAAGGTCTTGTTCGTGCAAAAACGAAAATGTCCCTTCAAGCTCAAGCACTTTATATTTCAAGACTCGAACGACACCTTGACGGACTTAGACAAAGACTTGAAGACGCATCAACGCGAGTGGAAGAAATCGTTCAGAGGCGAATGTCACAACTTTTACAAGTTGTCGGGGAAGAGAAACAAGAGCAACCCTCCCAAATCGAGTGATCTTTCTACCATGTACCCATGGTGCAATTGAAAATGACCAAGGCCGCAAAAATACGAGTGGTGTGCGTCATGTTTGTACTGATGTATATCGCGTTGTTTTGCTGGGCTATTGCCAACACTGAGTCTGGTCGCAGATTTGAACAAACAAATGTTCAGGCTGCGTTGCTCCCACCAACTTGGTGGGTGCACTCAGAAGAACAAATCACTCAGGTAACAGAATTGCAACGTGTTGGAAATTGGTATGCTTGGTTTGGTACAGACCAACTTGGCAGAGATGTCCTATCGAGATGTGTCATAGGAGGGGCAATTAGTATTGGCGTTGGTTTATTTGCTGCTTTTATTGCGGTCTTTGTTGGAACGGGTTGGGGTACTATTGCTGGTTTGCGTGGGGGTAAAATAGACGCCGCCATGATGCGTACGGTTGATATTTTATATGGGCTACCTTCAATTATGCTTGTTGTCCTTATCACAGTTGCTGCGAATAGCATCATGAACCAGAGCGATAGCATATCTCCACTGCTCCAGGAATTTGTGCAGGTACTTGCACTCCTTGTTGCGATTGGAATTGTGAGTTGGCTGACAGTCTCTCGAGTTATACGTGGTCAGGTGAGAAGCCTCATCGCACGTCCTTCTATGGAGGCGTGTACCGTGATAGGGGTTGGACCCATTCGAACATTTACACACCACCTCTTTCCCGCACTACTTGGCACAATCGTCGTCTACGCAACATTAACAGTTCCAACCGCCATTCTTTCAGAGGCATTTTTGAGTTTTCTGGGCATTGGTATACGAGAACCACTTCCAAGTTGGGGAAATTTAGCATCAGATGGTTTAAGTCAATTGAACCCCGTTCATTCTCGATGGTGGCTGTTATTTTGGCCTTGTCTTTGCATCGCATCAACTCTAGTAGTTATGAATTGGCTAGGACAATTGCTTCGTAATAAAGTGAATCCTTTAACAGTGATAAACGCATGACTACATCACAATTGCATATTCATAATTTGTCTGTCTCATTTCAAGGTCAAAGTGCAGTGCATCACATTGACATTTATGTTGAAAAAGGAAAAACAACAGCAATCGTTGGTGAGTCAGGAAGCGGAAAAAGCGTCACTGCACTGGCTGTCCTCGGATTATTGCCAAAATCAGCAACCGTAACTGGAGAGATTCGTTTTGAGCAGGACCAACTCCTTTCTCTAACAGAGAAGAACCTTCGACACATTCGCGGTAAAAAAATTGCGATGATTTTTCAAGAGCCCATGACGTCATTAAATCCAGTATTTACGATTGGAGAACAAATAGAAGAAGTGATTCGCATGCACCCAAGAAAGTCTTCCAGAGTTGCTCGAACTAAAACACTTCAACTATTACAAGAAGTGGGTATTCCCAAAAATCGTGTACACGCCTATCCCCACGAATTTTCTGGAGGAATGTGCCAACGAGTGATGATAGCAATAGCGCTTGCAAATGAACCCTTGCTTCTTATCGCAGACGAACCAACGACGGCGCTCGATGCAACAACATCCAAACAAATCATTGCGTTGCTATTTGCAGCAAAACAGCGACGAAACATGAGTATGTTATTTATTTCACACGATTTACGCGTAGTGGCTTCGGTTGCCGACAATATTTGCGTAATGCGATCTGGACACATTGTTGAGTCAGGCAAAACAGCACGAGTGTTACAGCAACCAACAAACGAATATACCAGAGCATTACTTGCATGTCAGCCATCAATGCACAATCGCCAGAAGCGATTGCCAACTGTTCCGATGGAACTGTAATCTTCTGTGAAAAAACCAAAAAAAAACGTCCTAGAACCGAAAGGCAATCAGCACCGTATTGATTGTTAGTACAGAACCTCAGCGGTATTGGGATTGAGCATGCGGCAGCTCACGCATGTGACCCTGCGTCCTTTCAAGTCCCATTCCGCCTAGGTTTAGGGGAGTTGGGGAAATTGGTTTTCTCTTGAAGACCCTTATCAAGAGACGCGTCGACATGGATGTTTAGCGATACAAGGCAGGAGCCCCAACAGTGGTCAAAATACAAACGAAGACTTTCTCTCAAGTTGTTCAAAATCTTAGTCGGACAGGAACACAACAGGCAAGGCAACTTGTGTGGGATTACATCAATGCAATGCCAACAATGTACTTTGTTCAATGTGGTCGCCAAACTTGTCCTGCCCCATGGATTGTATTTGAAGACGATAAACCGACCGCATTGGTATTTACAAATTATGACCAAGCACTCAAGACTGCACATTCTTTCATCGAAGAAGATGATGAAGTCCGTGTTGTAGGTTTACAAACAAACGCTGCTTCGATGTACGTTACAGCACTAGCAGCGCAGGGTGTCGAACAAGTTTGTTTTAACCATGGACCACAACGGTTTGACTCACCGATGCAAGAAGTACTTCTTGCCCTAGGATCGATGAATCGTTGAATTACGGTTGCAGTTCGCGACCAGTTTCAATATCCATAACCAACCAGTCAAACCGCTTGGCAAGACGAACAATTGGAAGCCATGCAATTTCTTCTTCGACGATGTACAACAACATTTGAAGTACTGGGCCATCATCGGGTGGTAATTCGATACGAATACCCGGACCCCACAACACATCACCCCCCTCAACTTCAGCAATCGTATTAAATTGCGCAAGTGAATCTACAATTTCTTTTCTGCTCCCCAAAGAAACACGTTGACCATCTTTGCTAGCAGTACGAGATTGGATGACAAATTGTTTACTCATGCCGAATTCTTTGTTTCATGAAGTAGGCAGGATACCGTATCAATGAGTCGTTCAAGGCTTATAGGCTTCATGAGATACGCCGCAACGCCCAAAGACTTTGCGTATGCCATATGGCGTTTGCCCTCATTCGCAGTCACCATAACGACGATTGGAGGAGTACCCAAGCGTTGGAGTTCTTCAAGGACGAGGAAACCCGACCGTTTTGGAAGCATCATGTCCAGAATGATTGCATCTGGGTTGTGTGCTGTACATTTTGCAATCGCCTCCGTGCCATCAGATGCGGTTAGAGTTGTCGCGCCTTCTGCGCGCATTGCTAATTCAAATGACTCAAGAATGTCAATGTCATCATCCACAATCAAAATAGTAAAGTCGTTCAATCGTTGCATTGCGTTTGCTTAATGGTAACAATCAGTTAGAGCTGAGAGTTCCTTTTCTGTCATCCATGGCAAGGATTCAAGCTGTCGAATGAGTTTTTTAGGCATAGGTTTGTTGTTTGTTTCAAATTTAGGTCTACTTTTCCATCGTCGATGTAACCACAGATATTGTTCTGGAGCATTTTTTATCATTTGCTCAAGTGCCCTGTTGTACCGAGCTGTGATGTAGAACAAAGGATCGGGCTGTTCTTTCCACTCATCTGGTGTAATAAAATCAGTTAAAGAAACTTCATACTTAAACTGTCCATCGATTCGTTTTGCATGAACAGCCGCAATCGGAATCTCATATCGCATGGCAAGTAAGCCAATTGATTTGTACGTCGAAGCGAGACGTCCAAAGAAGGGGACAAACATTCCTCTGTCTCCTGCATTCTGATCAGCAATAAAACCAACACTTGTTTTATTTCTAATCAAATCTTGTAACACAGATACACCACCCCATTTTGTAACAACCTGTAAACCATATTGTTCTCGAATACCGAGTATCCAATCGTTGATGAGTGGATTATCCATAGGTCTCGCTAATGCTGCAATTGGATAGCCCAATACGGAAAGGACATACCCTAACAATTCCCAATTTCCGCAATGACCGGTTATAAAAATAATGGGCTCTTTGCGAGACAGTCTTTGTGTGACTCGTTCGATGTTTTTAAACTCGACATACCTATGCCAAGTTGTTGGCGTAATCAGCGAAGGCATCTTCGCACTCTCTGCAATAAACAATTGAAACATGTGTTCCATCGATTTTTTTGCAAGTCTACGAACTTCTTCTGACGACAGCTCCGGAAAACTATTCTGTATATTTCTAATAGCGCGATTTCGTCGTGTTGCTCCAAGTTCAAAGTACAAATCTCCAATCAACTTACTGCACTGCATGTTGAGTTCCATTGGACAGCAACTAATGAGCGTCACTATCGCTCTTAGGGGGAGGTATTGTGACCATGAAGTAAGATTGGATTGTTGGCGTGCCATCTGATTACTAGCAGCCAGCTAGTTTGCTTACCTGCTGTATTGTCCTGTGAGAACATCCAAACGGTTTGCCGTCAAGATAGGAACTTGTGCTGCTTTGGCTTGTGAACGAAGAGATTCGTAATCTTCGTACAATTTTTGTTGTTTGGCATACGCATCGAACACTGCACCGGAAGCCCCTCGCCGCGGTCTATGTGTTGGTTTTCGAGGCGATATGCCCAAGACAAGGAAATCCAAATCTCCAGGAACGACACCTTCATCTTCAACAACAACCCCTCCCCATCGAGATATTTTATCTTTGATGAAGTTATTGTTTGATTCTGGTTCACCGTCACCATCAGCATCAAAATTACCATGAACAATGAATGAGAAAATGTAATTCGGATCATATACAGGGTTCACGATGATGTTATCGCGAACAATAGGTTGGCTCGATGTAGATCGTATTATTTTGGCTGTTGAAGTTGTTGGTCCAATTTTTACGACCTCAATAGTCGCTTTGCCTCTTGGGAAGTTACCATTTGCGTCCGGACGAAGCTGGGAGGCTGATTCGTAAATATCAAATATCATTCCAAGGACAATACGATCATTTTTACCCCTGTCGATAAAGACTTCATTCCCAAATCCAACTTCAAGGACGGTTCCATCAACCAGTATTGAAGGGTCGACGGAACTCATTCTGTTTGAGTTGATTTTTCCACGCAAGTCGTCAATGGTACTTTTAAGACGAGCCTTTTCAAAACGCAATATTTCGATTTCTTCATCAGCTGATAGAATTCGCTCAAGACTCTCATCCCGCACAATTTTAAAAAGTTCTTTTCTACGATTGTGGAAATCATCAGCAGTTTTAGAAAGACCAACAGATTCCTTATAAACGACTTCCCATTCTG
>Ga0066376_10002121_pt1 | contig 18667 bp, 14 predicted proteins | sample Knorr_S15_td_Bot_FD_77009 | JGI IMG/M metagenome (GOLD analysis project Ga0066376, IMG submission 77009) | Marine microbial communities from Southern Atlantic Ocean transect - Knorr_S15_td_Bottom_ad_5009_LV_A | ecosystem: Environmental > Aquatic > Marine > Oceanic | place: Southern Atlantic... | reverse complement strand
TGGCGTTTGGGAGTAGACATCGGGGGGACATTTACTGACGTTGCGCTGGTCAACGATGCCGATGGCACAATCGGCATTGCGAAAACGTCGACCACCCCTCGTAACTTTGCTCAAGGCGTCATCACCGGACTCAAACAGGCGATCGCCTCCTACAATGTGCCTGTCGATGATGTCTCGCTTCTGTCCCATGCCACCACCGTCGTTACGAACGCCGTGCTTGAGCAGAAGGGTGCCCGCACTGCCCTCATCAGCACTCGTGGCTTCAGGGATCTGCTGGAACTGCGACGCTCTGCCCGTTCCGATTTGTATGATCTTTTTCAAGACGCCCCTATTTCTCTGGTGCCCCGACACCGTCGACTCGAAGTAACAGAACGCATCGACGCAGCTGGCGCAGTCGTCACACCGCTGGCGGAGTCGGAGATCGCTGGCCTTGTAGAGACGCTCAAGAAACTCGAAGTTGAAGCGGTTGCTGTGACGCTCTTGTTTTCATTCCTCAATGACAGCCACGAACGACGACTGGGTGAGAAACTGCGCGCCGCGCTGCCTGGCATTCCCGTTTTCCTGTCGTGCGAGGTGTTACCCGAGGTACGTGAATTCGAACGCACCAGTACTACTGCTGTGTGCGCCTACGTCGGTCCAATTCTTGAATCTTACCTAACGCAATTGGAAACCGCGGTCACCGGTCTCGGACTGCCCAACCTACACATCATGGGGTCGACTGGGGGTGTTTTCGATGTCAAAGAAGCATTGAGAATACCAGTCAACTCGATCGAATCAGGCCCTGCAGCCGGCGTCATCGCCGCTCAGTTAATCGGATTGCAAATTAATGAACCGGATCTTATTTCTTTCGATATGGGTGGCACGACAGCCAAAGCCAGCTTAATACGCGATGGGAAAATCGAGATCACTGCGGAATATGAAGTTGGCGGCAGCGGCAGCCAGAATCGCTGGGTCACGGGTACCGGCCACCCGATCCGAGTGCCGGTCATCGACCTTGCCGAGGTCAGCGCCGGGGGCGGGAGCATCGCCTGGGTCGACCCGGCGGGTTCCTTGCGCGTGGGGCCGGGCAGCGCCGGCGCGGAACCTGGCCCGGTTTGCTACGGCCAGGGCGGCACCGAACCAACCGTAACCGATGCCAACCTGGTACTGGGTTATCTCGACGCCAACTCCCTGCTCGACGGAGATCTACCCATTGACTACAACCGTGCCGTGCGGGCCCTGGAAGAAAAAATCGGCAACCCCATGAACATGGATGCACAAACGGCAGCGGCCGCCATTCGAGAAATAGTCAACAACGGTATGGCCGAAGCGCTTCGCATTGTCTCCATTGAACGCGGCCACGATCCGCGGGAATTCTGTCTGGTGGCCTTCGGCGGAGCAGGTCCTTTGCACGCCGCAGCACTGGCCGGGGAACTTGAGATCCCTCGAGTGATCGTCCCTCCAATTCCGGGGGGCTTCTCTGCACTCGGCCTGGTCGGAACCGATGTGCGACGTGACTATGCCCGCACCCTGTACCAACCTTTGAGCAATCTTGAGGCACGAGATATTTCGGCAGTCTGGTCAGAATTAATCACCGAAGGTAAGAACATGCTTAAAGAATCGGGCATACCCGCGTCCCGCTGGCAGTTTCACCGCTCTGCCGACCTGCGCTACACCCGCCAGGCATACGAGTTGAACGTCACTGCAGACGAAGGTGAGTTCACAACAACAGCAAAAGACCAGTTAGCTGATAGGTTCCACGCACGTCACGAACAGACCTACGGTCATCAGAATCCGAATGAACCTGTACATCTCGTGACATTGCGACTGACCGCTGTCGGCAAACTGGACCGCCTTGAAATCACCCACCGCCCCGATCCCATTGGCAACAGTGAGAAATCCCGGCGCTCTGCCTGGTTTTCCGATGTGGGTACCGTTGAGTGCGCGGTGCACGACCGCAGTCGTCTCGATGCCACGGCCCAACTCACAGGTCCAGCCATCGTTGAGTCACTCGACAGCACACTGGTCATCCCACCTGGGTGGAGTGCCTCAAATGACCACCGTGGCTTTATTACTATGGAGCGTCACCACAATGAATGACCAGTCGGCCCATAGCCCTTTAGAAACAACTGACCGGGTCACGTTCGAAGTCGTTAAGAACAGTCTGTACAAGGCGGCAGAGGAAATGAAGATTGTCCTCGCTAAGACCGCTTACTCTCCAATACTAAAAGTAGCCGGCGATTATTCGTGCGGAATTTTTGATCAATCCGGCAACATGGTGGCACAGGGTCCGGATCTCCCCATCCACCTGGGTTCAATGCCCGACGCCGTTAGGGCAGTCATCGAGAAGTTTAAACATAACGCGACTGAGGGCGATGTGTTTATCCACAACGATCCATACTTTGGTGGATCCCATCTTCCAGATGTCAACGTGGTCACCCCTGCGTTCTACCAAGGAGCGATTCTGGCCTGGACCTGTGTCAGAGCGCACTGGCCAGATATCGGCAGTGCAACTCCCGGCAGTTATGGGGCTGTCACCGACATTTATGGTGAAGGTTTGCGAATGCCTCCGATCCGCCTCTACCACGCAGGCAAAGTTGATCAGAATGTGGAAGACCTGATCCTGGCCAATGTAAGAACGCCCGATGAACGACTCGGCGACCTGCGCGCACAAGTGGCAGCAAACCACCGGGGCTGTCGTCGACTGGCCACCCTAGCGGGTAAGTATGGCGCTGATGCACTGACCCGCATCATGCAGGAGGTCATGGATTATTCTGAACGACTGATGCGATTAATGCTGTCCGAATTGCCAGACGGTGAGGGTGTTTTCAGTGACTTCTGTGATGGTGACGGAATTATTGAAGATGGCGAAAGCGAAGACGCTACCTTCACTATTCGCATGCAGGTCCGCAAACACGGAGACTCGCTCGAAGTGGATTTTAACGGCACTGACCCAGCGGTTTCGGGGCCCTTCAATGCCCCGTTGTCGGTGACCGCTTCAGGGGTCTACTGCTCTTTAAAGATGATCGTCGACCCCAACAGCCTGATTCCGGCGAACTCCGGTGCGTGGCGGCCAATACGGGTCAGCGCCCCACCCGGAACGGTCGTCAATGCGCAATTTCCCTCTCCCGTCGTCTACGCCAACCACGAAATCAGCCACCGGGTCGCGGACATGACTTTTGGGGCGATGGCCGACTTTATGCCGGAGAACGTCATGGCCTGCAGCCAAGGCACCTCTGGCATCATTACCTTAGGCGGGTTGGATCCTCGCAACGGCCAACGCTATGTCAGTTATGAAACGATCAAAGGAGGTCTCGGCGCGCGGCCCAACAAGGATGGCATCAACGTGGTGGCATCAGGTATCTCGAACACCATGAATACACCGATCGAAATCCTTGAATTAAGTTTTCCAGTTCGCATCGACTACTACGAAATCACGCCAGACAGCGGTGGTCGCGGGAAATACCGCGGAGGCTGCGGCGCCCGCCGTGCCTGGACGATTCTTGATCATGACTCACGTGCAGCCGTTTGCATAGAACACACACAATCGCCACCGTTCGGAATCCGCGGTGGCGAAGCTGGCTCGCCGGCTAAGATCGCATTGAAACTGCAGGACGGCACCATTCGACCCCTACTGACCAAAGGCGGTTTCAATGCACCGAAAGGATCACAAATCCTGTTAGAAGTACCGGGCGCCGGCGGCTATGGCGATCCTGGAGAACGGGATCCGGCAGCACACGAGAGTGACCTTCTAGAAGGCTACGTCACTGTCAGGGACGAAGGCCTCACGGGATAAGCCCTGAATTGAATTGAGTGGTGTCGTTCCTTGACTCTTTTTCTACCGCGGCCGTATCAGTTTCCCCACACCTCACGCAGAAAAGACACCCAGTTCTCGCCCAGAATTCTTCGAATACGGCGCTCGGACCAACCCCGTCGAACCATCGCTTCGGTCAAATTGGAAAACTCCGACAGCCGCTGAAACCCCACTGGCTGCGGCGCAACATCCCAGTCGCGAACGATCAAACGACGACCCGTGCCTTTGTCCAGACTTAGCCAGTCGAAGAATGCGGCATCCTGTCCTTGGGTGAAATCTGTGCCTATCCCGACACGCTCTTCGCCCACCTGATTAATCACATAATCGATAGCAGCGACGCAGTCGTCAACAGTTGAGTCCGCACCCTTTGGCAGAAACCATGGATAGGTTGTCACACCCACAAATCCGCCATGTTCAACAATAAACCGCAGCTGCTCATCGGTCTTATTGCGCGGATGATCCAACAGCGCCGCCGGACAGCAGTGGCTGTAGGCAACCGGCTTCTTCGAATACCGAATCGCATCCTCACTGGTCTTGGCCCCTACATGCGACAGATCCACAACCACACCCACTCGGTTCATCTCGTCAATCACGTCGCGACCGAAATCGGAGAGTCCACTGTCTCGACTTTCGTAACACCCACTACCGACCAAGTTCTGGGTGTTATAAGTCAGCTGCATCACACCTACACCCAATGCCTTGAACACATCGACTAGTTCAACACGATCCTCAAGCGCACTGGTGTTTTGCCAGCCAAGAATGATGCCAACCCGATTTTCATTCTTGGCACGCTCAATGTCGGCCACCACCTTGACCGGCAAGAGCAAGTCATCGTTATCTCGAAACCACGATTTCCAGCGACCGATGTTGACCAGGGTATCTCGCAGTCCTTCCCAGATACTGCAGGTGCAATTAACTGCCGTGACACCACCGGCGTGAAGGTCTTCAAAGACTTCGCGACTCCAATTCGAGATAACAAGACCATCAACGACGGTCGCGTCTGCGTGTAGTTTCTTCGCGTTCAGCGATTCAGTCACATCAAGTGACTCCCGGATTGCTCAGCAGACGACCACTCCGCTGACCACTGCCAGCACCTTGCTGCCAGGCGATGGCACCATTGACCAGCACCGTATCAATGCCAACTGCAGTACTTTTGGGTGTTTCGAACGTCGCGGTATCAATAATTGTGTTGGCATCAAACACAACGACATCGGCAAATGCACCCACCTGGAGCAACCCCCGATCCTTGAGGTTAAAGGTTTGGGCCGACAAGCCGGTCATTTTGCGCACGCCCTCCTCCAAGCTGAATAACCCACGTTCTCGAGCATAGTGTCCGAGAACGCGTGGAAAGGTTCCCCAAAGGCGCGGATGGGGATGCACATCATGCGGAATGCCATCGGACCCGATCATACCCATCGGGTGAGAGAGAATGCGATCCACATCAGCCTCATCCATGCTGAAATAAATTCCACCACCCGGCTGGAGACGCGCCATCGCCTCAGCATCAGAACAACCCCACTCGGCGGAGATGTCAGAAAGATCCCGGCCACCAGCCTCCGGCACAGCGGCAGACCAGCTAACAATGATCCGTTGGGAAGGTTGAATCATTTCCTCCAGTAAAACAGTAGAGCCAGCTACATAGGGATATACATCGAATCCGACCGACTGTTCTGCACTGGCTGCTTCAATTCGTGCCAGTGACTCGACACTTCGGCCCCACACCTTTTCGTTCTGGCATTTGTGATGGGAAATCACGACCGCGCAACCCGCACGACGAGCGGTATCGAATGTTTCATCAAGTGAGTCAAATAACCCCTCGCCTTCATTTCGCATATGCGTGGCATAAATGCCCTGAAAAGCCGATAACTCGCTCGCGATGGCTGCCACCTCTGCTGCTGGCGCCGGCTTATTTGGCGCATAAAATAAACCGGTCGAAAATCCCGCGGCGCCTGCCTTGAGACTCTCGCGCAGGCGTTCCTTCATCACCGTAATCTCTGCATCGGTAGCAGGTCTATCTACGTCATCCATCGTGCAGCAACGAAGCGTAGAGTGCCCAATCAGCGGCACAACGTTAATCGCAGACGGGTGCGTCCTCAGTGCCTCAGCATAGGCAGCAAAGGTCGGAAATTGGTACTCATCGGGCTCCGGGGAAAACACCAGGTTCAGCGGTGGTGGTGTGTGCCCACCCGTCCAAGGAGACAAACTGATACCACAGTTTCCTACTACCACGGTTGTCACACCCTGGCTCAACTTGGGAGTGACCTCAGGATTTGACATGACCAACCGATCATCGTGTGTGTGGACATCAATAAATCCTGGCGCAATAGTCTGACCCGTAGCCTCTATCACGTGCTCCGCTCGTTCCACATTCAAAGCGCCGAGCGCAACGATGCGATCGCCTGTGATGGCAACATCTGCCGAACGCGCTGGCTGACCCGTGCCATCAATAACCCGGCCACCCTTAATCAGCACGTCACACCGTTCCACTATCTCATTCATCGCTCGTCCTCATGTGCTGGTGATGCGATTAGTTGTCGAGTAAGCGCAGTCGAGTCACGCAGTCCAATGGGGCGGTCTCGGCCAGGTAGAGGTTGCCATCGGCATCCCCACCAATACCATGCGCGCCAAAACGGACGGGCCGACAACGCCCAATTAATCGACCTTCACTCGACATCATTGACAATCTCGGGATCTGATCGGTGACAAAAATGTTGCCCTGCGCATCGCCAAAGATATCCATGGGATGATAAAAATCATCCCATGCCTCGATGAACGTTCCTTCAAGATCGAACAGCTGTACACGATTATTTTCGCGATCAGCCACCAACACCCGCTCCGACGGATCGACCCATACGGCGTGTGGGGTCGTGAATTCCCCCGGCCCACTTCCTTGGCGTCCCCATGAAAAGCGAAAGACACCGTCTGCACCAAAACAATGGACGTTGGAATTGCCGTACCCATCGGAAATATAAAAATCGCCGTTCGGAGCTTGTGCGATATCAGTCGGATGGTTGAACGGCTGATTGAACTGGGGTTGATGGCGCTGGCCCAAACGAAAACGCACAGCGCCGGAGCTTTCGCAGGCAATGATTTCATGGGCATCACGATCCACCAGCAGGATCAGGTCATCCTGGGTGACGAAAATTCCATGCGCGTCACTAAATATGCCCTCGCCAAAGGTATCGATCAAAACACCTTCTGGGCTAAAAACCAGCACGGGCGGATTGGATCGCTGAAAGACGTACACACGACCGGAGGAGTCCACCGCGATCTGGCTTAATGGCCCGAATGACTGACCGTCAGGGAGCGTACCCCAGGGGCAGTCGACCGCGTAGCGGCGTTCCCCCATCAACACGATCAAATCATTTCGCATCGGAATCACTGATTGTTAACTGCTGATGGCTTCACGCAGATGGCACGCCGCGTAATGACCCGGTCTGACCTGCTGTAGTGGCGGCACCTCTACCCGGCAAATGTCCTCGACATACGGGCAGCGCGTGTGGAAAGTACAACCGGACGGTGGATTGATCGGACTTGGCACATCGCCGCGAAGGATAATACGGTCACGCTTTTGAGTGGGGTCAGGAACCGGCACAGCCGACAGCAACGCCTCGCTGTAAGGGTGTTGCGGCGCTGCGAACAGACTGCGCGTGTCGGTCAGTTCAACGATCTTACCGAGGTACATCACCGCAATCCGGTGACTGATATGCTCAACAACAGCCAAATCGTGAGAGATAAAAAGATAGGCGAGGTTGAGTTCACGCTGTAAATCCATCAAAAGATTAATGACCTGCGCCTGCACAGACACATCTAGGGCCGACACCGGCTCATCAGCCACAATGAGGTCTGGATTCAACGCCAGCGCTCGCGCGATACCCAAACGCTGACGCTGTCCGCCCGAAAACTCGTGTGGGTATTTTGCCATTTGTTCTGCGCGCAAACCAACTCGCTCGAACAGCGCGACAACTGCCTCGTCTTTCGCTGTACCCGACTTAAGGCCATAATTTTGCAAGGGCTCACCAACAATCGTTCCGGATGACATGCGGGGATTAAGCGACGAATACGGATCCTGGAAAACCATCTGCATGTGGCGTCTCTGCTCCCGCAGTCCATCCCGCGGCACCTTGGTGATGTCCTCTCCATTCAATATGACTTGACCGGCAGTTGGGTCGAGCAGGCGAAGTACGGTCTTTCCCACGGTTGACTTGCCACAGCCGCTTTCACCGACCAACCCCAGAGTCTCGCCCGCTTGAATGGAAAATGACACACCATCGACCGCATAAACATTCGCCGACACGCGTGACAGGAATCCGCCCCTGACCGGAAAGTGTTTAGCCAGATCCTGAATTTCCAAAACAGGCGACTGGCTTCGGTCGCTCTGCCCAACTATCGACTCAACCATGCTGACCCCGCAGACGATCGCTTTCCCAGCAAGCCACTCGATGGCCAATACTTTTCTCTTCTAATACCGGCAACTGTTCACGACATTTTTGGGTCGCGGCATGGCAGCGCGGCGCAAAAGCACAGCCCGGTATTCTTTCCCTCAATGAAGGAACCGTACCTTCGATCTCCTGCAAACGCACAGACACGCCCCCTGTCGCGACAGAACTATTGAGCCTCGGAATCGAACCCAACAACCCCGCCGTATAGGGATGCAATGGATCAGCAAATAACTGTGCGACGGGTGCCTCTTCAACTTTCCGACCGGCATACATGACAACCACCCGCTGTGCCATCTCCGCCACCACGCCCAGATCATGTGTGATCAGAATGATTGCCGTTCCGAGACGTTCTTTTAAATCCACCATTAAATTCAAAATCTGTGCCTGAATAGTGACATCCAATGCAGTCGTTGGCTCGTCAGCAATCAAGAGGCGCGGATTACAAGACAGCGCCATGGCAATCATGACCCGTTGGCGCATACCCCCCGACAACTGGTGGGGGTATTCGATGGCACGTTGTGCAGCTTCCGGAATACCGACGAGATCTAGCGCGGTAACCGCTTTATCTAAAGCCTCTTTCTTGGTTGCGCCCTGGTGCAATTGGATGGATTCGCCAATTTGCCTGCCGACCGTGAGCACTGGATTGAGCGAGGTCATTGGCTCCTGAAAAATCATCGAAATCTCGTTGCCCCGAATCGAACGCATCTCACGTTCGCTCAGTTGTAATAGATCCCGATCGCCATACCAAATCTCGCCGCTTTCTATACTGGCAGGGGGCATCGCCAACAAACGCAATATCGTCATGGCCGTGACACTTTTGCCACAGCCAGATTCCCCTACCACACCCAAGGTCTCTCCCCTGCCAACCTCAAACGACACGCCGTCGACAGCCCGAACAATGCCATCTAGCGTACGAAAATGAGTGCGCAGGTCATCGACCTTAAGAACAGTGTCTTTAGTCGATTGTGAGCCGGTATCTGTCACGCGTCGGGCCTATCTATCTCATCTGCCGGGCAATTCTCGGATCCAGCCCGTCCCGTAGCCCATCACCAAGAATATTAACCGCGAGAACCGTGATCGTCAGAAACACACCGGGAAAGAAAATAATCCAAGGGGCGCGCTGAAAATACTGACGCCCTTCAGAAATTACATTCCCCCAACTTGGTATATCCGGAGGCGTACCTGCGCCAAGAAAACTCAAAATGGCTTCAGTAATCATTGCAGAAGCACAGACATAGGTGGCCTGCACAATCAGCGGCGCCAGCGTATTAGGCAAAATGTGCCGAAGTAAAATTTTTGGCAATCGAGCGCCGACGGAAATCGCGGCTTCGACATAAGGCTGTTCTCGAATCGTTAGCACCACACTCCGTACTAACCGAACCACTCGCGGAATTTCCGGAATACTGATGGCAACGATCACGATCCCGACGCTGGCGCCTGTGAGGGACACCAGGGCAATAGCCAGGAGAATCGATGGGATCGCCATGATCCCGTCCATAAACCGCATTACAATCGTGTCGAACAATCGATTGTATCCCGCCATAAGACCAATAGTCAGACCAAAAAGGGTGCTGACCGCGGCCGCGCTGAGCCCGACCAGTAGCGAGATCCTCGAGCCGTGCAAAGTGCGGGCAAAAACATCACGCCCGTACATATCCGTACCGAATAACATGCCCTCACCAGGTACGCGCAATCGCTTGATCGGGTTAAGTTTCATCGGGTCTGGCGTCAAGTGCGATGCCAGCAACGCAATAATCAACATCATCAACAACAGTAACGCACCAATCACGATCGTCGGATTACGCCGGCAATACTGCCAGACTCGCGCGCCCAAAGACCCACGCACTATTAACGATTCATCCGCAATCGCGTCCATTGCGCTTCAGTAACGGATCCGTGGGTCAAGAAAAGTGTAAGAAATATCAACCAATAAATTGATCAACACGTACACACCCGCAAATATCAAGATCAATCCCTGAATGATCGGGTAGTCCCGATGCAAAATGGCATCGACGGTCAGTCTTCCAAGGCCGGGAATGTTAAATACACTTTCTGTCACGACGACTCCGCCCAGCAATAGCGCGATGCCAATACCAATGACGGTAACGATCGGCACAGACGCATTCTTCAGCGCATGTCGTATGAGCACCACTCGCGACGACAGACCTTTGGCGTGTGCGGTGCGAATGTAATCTTCGGTAAGGACTTCCATCACACTGGCCCGCGTAATGCGTGCAATCAACGCCACATAGACCAGTCCCAGTGCAACGCTCGGCAACGTGATGTGTCGGAAAAATGGCACCAAACCGCAACCCGATCGACCACTATCTCGGCAAACACCCTCGAAACCAATACCAATAATAGCGGCCCCATCGATACCAGTACCCGTTTGGATCAAGAATGACTTATACCCCTGTACCGGAAACCAATGCAGGTGAATGGATAGAGTCCAAATCATGGAGTAAGCAATGATAAAAATCGGCACGGAGAATCCCAGCACCGCAAAAATCATCACCGAACGATCGATCCAGGTTCCCGACTTCCACGCTGCGAGGACACCCAACGGCACTGCAACCAGCACCGCAAAAAAAATCGTAGTCGTTGCCAGCGCCAATGTCGGTTCGATGCGCTGGCCGATCAGTTTGATCACCGGCACCTTAGAGAAAATGCTGATCCCTAGATCGCCCTGAAACAACCGCCCAGCCCAAGTAAAAAATTGAATATGTAAGGGTCTATTAAGACCCAATGTTTCACGAATCCGTTCAACATCAGCTGGAGAGGCATAGTCACCCGCGATGACCGCAGCGGGATCACCGGGAGTCAGGTGAAGCAGCAGAAAAACAAAGATGGCCACCACCCCCATGACGGGGATGGTGGCCAAAATACGGCGAATTACGTAGGCAAACATCGAACGTTAGAACATTATCTACGTAACGCCAATTGGCTTTAGTTAAGCTCTATATTCCAGAAAAACGGCACGGGTGAGATCAACACACCCTTGAGCGAAGAACGGTATGCCGTCGGCTGAAACCACTGTCCGTAATTAACATACGGCACCACTTCGTAGGCTCGTGCCTGAAGCTTGGTCGCAATAGCCTTCTGCTTAGCCGGGTCAGATTCTTCACTGAAGGCGTCGCGCAAACCCTCAAGGCTGTCAGGTCCGTCTCTATCGCACGGCCAACCAAACCACGCCTTTTCTACACAACCGCCGGAAATACCGATGTTGGCGATTGGCGACGATACATCGGCACCGGTGGAATAGGTGTGGAAGATATTCCAACCACCATCAGCAATGGACTTTTTCTCGGCACGCCGGGATGTCAACGTACTCCAGTCCATGGCCTGCACTTCGACCTTGGCACCGATATCCCGCAACATCTGCGCCGTCACCAACGAGGCACCATGCAGCACTGGAATATCCGTTGGATCCATCAAAATTAATGTCTCGCCGTTGTAGCCACCTTCTTTGAGCAATGCCTTGGCTTTTTCCAGATCCTGATTCACCAATGCCTCAGAACCAATATCTGTATCAAGTGGCGTGCCACACATGAAGTAAGCGGGGCAAGTCGACCAAAACTTCTCGTCGCCAATGATGGCACGAAGGTAATCTTCCTGATTAACCATGTGCAACAACGCCTGCCGAGCTTTGGGGTTATCGAACGGTGGATTCAGGTGGTTAGGCCGCAACCAACCCTGGGTACCCAACGGGTCGATTACCTTGATGGTGATGTCTGCGTTGTCTTCCATCGACGGTACCAGATCAACCGCGGGACTTTCCCAGAAGTCGATTTCCCCGGCGACCAGGGCGTTCATTGTGGTTGCCGCATCCGGGATATAAATCCACTCAACCGTATCCACATGCACACGCTTACCGCCCGATGCATAACTCGCCGGCTCAGAACGCGGTACATAGGCGGTATTTTTTCTGTACACAACCTTGGCACCTGGAACCCACGCGTCCTTATCGAAGATAAACGGACCAGAACCGACAACTTCCGGCACTGCTTCGAACGCATCCATCATCGCCAAGCGAACGGGCATCATGAACGGTACGTTGGAAGAAATTTTGCCGAGTGAAGCAAGTACCAAACCGTAAGGTTTATTCAACACAAGCTTGAAGGTCTTGTCGTCAACGCGTGTCAGCGACTTTGTAAAGTCAGCAAGTTTCTGACCCATTCCGTCGCGCTTACTCCAACGCATGATGCTGGCGATGCAGTCAATCGACGTGACCGGTGCACCGTCATGCCATTTCAGGCCATCACGTAAAGTAAAGACATACGTCAAACCATCGTCACTAACGTCCCAACCTTCCAGCATTTGCGGCTGCGGATTGAGGTCCGCGTCCATGGCAATTAAAGTGTCATACACCATGTAACCATGGTTACGCGTGATGTACGCAGTAGTCCAGATCGGATCCAGGTTCTTGAGATCCGCATGGGGCGCAACGCGAAGTACTTTTTCCGCCATCACCGATCCCGCACTAAATCCCAGAACTGCGCTCGCAAAGAGTGCACTCATTCCGATCCGCATAAAGGATTGCAAGTGTTTAGATATCATCTATTCTCCTCCGTTTAGCATCTTAGATTTATAATTCAGCCTCATCTAGTCATCGTTGCCGAAACAACGACTCCAAGCCGGCTAGCCGACGCCAGGGAAAGCCCCGACCCGGTATTTATAGCACGATGAGCACGCATTCTGAAGACTTTGGTGCGTTTAAAAACCTCGGATTGGTTTAGGTATTCAAAAAAAGAAAACGTAAAAGCTGACCAGAAGACGCGGGTTTCCACACTATAGGCGGCGCTCAGTCGTCCGATTGTTCACGGAGGGCCCGCCGGGTTCTGATTGGGTTAACCTTGATTGCGTAGCAAAAGAAGAGAACAATGCTCGCAGGACTCTCGAGTCTGACACGGCCAAGCCTTCAGCCAGTAAGAAGATAGGCAAATGTCGGCTCCTGGATTCTTTAATGGCATAACAGCACTTCAAGACCAATTAGGAGGCACAAAGATGACATCATTATTTCGCACCACGGCCTCGATCGCTGTGTTAGCGTTCGGCCTGATCTTACTCCCCGCATCTGCGGCAACCATTCCCTGTAAGACAGCTAAATTAATCGTCCCGTGGAAAGCCGGCGGCGGCACTCACGTCCTTTTCTCGATCTTTGAGAAAACCATACAACAACTTGATGTTACGCCCAAGATCAAGGTTGTAACAGTACCCGGCCAGGGCGGTAACAAGGGCGCGAAGGAAGCTCGTAAGGCTAAGCCCGATGGCTGCACACTGTTTGCCATTCACCAAAGCGCTATCACGAGTTACCTTAACGGACGTATCGATTTTACCTTTCCGGCATTCGACACGGTCGCACTACTGACCTCTACGCCGGATATCGTAGGTGCCGGCGGCGACACACCGTGGAACACTTTGGGTGACCTTCTAAAAGCAGCCAAGAGCGCGCCCGGAACGATCCTCACTGGTGCAACTTTTGGTTCTACCAGTCAATTCATGTGGCTCATTCTTGAAGACCTGACTGGCATGAAGTTCAAATATGTACCTTTTGATGGTACGCGTGAACGAATGACAGCCCTGCTGTCAAACGCGATTCAATTGGGCACTCTAAATGTCGCGTCCGGTCGCAAATACATAGAGGGTGGAGACCTCAAGGCTTTTGGTATTGCGGCGGAGACACGTTCCAAACTATTGCCGAATCTGCCAACCTTACGTGAGCAAGGCGTCGACCTGGTGTATGCATTAAAACGCGGTATCGTTGCCCCCAAAGGCACGCCTGCCGATGTTATTGACCACTGGGCACAAATCTTCAAAACAGCCGCTGAAAATGCGGACCTGCTCGCCCAGATGGATGCCAAGGGTACAGGCATCAACTGGGTTGGACCTGCGGATTATCGCAAATGGGCAGAACTCACCTACGCGCAACATGAGAAGGTGGCGATTAAAATTGGTATGTACAAAAAGTAGTTCTACATCTTCACTCAATTCCTTTATTTTGCCGGTCCGGGTCATGCCACACTCGGACCGGCATCTGCACCAACCTCACAGATTGACTCATGCAACGTCTTAACCAGGACACGCTGGTGGCAATGGTTCTTCTCGTTTTTTGCGGCGTTTGTTTTTGGGCCAGTTTCGATATTCGGCAACCCGATTACGGTGTACTGCTGCCGTCGACCTGGCCGCGTGTCATTCTTGGTGTCCTATCGCTGCTGAGCTTCACCTATCTAGTGCAATCGATTCGACGCGACCGTACGGCGACCTCTACCACTCCAGAAACACACCTGACCTCTGTGTGGGACTGGCTAAGATACTGGCGCAATCCGCTGTACTGTTTTGGTCTCTTTCTCGCTTATCTCCTGATGCTGCCGATCCTAGGCATGTTGCTGGCGGGTATGACTTTTGTGTTCCTTCTCCAAAGTCTACTCGGGGGGTGGCACCCCCGCCGATTACTGATGCACACGCTAGTGGCCATCTTGTCAGTCGGTGGGATGTGGAGTGTGTTCACTTTTGGATTGGACGTGATGCTACCTAGCGGCATCATCCTTCCTTCATTTTACTGATCTTCTGACCTGGCCAAACCGCGGCAATGATTGTTGAAAATGTCATCGGCGCGTTTGTCGAACTCGCCACTATTCAAACCATCATACTGATGATGATCGGTGTCGCTGGGGGATTAATTGCCGGTGCCATCCCTGGGTTCACCATCGCGATGGCAGTTGTCCTCACGTTACCTTTCACTTTTGGCATGCCGGCAACCCAAGGACTAGCCACGATGGTCAGTGTTCTCGTCGGCGGACTCTCTGGTGGACTAATGGCCGGCATCATGACCGGTATTCCGGGAACACCATCTTCCGTTGCGACCACCTTCGACGGCTTTCCTATGGCTCGAAACGGACAACCCGGACTCGCCCTCGGCATCGGTGTCTGGTCATCTTTTGCTGGCGGCATCATTAGCGCAATACTGCTTGTCACCTTAGCACCGCAACTTGCGAAAATCGGCCTCGAATTTAATCCTTGGGATTATTTTATGCTGGTGATGTTTGCCCTGACGATCACCGCCTCTCTCGCCGGAAAAGATTTGATCAAGGGGCTGATTGCCGGTGCTATGGGGCTCTTTGTCTGCACCATCGGCGAAGATGATGCGGCCGGCATGGCGCGTTTTAATTTCGGGTCCGACGCACTTCTGCAAGGGTTTGATTTCATCGCCGTCTTGATTGGATTGTTTGCTTTCAGCCAATTATTAAGCGATGTGCGAGACCCTGAAACCGCTGGCCAATCCTTAACTGAGCGGGGTCAGATTTATGGTCGAATCGAACACCGGCGTGCGATACGTACAGTGCTCCATCATTGGGTAACCGTCGTTCGCTCTGCGCTGATAGGCGTCTTCACCGGCATTTTGCCCGGTGCCGGAGGTTCAATTGCCAACATTCTCGCGTATGACCAGGCCAAGAAAATGTCGAAACATCCGGAGAAATTTGGCACAGGAATCCCTGAAGGCATCATCGCGCCAGAAAGTTCAAACAATGCGGTCGAAGGGGGTGCCTTGATCACGATGATGGCGCTTGGCATTCCTGGCGATGTCACTACGGCCGTGATGCTGGGCGCTCTTTTGATCCACGACGTGATTCCGAGCCCCACATTTATCACCGAGGAACCCATCCTTGCTTACTCAATCTTCATCGCGTTCTTTGTTGCAACCTTCATGATGATTGGTCTGCAGTCTTTCATGCTGCGCATTTTTGTTCTAGTCACACGGGTAAGAATGTACGTCTTGGCGAGTGTCATTCTTGGGTTCTGCGGAATTGGTGTGTTTGCAATTCACAACGTTGATTTTGACTTGTGGACGTTGTTTTGGTTCGGAATTCTAGGATTTCTAATGCGGCAGTTCGGCTTTCCCCTGGCACCGATGATCCTCGGCGTCGTGCTTGGAAACATCGCCGAGCTGAATCTGGCACGTTCATTTGCGATCACTACCGAGCTAACACCGTTTGTCACACGCCCCTGGTCACTGCTCTTCCTGATTCTGGCAATATTCTCTACCTTTTTTCCACTGTATCAACGCCACAGAAACGTTCGCCAATGGACCGTGGTCTATGCCCCCGCGATGGCGGCCAGCGTTTCGCTGCCGATGTTCATGATGGGTGGTGTCGCGCGTCCGCTGATCGGCATCGCTCTTCTGATTCTCAGTGGCTACCTTGTGTGGCACAGGACTTGGCAACGGCCGCGCTCCGACACGAGCGACACGAACTAAGCCAAAAATTTATCTTGATAAGACATCATAGAAATCCACTTCGAGTGGCTATCGGAGGCCTTGGCGCTATCGGTCGCCAAGTAGCACAGCGATTAGACGCCGGCATTGATGGCCTGATCCTAGTATCCGTATCTGCCAACCATGTTGAACGTGCGCAGCACTACGTAGAGGCGTTCAACCACTCTATCCCGGTACTTCAATTGGCTGAGCTTGCTGATACGGCGGATGTCGTAATCGAATGCGCACCCGCAGCCGTCTTTGGAGAAGTCGCCGAGCCCGCTATCGCCCGCGGCTGTATTTTTATTCCCAGCAGCATTGGCGCACTCCTCAATCACTGGCACCTAATCGAGGCTGCACAACGGTCCGGTGCTCGTATCATTGCTCCAAGCGGTGCACTGCTCGGACTCGACGCGGTTCGCGCTGCAGCCGAGGGAACGATTCACCGCGTCACTATGATTACACGCAAACCCCCGACCGGACTTGCGGGCTCACCCTACCTATTGGAAAACAATATCGACGTTGAAAACCTGACTGAACCAGTGCGGGTTTTTTCTGGTTCTGCAGATGAGGGCATTAAAGGTTTTCCTGCCAATGTCAATGTGGCCGTGGCGCTCGGCATTGCTGGTATTGGTCCTGAACGAACAGAACTTGAGATCTGGGCCGACCCCACCATTGATCGCAACACTCACAGCATTCGAGTTGAGGCCGACAGCGCCCGCTTCGAACTCAAAATTGAAAACATCCCATCAGAAGACAATCCGCGCACCGGGCGGATTGTTGCCCTCAGCGTCATTGCTACGCTGAGGCGCCTCGTTGCCACTTTGACTGTCGGCACATAAACAGCCAAAAACGCTTGCCCCTGCTAACTAACTGCTCATGAAGCCTGTGCTTTCCTACCTGTACCTGGTGGTCGGGTTTTATACGCTATTTGCAACGCTGTTGTTTGTCTTCCAACGATCCTTTCTCTACTTGCCTGACACAGTCAGTCCTGATGCCGCTACCGCTATCCGTGAATACGGTATCGAACCGATCACGCTAACCACATCAGATGGTCTCTCCCTAAGATCCTGGTGGCATCCCAGCCACGACCCCCATTCACGACTGGTAGTTATCGTTCTGCACGGCAACGCAGGCCATGCAGGTTATCGATTTCCAAAGTTCGCCGCGCTCATGGAGGCGGGCTTTAATGTTCTTTTTCTCGAGTACCGCGGCTACGGAGGAAACCCTGGCAACCCGACAGAATCAGGGCTCAAACAGGACACCGCGGCCGCGATTCGTTACCTTGGAGATCAGGGCTTCCCCGCCGTACAAGTGGTGCTCTATGGGGAATCCCTTGGCTGCGGTCTCGCGATCGATCAAGCAAGTAACAAGCGATTTGCCGCCGTCGTGTTAGAAGCCCCTTACACCTCGATGGCCGATGTGGCACAGGACCATTACTGGTTCCTGCCGGCACGCTGGTTGACCCGCGATCGCTTCGATAGCCTTTCTAAGATAAAACAAATCAGTGCACCGTTATTGATTCTGCATGGCAACAAAGACCAAGTGATTAATCCAAAGCATGGGCGTCGAATGTTTGCCGCAGCCAGTGAGCCGAAAACGGCTGTCTTTGTTCCCGGTGCCGGTCATAACAACCTCTATGAATCGGGTGTCGGCGCCAGGGTAATTGATTTCCTGCAGCACCTCGATAAACGTTCAGCCGACTGACTGAAAACCGGTTATCCGCTGATCGAAAAGCCCTCGTAACCGTTGGCCACGACCTCATCACACTTCTTCTTGTACATCTGAACACCACCGACGTAAGGCATGAAAACAAGTGGCTTGCCCGGAATATTGGCTCCCATGTACCAGGAGTTGGCTAAGGGATACAAAGTTGAATCGGCTACCTCCCTCACGTGAGTAACCCAACTCTCCTCGGCCTCCGGCTCAACTTCAATACGCCGATGATGCCGCGATCGTAAGTGCTGCAGGCAATCCACTATCCAGTTGGTGTGTTGTTCAATCGACAGCATCATATTGCTCTTGACGCCGGGGCTGCCAGGACCGGTGATAGTGAATAGATTAGGGAAGCCGGCGATCATGAGTCCCAAATAGGTGCGCGGCCCAGCGGACCAGGCTTCCTTAAGAGAGGGCCCGCCCTCCACACGAATATCGATATCCAGCATAGCGCCCGTCATGGCA
>Ga0066376_10002120_pt1 | contig 18669 bp, 14 predicted proteins | sample Knorr_S15_td_Bot_FD_77009 | JGI IMG/M metagenome (GOLD analysis project Ga0066376, IMG submission 77009) | Marine microbial communities from Southern Atlantic Ocean transect - Knorr_S15_td_Bottom_ad_5009_LV_A | ecosystem: Environmental > Aquatic > Marine > Oceanic | place: Southern Atlantic... | reverse complement strand
TATAAACAAATGACATAATGGAACCTTACCCCGTGATGTTTTTTTTATGCTCCAAATAAAATTCTTTCATCCCTGTGTTAGCCGATACCGTGGTTGCAAGGTTTGTAAGGCAAGTATCTATTTCCTTGCCGTTGAGCGTGACCAGAATATGTTCATCACTGATTTCCGTAAAAGTACGCATTCCCGTACAACCCAGCGACATGCCGGAGGAAGAATTATTGAGAGAGGCAGGAATCACAGCACAGGCCGGTCTTCCCAATGCCATGGACTCCATACTTTCAGACCATTTGCAGCACCCTAATACTTCGTTGTAAATCATCGCCTGTGAGGGTTTCAACCACATCAGGATAATCTGGGGTTCCCCCGGGAAGTCTTTCAAAGGTCCATAAACCACACCGGCTTTTTTCCCAGTAAGGGTGGGAATATGTGCGGGCTCATCTTCTGACAGGTAAGAACATTCACACATTTTTTTGACCATCTCACCCAGTTGCTCTTGTACTTCTTTGGGCATCTCGAAACCCAATACCATAGCTCCAATGGGGCAGTTGAAATGCTTGTTTGCCGGGGCATAAAAAGATTTTTTCTCAGCCATGCGCCAGAAGGTGCAGAAGGATGGAACTTCCTCTTCCATGATTTCTATGCCTTGTGGTGGTTCATCCACAAAGGCCATTGCTATTGGGGGAATTTCGAGCCCAAAAGCTGAAGAAATTTCTTGGTCAATCTTTGCATTGTCCATGGTTGTCTCCCTAAGAATTTGATTTCGCCTTTTTAAAAAATAACTTTTCATCTATAATATAAAACCTGTAGTAACTACAGGTTCAAGGATTATTATGCCAACTCAGGAAAAAACTTTAAGCATTGGGCTATTGTCCACTCAAACCCACTGTAAGATTGAGACAATCAGGTATTATGAAAAGATTGGAATCTTTCCAAAACCTCCGCGGACGGAAGGCGGACACCGGGTCTATGACGAAAATCACTTAAAGCGACTTGTATTTATTCGGCGTGGCAGGGAACTGGGTTTTTCGCTTGAGGATATTCGAGCCCTGTTGAAACTAGTTGATGCTGGGGCCTATACCTGTCAGCAGGTAAAAACGATCACCCTTCATCATCAGGGGAATATTCATCAAAAAATATTAGACCTTAAAAAATTGGAAAAAATATTAGCCAGAATATCTTCGCAATGTGAGGGCGGGGTGGTGCCTGATTGTCCAATTCTGGATGCTTTATTTGAACAAAAGCAATGAAAGTATTTTGCGGCTACTTTTTTATTGTCTGACAGTGCAACTACTTCAAGCGGAAAAATTAATATAAAAAAATACGTGAATAATGTCATTGAAAACTTTTCGGTTTCCTTGTAATTTGACCCCGTGCAGATTGTTCGTTTGTCCCTATCGAGGGGAAGTTTACTTCCCTTTTTAAATCACTAAATGAGTTGAAAATGAATTTTGAGGATGTTTTAGGAAAGCAGGTGCTTATTCTTGATGGTGCCATGGGTACCATGGTGCAGAACCTGGAACTGGATGACGCGGCCTTCGGGGGTGCGGCTTTCAAGATGTTGACTGATTTGCTGGTTTTTTCGCGTCCCGATGATCTCGAAGGCATTCATCTGGAATATCTGCGCGCCGGTGCCAACCTGATCGAAACCGATACCTTTGGTGCTTCCCCCTTGCGGTTGAAAGAATTTGATTTCACGCAAATAGATGTTACTGACATCAAGGCGATTCCGCAGGAACTGGATTTAAAAAAATCGGACTACTCTGCCATTACGCATCACTTAAATGTAGAAGGTTGTCGGATTGCCAGCAAAGCCATAGACCGTTATAAAAAAGAACCGGAATACGATGGTCGACCCTTGTTTGTTGCCGGCTCTATCGGGCCTTCCAATTATGTTCTTTCCAAAACCGAAGCCGATCTTAATAAAGCCAACTGGAGCCAGATCGTTGACAACAATTTCCTGCAGGTAAGAGGAATGATTGAAGGCGGCGCCGATGTCCTTCTATTCGAAACGCAGCAGGATATTCTGGAATTAAAAGCTTCGCTGATAGGTGCCAACAAAGCCTTTGACGAAGCAGGCAAACAGCTTCCCATCATTGCCCAGGTCACCGTTGACGGATTTTCCAAGATGCAGATTTTTAATACCGACATCCACGCGGCTCTCGTGGCGGTGGAAGGCATGGGTATTTCTGCGTTTGGCATCAACTGCAACACGGGTCCGGAATTGATGCAAAAGACGGTGGAAAAGCTGAGCCGCGTTTGTAGTTTGCCGATCTCCATTGTTCCCAACGCGGGTCAGCCGGTTTCGGAAGATGGCAAGACTTGTTACAAGCTCGAGCCGGAAGAAATGGCGGACTATGTTGAACGTTTCGTTAAAGATTTTGGCGTGTCGATTATTGGCGGGTGTTGCGGAACAACCCCGGCGCATATTCGCGCGTTGTCTAATCGTTTAAAAGGCGTGGTACCTGTCAGGAAAAAAATAGAGAAGCAGGTTTATGTGTCCGGTCCACAAGAGGCGATTCTGATCAACAGCTCCGAAGCGTTGGTACGCATCGGCGAAAGGTTGAACGTGCGCGGCAGTAAAAAAGTACGCGATGCTGTGGAGCGAGACGATAAAATTCAGATGGATGTTTTGGAAGAGGTGGTTGAAGAACAGGTCAAAGACCTTGGTATCGACATCATTGATGTTTGTATGGACAGCAATATTGTCGAAACGGAAAAGGTTTTGCCGCTGGTGATTTATGAAACGACCAGTGATTTCAAGGGCGCCATGTGCATCGATTCTTTTTCAGTCGAGGCGTTGCAGGTGGCAATCGAGTCTTACCCAGGACGGCCCATCATCAACTCTATCAGCCTTGAAGAGTACGAAAAAGGAGTGAGCAAGCTCGATGCGGTGTTGAAGCTTACCCGTCAGCACCATCCGGTGTATGTGGCTTTGGTGAATGGACCGAAAGGACCGGGTCAGACGGCGGATGAAAAATATGAATTGGCTGCAGAAATTGTCAAACAGGCGAAAGAAAAGCATAACGTAACTCCCGATCAGATTCTTATGGATGTTAACGCTTACCCTATCGGCTCGGAATCGGTGGAAGGATTGAATTTTTGTGCCGAAACTTTGAAATGCCTGCCGCGAATAAAAGCGATTCATCCCGATTTGAAAACCAGTATTGGTGTCGGCAACCTGACCAATGGTCTGGCTTCGAAACCTTATATGCGAAAAGTTTTGACCAGCGTTTTTCTCGATGAGGCGAGAAAAGCGGGACTGGATTGCGCGATATTGAATCCCAACCACTATGTGCCGATCGAAAGCCTGACTGCAAGCGATGTGGAACTTGCCCGAAAAGTTATTCTCGAGCGTGACATGACCGCGTTCGAAGAGTTGGAAGAGATTGCGCAAACGAAAAAAACCGGCATCAAGGTAAAAAAGATCGACTACGACGATCTTTCTTTGGAAGAAAGTATCTGCCAGAAGATCAAAGACGGATTCAAACAAAAGCAGGATGGAGTCATAGAAAAAGATGGAGGAGAGTTTCTTTATAAGGACCAAATAGTGGTCGATATTGCCAAGATCATCGACACGCATGAGCCGTTGAGTTTCATAAGTGGTCACTTGATGAAATCGATGCGCGAATTGGGTGATGCCTTTGGTCGCGGCGAAGTGAGCCTGCCGCATTTATTGAAAAGTGCCGATGTGATGCGCCATGTCATGCAGTTTTTGGAAGCTTTCATGCGATTTAAAAGTGGTGTCGAGCCGGGTGCGGCCATTGACTACAAGGGAGTGGTGGTGATCGGCACGGTGTATCAGGATGTACACAGTATCGGTAAAGACCTGGCTAAAACGCTTCTCGAAAATTATGGCTATCGGGTCATCGATTTGGGTGTGCAGGTGCCTTTGGAAAAATTTATCGAAACGGCGCGTACCGAAAAAGCCGATGCCATTGGCATGAGTGCGCTTCTGGTGCAAACCTCCAATCATATGATTACGGTTGCGCGCATGTTGACGGAAGAAAAATTTTCTATCCCGATTCTCATTGGCGGCGCACCGGTGAACCCCAGGCATGCGGGTTATGTGGCTATGCAGGGCGGCGATGACACGACTGCCATTCTCGATAATGTTTTTTATTGCGACAGCGGTATGGACGGGGTTAACACCATGAGCCTACTGATGGATAAAGAAAAGCGGCCTATGTTGTTGAAGGAAAACCAGCAGGCGTTGCTTAGGCAATATCAGAAAGCAAAAGGCATTAAGGAAGAGAGAGACAAGCTGCTGGAAACTTTGCCAAGAAGAAAAGTGAGCTTTCGTCATCATGAAGTGCCTGCTGAAGGATATGGAACGCAAAAGGTTGAATTCAAATTGCATAAACTTTCTCTGGACCGAAAAAGCCTTTATTCCTTGAACTGGAAGTTTGGAAAAAAATCGAGTTGGATTCAAAAAGGAATCACCGTTGAGCAGTTGCAGAGGCTGGAAAAAGAATGGGTGGAGAAGGCCGAGCAGAATCGATGGATCATTCCCAAGGCGCGCTTTGGGCTTTTTCCGGCGCAGGCGGATGGCGATCAGGTGATCCTCTTTGAATCGGAGAAACGCGATAAAGAATTAGGGCGGTTTGATTTTGATATATGCATTGGCAGGGGAAGGAAAGATAAGTTTTCTGTCGGACAATATTTTCATTCGGTTGAATCGGGTCAGTTGGATGCGATCGGTCTGCAAATCACCACTGCGGGGCTCGGGGTAGAGGCCGGAATCAAATCATTCAAAGAGCAAAATGACAGTGAGTCTGCTTTATATTTGCAGGGTCTGAGCGACAGAGTCGCCGAAGATATGGCGGAATATATCCACCAATTATTGCGCATGCGAGCGGGTTACAAAAAAGAAAATCGCGGACAACGTTATAGTCCGGGTTATCCGGCCTTGACAGACATGATTGGCAATCACATTATATGGAAAGCCCTTGCAGCAGAAGATTTAGGAGTGACTTTGACGGATGCGCATGAGTTTTTTCCGCCCAGCACCACCGCCGCCGTCATTTGTTTTCATAAGGATGCGAGTTATAGCTGATAAATCTGCTGTTCTGCGAGTTGAGGGGTAATTTTGCTCGACCTTCAGTAAAGATGAGAATTTGCCGATAAAAAGAGGGATACAGGCCAAAAAACGGGCCTCTGGCATGACCGGCAGTTTAGGTATAAATCTTTTGTTTGTATAGGTTTATGTGCCGAACCGGGGCTCTAAATAAAACCTTTATATAAATGAAATCATTTGCTAAACTATTACCAGCATAAAAAAGAACTTAAAAGGAATGTTGTCCCGCTTTTTGCGGGTCTCTTTCATATTATAAATCCGCTTTTGTAAAGGAATGTTGAATCATGTTTAAGCGATTCACTGAAAGAGCGCGTAGAGTCATTATTCTCGCTCGCGAGGAAGCCGAACTCTACCGCCACGAATATTTAGGAACAGAGCACATTTTACAAGGTGTCATAAAAGACGGGGGTGGCATAGCCGTTGCGATTGTACAAAAAAGCGGAGTAGATCTGACCCAGCTTAAAAAAGAGCTGGAGAAGAGCTTGCCTCGAAGTTCAAACTCTTTGATCATCGGCGATATTCCATTTACATCGCGGGCGAAAAAGGTTTTGGAATTTGCGGTAGAAGAAGCACGTTCACTCAACCATAATTATATTGGCACCGAGCATTTGCTTTTAGGTCTCTTGAAAGAGAAAGAAGGCGTGGCTTGTCGCGTGCTGAACAGTTTTGGAATGTTCTTTGATGATGTTCGTGAAAAAATTGTTGAGATGTTCAAGGAGCCGACAGAGGCCAATCGCGAAGTCGGCAAAACCCCGACGCTGGATGAGTTCAGCCGCGACCTGACCAAGATGGCACTGGATGGCAAGCTCGACCCGATCATCGGTCGCGCTAAAGAAATCGAACGTATGATACAGATATTGAGCCGTCGCACAAAAAATAATCCTGTTCTGATCGGTGAGCCGGGTGTGGGTAAAACGGCTATCGTTGAAGGTCTGGCACAGATGATTATTGAGCGTGAAGTTCCCGACACTCTTTTTGATAAGCGTGTGGTATCGCTTGATCTGGGTTCTTTGATCGCCGGTACCAAGTACCGCGGTCAGTTTGAAGCGCGGCTAAAAGGCATCATGAAAGAAATCATGCAAAACAAAAGTGTCATCCTTTTTGTGGATGAGTTGCATACTTTAGTAGGTGCTGGTGCTGCCGAAGGTTCTGTCGATGCCTCCAATATGTTAAAGCCAGCTCTTTCCCGGGGTGAGATTCAGTGCATCGGAGCCACCACGTTGGAGGAATATCGAAAATACATTGAAAAAAATGGCGCGCTGGAAAGACGCTTTCAACCCATCATTGTGAATCCGCCCACGGTGGATGAAACGATCGAGATTATCAAAGGACTCAAGGTTCCTTATGAGCTTCATCACCGGGCTAAAATCACGGATGAAGCTATTGTATTGGCGGTACGGTTTGCTGAGCGTTATATCACCGACCGGTTTCTGCCTGATAAAGCTATCGATGTTATCGATGAAGCGGGCTCGCGGGTGCGTTTGCGAGAGTCAACGCAATCTCCTGACATGAAGAAAATTCAAAAGGAGATGGACCTGATCGTTCGCGATAAAAAAGTCTGCATCGAAAATCAGGAATTCGAAAAAGCGGTCGAGTTGCGTGACAAAGAAGAAGCGCTCATCGAAAAAATGGAAGCGGTTAAAGAAGAGTGGGACAAGAATCGCGATACCAGTGAGCCGCAGATTACAGAAGACGATATTGCGGATGTGGTTTCAAGCATGACAGGCATTCCTCTTTCCCGAATTGAAGAAAAAGAAAGCATTCGCCTGTTGAATATGGAAGAAGAGTTGGCAAGCAAAGTTATAGGCCAGAGCGAGGCCATAAAGGTTCTCACCAAAGCCATTCGTCGTTCTCGATCCGGATTGAAAGATATGAAGCGGCCGATTGGCACTTTCCTTTTTCTCGGTCCGACAGGTGTGGGGAAAACCGAGTTGGCAAATGTGCTCGCAGAATTCATGTTTGGTAACAGAGATTCTCTGATTCGCCTGGACATGTCGGAGTACATGGAAAAATTCAATGTGTCCCGCTTGACCGGTGCGCCTCCAGGCTATGTCGGTTATGAAGAAGGGGGTCAGTTAACAGAAAAAGTTCGTCGCAAACCCTACTCGGTTATTCTGTTCGATGAAATTGAAAAAGCCAATCCGGATATCTACCATCTGCTACTGCAAATCATGGACGATGGTCGTTTGACCGACAGTTATGGTCGCGTGGTGGATTTTAAAAATACGGTGATCATCCTTACTTCCAATATCAGTTCAAGAATGTTGGAAAAAGGCACCAGCCTCGGATTCCATAAAGACGATGACGCGTTGAACTACGATAAAATGCAGAAAGATTTGAAGCAGGATTTGAAAAAGACATTTAATCCGGAGTTTTTAAACCGGTTGAGCGAGACCGTGGTTTTCCGGCCTTTGGAGTTGGAAAATATTGTCAGTATTTTGGATGTTCAGTTGCAAGTTCTTAATGAGCAGCTTATTCAGCAGGGTCTCACTTTGGATGTGTCTGCAGATGCGAAGCGTTGGATCGCTGAAAAAGGGTTTGATGCCACGTTTGGCGCTCGACCTTTGAAACGCGCCATCACAAAACATCTTGAAGATGTGTTGTCCGATGAAATGCTTAAAGGTCGTTTCAAAAATGGCGGTCTAATCGAGGTAAGCCTGCAGGATGATGCCCTTGTGTTTGTAGAGAAGGCAGATGCCTTGAATGTTGGATGAAAAATAGTTTTTTTCGCTTAAAAAAAGCGCCAATGAAAAAAAGCAGATAAAGTATTAAGTTTCAGTGGGTTACTCCATTGAAGCTTGATACTTTTTTTTGGCTTAAACTCGGGATGCAAATTTATCTCCATAACTCGTAAAATTTCAGATAGTTCTGGCAAAATGGCAAAATTTTTCCGCACATTTTTAGTTGCCTTGGTGACGATCGTTTTCCTGTGGGCGCCACTTTTATCAGCGCAGGAAGGTGAGGTGATCCAGTCGTTAAAAATTGTGGGGAATAAAAGGATTGATGAATCGACCATCCTTTATTACATCCAATCGAAGCCAGGTACCGTTCTTTCCAAATTGCAAATCCGCAAAGATATCGAGCAGATCTTCAGTCTCGGTCAGTTTAAAGATATCCAGGTAGACACGAAGAACCGTCTTGAAGGTCTTGAACTGCAGTTTTTTGTTGAAGAGATTCCTTCGATTGGAGATGTCGAAATTCTGGGAAATTCAAAACTTGAAACCAATGACATTCGCGAAAAAATTGGTTTGCGACGCGGTGCAACTTTCAACGAGCATCTCATTCAGGAGAGCAAGAAAGAAATTCTAAAAGCTTATGAAGAGAAGGGTTACTTTTTTGCAGAAACGCGCATTGAAACAAACAAGAATTCGGATAACCTCGTTGATGTGGTGATAAGAATTCGTGAAGGGAAAAAAGTAAAAATAGAAAAGATCCGGTTTTCCGGGAACAAAGCTTTTGAAGACGAGAAGCTTATCGAGGTAATGGAAACCCAGGCTGAAGGCTGGCTTTCCTTTCTTGATGATTCGGGTGTATATCAAAAGGATATTCTGAAACTGGATATGTTTAGAATCGAGGGGTTCTATCAGGATAACGGTTATTTAAGGGTCAAGGTTTTAGAGCCCAGGATTGATATCAATAAAAAAGCCCGCGAAATTCATATTATTATCCCTGTAGAAGAAGGTTCGCAATTTCGCATTAAATCTTTGGGAATAAAAGGCGATGACACCATTCCCCATGATGAAGTTTTAAAAAGCCTTCTTACTAAAGAAGGTGATATTTACAACGTTTCGCAGCTTCGTCAGGATATTGTAACGGTTACAGACTTGTATTCACAAAAGGGATATGCCTATGCAGATGCCAACCCGATAACGAAAATTGAAGATTCTACCCGCTCAGTTGAACTTTCTATAGAAATTGATAAAGGTAAAAAGGTTTATGTTGGAAAAATTAATATGTTGGGAAATATTAAAACCCGAGACAATGTGATTCGACGTGAGTTCAGGCTTAAAGAGGGTGAGGTGTTTGATGGTACCAAGCTAAAACGAAGTAAGCAAAGAATCAACAATCTGAATTATTTTGAAGATGTGAAAATTGACACCCAAAGAGGAAAAAATCCGGACCTGATAGATATCCTCACGACGGTCACCGAAAAACCCACGGGATCATTCACCATCGGTGCTGGTTTTAGCTCAGTGGAAAATCTGATATTCACCACCTCAATTGCTCAGGATAATTTGTTTGGAAATGGGCATCGAGTAAACCTTACCGCTTCTTTATCTTCCATCAGGACAGATTTTAATATCAGTTTCACGGAGCCGCGTTTGTTCGATTCTGAAATATCTGCGGGAATCGATGCTTTTAACCAAGACGAGGATTTTTTAAGTTTCGATGCAAAAACAGCGGGCGGAGGACTTCGGCTTGGAAAAAACATTACAGAATTTGAATCTGTAAATCTAGGCTATAGATTTGAGAGTGTTGAAGTCACCGGAGTTTCTGTGGCAGACACGACCGAGTTTCTAAAAAATGAAACCCGCACCACAAGCCGACTCTCGCCCACTTATGTCTATGACAGTAGAGACAATTTTTTAAACCCTTCCACGGGATGGCGGCATGTGGTAGGATTTGAATTTGCTGGATTAGGCGGCGCAAAGTTTACCCGTTCTCGTTATGAAGTCACCTATTACCACCCCTTATTGGGAAAATTGGTGGGAGCAGCGCATGCAAGAATTAATTTTGCAGACGGTTATGGCGGAGAAACCCTGCCTTCTTTTGAAAGGTATTTTATGGGTGGCCCTACCTCGTTGAGAGGTTTCACAATTGAAAACGTGGGGCCGAAAGATGCTGATGGCGACCCCTTGGGAGGAGATAAATCATTAATTCTAAATCTGGAATTGCAATACCCTTTTACCAAGTCGCTTAGAGGTTTTGTGTTCTATGACCGGGGCAATGTTTATGGACCGGGACCTGACTTGAGTGCCACCTCGAAAGATTTTGACTTGGGTGAAATGAGGAATAGTATGGGTGCTGGAATTCGTTTTATCAGTCCTTTTGGTCCGCTTGGTTTTTCCTATGGCATCAAACTTGACCGGAAGTCGGGAGAAAGTTCGGGGGAATTTCATTTTTCTGCAGGCAGCGCATTCTAATTTAATTTAAACCACAAGTAAGGATTTGTACTATGCAGGTATTTTCTTCAAAAGTAGTTTTTTGTTCTTTGTTCTTAATCGGGCTTTTCTTTTTTGGGCCTATGACAATAACTTCATTCGCGGCTAGTGATCGGATTGGTTTTGTCGATGTTCAAAAAGCAGTGACTAACACCAAGGAATGGAAAAAGGGGTTCAAGGCTTTTAAACGGGATTTTGCAAGAGAGAAGAAAAAAATAAAGTCCAGGGAAAGCAGAATAAAAAAAATGCTGGAAGATTTGAACAAGCAAAGTTTTGTGCTTGATCCTGAATTGAAGAAAAAAAAGGAAGGTAAATTTCGCAAAGAAAAAATTGCGTTTGAAAGATATGTGCAGGATCAGAATGCTGAATTTGGTAAAAACGAAAAGGAAATGACACAAAAAATTCTTCTGAAAATGATGAAAGTTATTCATAAAATTGGCAAAGAAAAAAAATATACAATGATTCTGGAACAGAAAGTTGTTCTCTATCATGATAAAGGCAATGATTTAACCAGTTTGGCGACTCGGACCTACGACCGAGGAAACAAATAACCTCCATCCCATTTTGCTGCGGTTGTTATCGGACACATTTAATTTCGAATAAAATTTTTCTGTGTTGAGAAGTTAGCCCGAAGGTTGTGTTCCTTATGATGGATATAAATGAAATAAAAAAAATAATTCCCCATCGGTATCCGTTCCTTCTTGTAGATCGAATCATCGAGTGTGATTTTGATTCTCGCATTGTAGGTATAAAAAATGTGACCGCCGATGAACCTTTTTTTCAGGGACATTTCCCGGAATTTCCGGTGATGCCGGGGGTTCTTATCATTGAGGCTTTGGCGCAGACAGCGTGTATTCTGGGACTTAAGATTCTTAAGCTGGAGGGACAGGGATCGGTATTTTTCACGGGGATTGATCGTGCAAAATTTCGTAAACCTGTAGTTCCTGGAGATCAGTTGCGTCTGGAACTGACAAAAATAAAACAACGAAAATCTATTTTTCGATTCGAAGGAAAAGCTTTTGTTGATGATAAGTTGGCAACCGAATGTACGATACAAGCCATGATGGGTAAAGAATGACCTGAAGGTTTAAAGTTTGATTAAATGTTTCAGGTGCTTGACCCAATTTAAAATCAGACACCCCCTTTCTTAGCCTTGACCATTCACTCCAGTTCGATCATTGACCCAGACGCAGAACTGGGAGAAGGTGTTTCGGTCGGACCCTTTTCGATTATTGGTCCGCATGCACGAATAGGCAAGGGAACGGTTATTGCCTCTCACGTCTTGATTGAAGCCGGCACGGTCATTGGCGAAGGTTGTAAAATTTTTCACGGAGCGTATATAGGCGGTGAACCGCAGATCATAAATTTTGAAGATGTGTCCTCATCCGTGGAAATTGGCGATGGAACGGTGATACGTGAGTATGCGACTGTCCACCGCTCGGGCTTTAAGGGGGGCGTAACGCGGGTTGGAAAAAACTGCCTGCTCATGGCATATTCGCATCTGGGCCATGATTGCGAGTTAGGCGATCAAGTGGTTATCGTGAATGGAACGGGATTGTCGGGACATGTCATCGTCGAAAACCAGGCTTTCATTTCCGGTCTCGTAGGAATACATCAATTTGTCCGAATTGGTAGGAATTCCATGATAGGCGGTATGGCGGGAGTGAATCAGGATGTTTTACCTTTTTCACTCGTGGAGGGAACACCCGCTCGATTATTGAGTGTCAATGCGGTAGGATTAAAGCGAGCAAATTTTAAACCGAATGTGCGGGCCGCAATAAAAAAAGCTTTTAAAATAATTTCCCAACCCGACCTGAATACCCGTCAGTCGCTGGAAAAAATTAGTTCGGAAATTGAACGGCATGAAGAGATAAATTATCTGTTGGATTTTATTAAGAATTCCAAAAGAGGGGTGACAAAGTAGTGAGCAAGATTGGTGTTATCGGAGTAGGAAGGATGGGCACATACCATGTGGGTATTCTTGCCGAATTGCCTGGCGTGGAGCTTGTTGCTGTTGTGGATGTCGACTCAAAAAACCTAGACGCCATCGAGAAAAATTATGGGATTCCGGGCTTTAACAGCCATCAGGATATCTTTGGTAAGGTTGACCTTGCTGTTGTGGCTGTTCCCACAGGATTGCATTATCCGGTCACAAAAGATTTATTAAATGCTGGCATTCATGTATTGCTTGAGAAGCCTTGCACTAATGACCTCGATCAGGCTCGTGAACTTTTTCAGATTGCCGAAGATAAAGACCTGACTTTGCATATTGGTCATGTGGAACGTTTTAATGGAGCCGTTCAGGAGCTTCATAAAATTGTTGACACCCCTATTTTTGTAGAGTGCAGGCGCATGGGGCCTTTTACCAATCGCATTAAAGATGATGGGGTGGTGCTCGATATGATGATCCATGATATCGATATCATTTTAAATCTCATAAATTCCAAAGTGGTCAACACGCATGTGTTGGGAGCATCTGTTTTTTCCGAAAAAGACGATTTGGTCAACGCGCAACTGCAGTTCGAAAATGGATGTATCGCCAATATTATTGCCAGCCGGGCTTCGCAAAATCAGGTCAGAACTCTTTCGGTCACACAAAAGGATTCATTTGTTGTTTTGGATTACACCGATCAGGAAATTTATATACATAAAAAATCTTCTTCAGAGCATAAGCTGAGTAAAGATTCATTAAGATATAAACAGGAATCGTTGGTGGAACGAATTTTTGTGCATAAAGACAACCCTCTTAAGCTGGAACTCAAACATTTTCTAGACTGCGCAACCAATGGCCACCAAAGAAAAGTGGCTATCGACAATGAGCTGTATTCTTTGGAAATCGCCCTGGATATTCTTAGCCAGTTCAAGAACAATCGCAAAACCATCTAGCCCTCTAGCGAGCAAGGCTACGCCTTGAGGAAATGTTGGTGAACCTATAGTAAAAAGACTTGGGGGCGTTTTTTAGCTTTGAAAGTTTTTCGAATCAGCAACCCCCTTGCACGTCATTGCGAACGACCGGAGGGAGTGCGGCAATCCAGAACAAATAAAAAGAACTACCTTTACAAAACAACCTAAAAACAAAGTGGAATATTTTTAAGTCTGGATCGCCACGCTGCTTTGCGGTTCGCGATGACGCACAGAAGGGATTATGTAAAGCTCTCCGCAGGAGTTTTGGCAGAAATCTTTAAATTTAGCACACTTACTTAACATGTCACCCCACCCTACAAAAAAAATCGGATTGATCGCGGGTTCCGGAGAAATTCCGATCTACTTCGCCAGAAAAGCGCAGCAGAATGGAACGCAGCTGATAAGCATTGGTTTTTCCGATGAGATCCAGTCCAACCTCTCCCCTTATTCAGAAAAATGTTACTCGTTTGGAATCGGGCAACCTGGGAAAATTCTTGATGCGTTGAAAAAAAATAACGTTGAAGAATTACTGGTCCTGGGAAAAGTGGATAAAAGCATAATCTATAAATTACAATTGCCGGATTTGAAGTTTATCAAGTTCATGAAAAATATTATCACCCATGAAGATAAGGTTTTACTTTTAGGGATGATTGATGAAATCGAAAAGGAAGGATTTCGAGTTCTGAGCCAGAAAGATTTTCTAGCGGAAGTTTATCCCGAGGCCGCTGTTCTCACTCGCCGCAAACCTTCTAAAAAAGAATTAGAAGATATCGAATTTGGTTTACCCATTGCACGAAAACTGGCAGATATGGAAATCGGTCAGACTCTGGTGGTCAAAAACAAAACGGTGATTGCCGTTGAAGCGTTTGAAGGAACCGACAAGGCCATTCAGCGCGGATGCGAATTGGCGGGAGGTTGCGTGGTCATTAAGGTCAGCAGAACGAATCAGGACTATCGGTATGATAGCCCCGGCATTGGCCCGCAAACCATAAGAACTCTAATAGAAGGCGGGGCTTCCGTTTTAGCTTTAGAGGCTGAACGTGTGATGGTGGTCGAGCAGGAAAAAGTTGTTAAAATCTCTGATGAAGCCAGACTTTCTGTAACATGCGTTTAGCCGGATGGACTCAAACCCGGGAGGAGTGAGGAAAATGAATATTGCAGAACCTCATTTTCTGATCGTAGCCGGTGAAGCCTCGGGCGATTTGCATGGGGCAGAACTGGTTCAATCTTTGTTAGATATTTATCCGCAAGCCCGGTTTACCGGAATGGGCGGTACCCGCATGCGCGACGCTGGCGTCAATACCCTGTTTGGTATCGAGCGCATGGGGGCGGTAGGACTGGTCGAAGTCTTTTCGGAGTTCGGTCATTATTATAATGTCTACCGTGCGTTGATGGAAGAAATTGCATCGCGTAAATACACCGCAGTGATTCTGATCGATTCCCCCACATTAAATCTCAGGCTCGCGAAGCAGGGGCGACGACATGACTGCCCGGTATATTATTTTATCAGCCCGCAGGTATGGGCCTGGAGAAAAGGCAGGATAAAAGACATTCGAAAATGGGTGCATAAAATGTTTGTCATTTTGCCTTTTGAGGAAGAGATGTACCGCGAAGCAGGTGTTGATGCTGAGTTTCTAGGTCATCCTTTTATCGACATGGTGCACCCGACTCGCAGCCGTGAAGAAAGCCTTGAAAAATTTTCCCTGAATCCAGATGTAAAAACTGTCGGACTTCTTCCCGGAAGTCGGATGAATGAAGTTACTTCTTTGTTGGATGAAATGTTACAGGCCGCAGAGAAGATAAAAAAGGAGTTAGGCTCCTGCCAGTTCCTGCTTCCCGTTGCTGAAACGATCGACACCGATTTGATCCGGCAGAAGCTGGGTTCCAATCCGCTCGATATAAAAATAGTGACAGGCGAAACCTATAACGTAATGAACACTTGCGATACTCTGATTATCGCATCGGGATCAGCAACCCTGGAGGCTGGCATATTGGGTTGCCCCATGGTGATTATCTATAAATTAAATCCCTTGACCTATCGAATAGCTCTCATGCTTATAAAAACTCCTTATTACGGTCTGGTAAATATAGTAGCGGGGGAAGGTGTTGTTCCAGAATTGATTCAGCATGAGGCCAATGCTGAAAATATTGCGACGGAATCCTTGAAAATTTTAAAAAATCCGCAACATAGCCAAAAAATACGCGAGCGGTTATTGCTCGTCCGCGAAAACCTGGGTAGTCCGGGAGTGATGAAGGCTGTTGCCAAAAGTCTGGCCAACTCGTTGTCAAAAATAATCCCCTCATGAAAAAATTCCTGTTCAATTATGTCATCCCCTACCTTCTTTATGGGTTGGTCTATTTGTGGTGTGCGACACTTCGCATGAAGAATCTGAATAGCGAGGTGGAAGATCAAATCAAGAGTCTGACCGGACCTTATATTTTAACTTTGTGGCATGGAAGAATTTTTTATCTGTTTTATTACCTAAGAAATCGTCCCGATTATTTTTTATTGATCAGCCCGAGTGAAGACGGTGACCTGCTGGCCAAACTTGCGAGTTTGATGGGCTATTCTGTAATTCGTGGTTCTACTTTTAAAAAAGCCGTGCCTGCGGCTCGGTCCCTGATCCGTGTTTTGCGGGACGGACAAAGAATTATCATCATTGCAGATGGTTCCCGCGGTCCGCGTTGTGTTGCGCAGTCGGGGTCCGTGCAACTGGCGGGTATCACCAAACTGCCTTTATTTCCAATGACTTTTGCCGCCAGGAACAAGGTGGTTTTAAACACTTGGGACAGATTCATGCTGCCTCTTCCCTTCACCCGTTGTAGCATCAATTTTGGTTCTCCCATTTACCTTGCCTCGCGCTCTTCAGAAGAATTAGTTGAAGAAAAACGCATGCAGCTCGAAACTCACCTAAACCAGCTTTCTTCAGAATGTGATCAGGCCTGAAAAACGCTTAAAAATGAACCATTTTTTGGGGTATTTTGTTTAATATTTAGGCAGGGGTTGGGGTTTGAATTTGCCAGAGGGGTATGGTATAGTTTCTGCGCTCCTTAAACTCCTTTAAATTTATAGGCTTTTAGTCCCGTACCCGAGAGAATGTTAACCCGCAGGGTTGGCATGGAACTTGAATAATGTAGGGCAAATGATGTTTATTAAAGGGGGTTTAATTTAGCGAGGCAATCGGGTGCCAGTGAATAAACCTGATGGCGAAATCGTCACCAAGCCCTGATCCGTTCTGAACAAATGAGGTTATTTATGAAAAAGGTTGAGGCGATTATCAAGCCTTTCAAACTGGATGAAGTTAAAGACAAGCTCAACGAAATCGGCATAAAAGGCATAACTGTCAGTGAAGTGAAAGGCTTTGGTCGGCAAAAAGGTCACACCGAATTGTATCGCGGAGCAGAATATGTTGTGGATTTTCTTCCGAAGATAAAAATGGAGATCATTGTCAGTGATAACCAGGTGGAAGATGTGATCAACACGATTATGCAAGCCGCACAAACGGGCAGAATTGGTGATGGAAAGATTTTTGTGATCGACCTTCAGGACACCGTTCGCATTCGTACCGGGGAGCGAGGAGAAGACGCTATTTAACCTTTGCAACAAGCTGGGTTTTGTTGCTTGGTAATCCCGGAAATTTTGTTTGTTTTGGTTCAGCCACCGCTGTGTGGTGCTGGACTTTTGCGTTTTATTTTAGTGAACCTAAATTAATTAATTTTTGCAGGAGAAACATTAATGACCCCGAAAGAGGCAGTAGATTTTGCCAAACAAAATAAGGCGCAAGTCATCGATTTAAAATTTATGGATTTGCTGGGTTCGTGGCAGCATTTTTCTGTTCCGACCAGTGAAATGCAAGAAAGCTTATTTGAAGAAGGACTGGGTTTTGATGGCTCCAGCATCCGCGGCTGGCAGGCTATCAACGCAAGTGATATGTTGGTTATCCCTGATCCGGCGACAACAATTATGGATCCTTTTACGAAGCATCCCACGGTGAGCATGATTTGTAATATTGTGGATCCAATTACCAAGGAGAAATACAGCCGCGATCCGCGAAACATTGCGCAAAAGGCTGAAGCCTATCTTAAGTCCACAGGAATTGGCGATACCGCATTCTTTGGTCCAGAAGCCGAGTTCTTTATCTTCGATAACATTCAATACGACTCGAACACCCACGAATCGTTTTATTCCATTGATTCAGAAGAAGGAACCTGGAATACGGGTAGTGATGAAGGCCCGAACCTTGGTCACAAACCGCGGCATAAAGAAGGCTATTTCCCGGTAGCACCGAATGACACGCATCAGGATATTCGTTCTGAAATGATGCTGACTATGGAACAGGTGGGTATTGATATGGAATGTCACCATCACGAAGTTGCAACAGGCGGCCAGTGTGAACTGGCGATGCGTTATTCATCCCTCGTGGATTGTGCCGATAAGCTGATGTGGTATAAATACATCGTTAAAAATGTAGCGCGTGCTCATAATAAAACCGCGACCTTTATGCCAAAACCTATGTTTGGTGATAATGGATCTGGAATGCATGTCCATCAGAGTATTTGGAAAGATGGCAAACCGTTGTTTGCTGGAAACAGTTATGCAGGGTTCAGCGAGATGGGAATGCACTATATTGGTGGAATCTTAAAACATGCTCGAGCTATTTGTGCGTTCGCGGCTCCGACCACCAATTCTTATAAACGATTGGTGCCTGGGTTCGAAGCACCGGTCAACCTGGCCTATTCAAGTCGGAACCGAAGTGCAGCGATTCGAATTCCCATGTACTCGCCGAGTCCGAAAGCCAAACGACTGGAAATCCGTTTTCCAGATGCCTCCAGTAACGGTTACCTCGCTTTCTCGGTAATGCTGATGGCCGGATTGGACGGAATTCAAAATAAAATCGATCCCGGTGAGCCGTTGGATAAAAATATTTATTCTCTCGGACCGGAAGAGTTGGCAAATATTCCGACTCTGCCGCATTCCCTGGAAGATGCTATTCAGGCTTTGGAAGAGGATCATGAATTCTTGCTTAAAGGCGACGTGTTCACTCAGGATGTTATAGATACCTGGATCGATTACAAAAGAGAAAATGAGATTGATCCTCTGAGATTACGTCCGCATCCGCTCGAGTTTCAAATGTACTACGATTGCTGACTTGGTGAATGCCAGAGAGTAACGGAGATGTATTTTCCCCCCTGGGTTCACCCAGGGGTTTTTTTTGTTTTCTGGAATATAAAAAAAGGTGATTCGTTGAACGCCAAAGAAAGCCTGATAGAAAAAATCCATAACGGTGAGCCCTGGGATAGCCAGCTGGAATCGGGTTTAATGGATTTCGGTTTTCAGACCCCTTCAATTAGCTGGAAAGATTTAATTTCTCTTGCCAAAGATATAAATTTCAAAAAACTCTATCCAAATTTTTTTTCAAGACTGTTAGAAATATCAGGGCGTTCGCATAATGCAGATTTGGCATTGCATAACCTCGAACGTTTTTCTGAAAAATTTTCCGACAAAGATAACCTCTTCACAAAGCTCTC
>Ga0066376_10002119_pt1 | contig 18679 bp, 15 predicted proteins | sample Knorr_S15_td_Bot_FD_77009 | JGI IMG/M metagenome (GOLD analysis project Ga0066376, IMG submission 77009) | Marine microbial communities from Southern Atlantic Ocean transect - Knorr_S15_td_Bottom_ad_5009_LV_A | ecosystem: Environmental > Aquatic > Marine > Oceanic | place: Southern Atlantic... | reverse complement strand
ATGCCTTGCATAGTTTTGATGCCGTAAAAGCCAGATTGGATTATCTGCAAACACTAGGTGTCAATGCCATAGAGTTTATGCCAGTTAATGAGTTCGACGGAAATGAATCTTGGGGATACAATCCTTCATTTCATATGGCCTTAGACAAATACTATGGTTCTCCAACAGCATTTAAACAATTGATAGACGAATGCCATGCAAGAGGTATTGCTGTACTTATTGATGTGGTGTACAACCATGCTTCAGGGCAAAACCCTTTTTATAGAATGTGGAACACCAACAATGGTGGTTATGGAGGACAAGCAAGTAGCAGCCCATTTTTTAATACTACAGCAACCCACGCCTATAGTGTCTTTAACGATTTTAATCATAGTCAGCAAGCCACCCAAGACTATGTAAAAAGAACGACACAATATTGGATTGAAGAATACAAAATAGATGGTTTTAGATGGGATCTAACCAAAGGGTTTACACAAAATTGCACAAGTTCTGATGAAGGCTGTACAGGCTCTTACCAAGCTGATAGAGTTGCTATTCTTAAAGAATATGCAGATTATCAATGGGAAATCAATTCAGACTTTTATGTAATTTTTGAACATTTAGGTGGCAATTCCGAAGAAACAGAGTGGGTAAATCATCGTTTATCCGAAGGAAAAGGTATTATGGTTTGGGGAAATCACAATTCAAAATACAATGAAGCTACCATGGGCTTTCATAGCTCAGGAAAATCTGATTTTTCCTGGATTTCTTATAAAAACAGAGGCTGGTCTGTACCCGCAAATGTTAGTTATATGCAAAGCCACGATGAAGAACGCTTAATGTATAAAAATTTAACTTTTGGAAACTCTAGTGGTTCATATAACACAAGAACATTGGCAACAGCTTTAGACAGAATGGAATTAGCAGGGGCTTTTTATTTTACAATTCCTGGCCCAAAAATGATTTGGCAATTCGACGAATTGGGCTATGATATTAGCATCGATCAAAATGGAAGAGTCGGTAACAAACCCATTCTTTGGAATTATTTTGACGTGACCAATCGAAAAGATCTGTACAATGCATGGTCTTACTTAATAGGACTTAAGAAAAAATACGACATTTTCAGAACCGATAATTTTACCTTGGATGTAGCAAATGCAAATGGCTTAAAAAAGATTCATTTGACAGATGACGCTACTAGCCCAGACATCAAACACATTACAATTATTGGAAACTTTGGCGTTACCGCACAAAGCATCAATCCTGCATTTCAACAAACAGGAACTTGGTATGATGTATTAAACAACAATGCAAGTTTTACCGTTACTAATGTAAATGCGACCATTTCTTTACAACCAGGAGAATTTAAAATCTATGGAAGTAGCCAAGCTACGCTTTCTTTGGATGATCATTTTAGCAATACAGAGAAATTGAGCATCTATCCAAATCCGGTAGAAAATCAATTTCAAATCAATACCAAAGCAACACATGTTGTTATTTTTGATGTGGTCGGAAAAAAAGTAGCTGAATACAAAGGCAACTTCGAATCTCGTGATACCTTTTCAGTAGCTCATTTAAAAAACGGGTTGTACATTGTAAAAGTTAAAAATGAGTATGGTGCTGCAGTTCAAAAAATTATTAAGGAATAACCAAGTCAATAATTTTAGTTAAAATCGGGTTTCTATTTTCAGTATTCCAAACAACAGACAACACAGTCCGTTGTGGAATTTTGTTGAGCTCAATAAACTTTATTTTGCTGCTTTCAGCCAATTGCAACGATTTGGGTACAATTGAAATACCAAAGTTGTTTTCAACCAACTTATAAATAGAACTCGCATGTATGGTGTTGTGCGATATGATTGGCGAAAAGCCACTATTGTCAAAAATCTGCATTACTTTCTCGTAATAGAAAGCACTATATGCTGGATCAAACAGTATAAATGATTCGTCTTTAAATTGAGAAATGCTTTTAAAATTACTAGCATCAATAGGATGATTTTTAGGCAACACCAAACAAAAAGGCTCCTTCAGCACAGGTTTTATCTCTAAACCTCTAGGCACGCGTTCTAAACGCACAAAGCCCATATCAATATCATGAGAGAGCAAGCCTTCTATTTGCCGTTGGTTATCCATTTCTTTCAAACTAAACAACACTCCTGGATGCTCTTCTTGAAACCTCAACAACAAATCTGGAATTATTTGTTGCATTGCAGAACCCACATAACCAAACTTTAAATCTCCTCCTATTCCATCGTTTAACAGTTTTGCATGATTTAAAATATGTGTTAAATTTTTTAAATTCCGAGTCAACTCTTTCTGAAGATACAATCCAGGCTTGGTCAAATGCACCTTTCTATTATGGCGTTCAAACAGCTTGATTCCCAAATCGTCTTCCATTTGTTTGATTTGTCGACTCAACCCTGGCTGAGAAATAAACAAGCGCTCTGCCGCTTTTCTGAAATGCAAATCTTCTGCCACCGCCAAAAAATACTTGATATGTCTCAATTCTATTTGATTACCCATGGTTATCAATCATTAATAATATTAGTCTTATTAGGTATCAAAAATACCAATAACTTTGTTACAAACAAACGATACTCAAAAAAATGACATTTAAATACGGAATAGACCACTTAACGGTTGACACAGTACTAGCCATCTCTAAGGGGAAAATCAAAGCGATTATTACAAATGAAGCGAAAGAGAACGTAATAGAATGCAGAAGAAAAGTAGAGACAATGGCCAATGGAGACAAGGCTGTTTACGGAATCAATACTGGTTTCGGACCTTTGTGTGATGTACAAATATCTCCAGAAGAGACCAGTAAACTACAGGAAAACTTATTAATCACGCATGCCGTGGGTGTTGGAAACCCTATCGACAAAGAATTGTCTAAAATGATGATGATTTGTAAGGTACACGCTTTGTGCCAAGGTTTTTCTGGTATTCGGTTACAGGTTATTGAACGTATTATCTATTGTATTGAAAATAACCTATTGCCTGTTGTTCCAGAACAAGGGTCAGTGGGTGCTTCAGGAGATTTAGCTCCGTTATCGCATTTGTTTTTACCGCTATTGGGCGAAGGTGAATTTTGGATAGACAACGAAATTATTGCTGCCAAAGAAGTGTTATCCAAACACCATTTATCAACCATTCAATTGCAAGCAAAAGAAGGATTGGCATTGATCAACGGAACACAATTTATTTTAGCACACGCCATAAAAGGTCTGCATACAATGAATTATTTGCTTGATTTGGCAGATGTTGCTGGCGCTATGAGTATTGAAGGCTATCAAGGATCTTCTTCTCCATTTAAAGAAGCGCTACACGTTATTCGCCCGTTTAAAGGAAATTTAAAAGTTGCTGAACGCATGCGAATGTTGTTTAAAGATTCTGAGAACAACAATTCTCATGAAAGTTGTGAGCGTGTGCAAGATCCGTATTCTATGCGGTGCATTCCACAAGTACACGGCGCCTCAAGAAATGCCTATTATCATTTGAATGAATTGACAGAAATAGAACTAAATTCAGTGACAGACAATCCAATTATAATCAGTGAAACAGAAGCTATTTCTGGTGGTAATTTTCACGGACAACCCTTGGCAATGGCACTAGATTATGGATCTATAGCAGCTTCAGAATTAGGGAATATTGCTGACAGACGTTGTTACTTACTCTTGGAAGGGAAATTTGGATTGCCTCGTTTATTAACCGAAGCTGGTGGATTGAATTCTGGTTTTATGATTCCGCAATACACCACCGCGGCATTGGTTACAGAAAATAAATCGTTGTGCTTCCCACCTTCTGCGGATAGCATTCCGACTTCTTTAGGGCAAGAAGATCATGTTTCTATGGGAAGTATTTCAGGACGGCAATTCAATCAAATTTTAGGAAATCTTGAAAAAATACTCGCCATCGAATTGATGTATGCAGCGCAAGCGTTAGAATTTAGAAGACCTTATACATTTTCAACAATCATAGAAGAAAATTTTAAAATTATCAGAAGCAAGGTAGACAAACTAGAAGATGACAGAATCTTAAAAGATGATATCAATGCAATGATACAGCTCGTTAAAAATCAAAAAATTACTGTAAAATAACACGACTATAATGACCTTTCAAGAACAGATTTTACAAGGAATTCCAGCTGAGTTGCCCATAAAAAAAGCGTATCCAACAGATGCAAACAGGGCTCCTAAGCGAAAAGACATTTTATCTACAGATGAAAAACAATTGGCCATCAGAAATGCCTTGCGTTATTTTCCGAAAAAATGGCACCAAGAATTGGCGGTAGAATTCGCACAAGAATTAAAAAATTTTGGACGTATATATATGTACCGATTCAAGCCAGACTATGCAATTTACGCAAGACCGGTTTCTGAATATCCAGCAGTATCAAATCAAGCAGCAGCCATTATGTTAATGATGCATAATAATTTAGATCCTGCTGTGGCACAGCATCCAGAGGAACTGATTACGTATGGAGGTAATGGCGCAGTGTTTCAAAACTGGGCGCAATACTTGCTAACCATGCAGTATTTGGCAACCATGACCAATGAACAAACCTTACACCTGTACTCCGGTCATCCGATGGGAATCTTTCCTTCTTCAAAAGAAGCTCCAAGAGTGGTGGTTACCAACGGAATGATGATTCCGAATTACTCACAACCTGATGATTGGGAAAAATTCAATGCACTTGGAGTTAGCCAATACGGGCAAATGACGGCAGGTTCTTTTATGTATATCGGTCCACAAGGAATTGTACATGGAACTACGATTACCTTGATGAACGCCTTTCGGAAAATTTTAAAGAAAGGAGAAACTCCCGCTGGAAAAATATTTTTAACCGCAGGTTTGGGAGGTATGAGTGGTGCGCAACCCAAAGCAGGAAATATTGCAGGTTGTATTAGCATTTGTGCAGAGGTAAATCCGAAGGCAGCAAAAAAACGCCACGAACAAGGTTGGGTAGATTTGCTGATTGACGACATGGATACTTTACTGATTCGTACAAAACAGGCACAAGAAAAAAAGGAAGTCATTTCGATCGCATTTATAGGAAACGTTGTGGATGTTTGGGAACGTTTTGATACAGAAAATATTCGAATTCATCTCGGCTCTGATCAGACTTCGTTACACATTCCTTGGACAGGTGGTTATTATCCTGTTGCTATTTCGTACGAGGAGTCTAACCGTTTAATTCGTGAAGAGCCAGCACTCTTTAAAGAAAAAGTACAAGAAACCTTGCGTAGACATGCAGCTTCTATCAATAAACACACCGCAAAAGGCACCTATTTCTTTGATTATGGAAACGCTTTTTTACTAGAAGCTTCTCGTGCAGGTGCCGATGTAATGGCAGCCAATAACATCGATTTTAAATACGCTTCATATGTACAAGATATTTTAGGCCCGATGTGTTTTGACTACGGATTTGGTCCTTTTCGTTGGGTGTGTACTTCAGGAAAATCAGAAGACCTAGAGCATACAGATCAGATTGCCATGAATGTTTTACAAGAAATTATGGTACATTCACCTAAAGAAATTCAATTGCAATTGCAAGACAATATTACGTGGATACAAAATGCTAAAAAGAACAAGATGGTTGTAGGCTCACAAGCTCGTATTTTATATGCCGATGCAGAAGGACGTTCTAAAATTTCAGCAGCGTTTAACAATGCCATTGCAGCAGGTAGAATTGGTGCCGTTGTCATTGGTAGAGACCATCATGATGTGAGTGGAACGGATTCTCCATACAGAGAAACGTCTAATATTTATGATGGAAGTAAATTTACAGCAGATATGGCCATTCACAATGTGATTGGAGACAGTTTTAGAGGCGCTACTTGGGTTTCCATTCACAATGGCGGAGGTGTTGGATGGGGAGAAGTCATCAATGGTGGATTCGGAATGGTATTGGATGGAACTCCAGAAGCAGATGCCCGCTTAAAAAACATGCTGTTTTACGATGTAAATAATGGCATTGCGCGTAGAAGTTGGGCAAGAAATGATGAAGCCTTGTTTGCCATTAAACGTGAAATGGAACGAACTCCAAATTTAAAAGTAACGATTGCAAACATCGTTGAAGACACTATTTTAAAAGACCTTTTTTAATGCGTATACTATTTAAAGATATCAAAGAATTGGTTCAAGTTCGAACCGCTCCTATTTCCTTTGTTTCTGGAGAAGCAATGAAACAGCTACCAACCATTCAAAATGCATATCTATTGGTTGAAAATGGGCTCATTGCTGATTTTGGAAGCATGGATTCTTGTCCGACAATAGACGTTGATACCACTATAGATGCCACTGGAAAAATGATCTTACCTTCTTGGTGTGATTCGCATACACACATTGTGTACGCGGGGAATCGTGAGGGTGAATTTGTAGATCGCATCAACGGGCTATCGTATGAAGAAATTGCAAACCGAGGTGGCGGAATCTTAAACTCTGCAAAAAAGCTACAAGAAACCTCTGAAGAAGAATTATACCAACAAAGTAAAGTACGTTTAGAGGAAGTCATGCGATTAGGAACTGGCGCTGTAGAAATCAAGTCAGGCTATGGATTAACGCTAGATGCCGAAATCAAAATGCTCCGTGTCATCAAACGCTTAAAAGAGAATTATTCCATTCCTATCAAAGCTACTTTTTTAGGAGCACATGCTGTTCCTGCAAATTACAAAAACGACAAACAAGGGTATTTACAGTTGTTGATTGATGAAATAATGCCAAAAATATCCGAAGAGAAATTGGCAGAATATGTCGATATTTTTTGTGAAACTGGCTACTTCTCTGTGGAAGATACGGAGTTGATTTTAGAAGCTGGCAAACAACACGGATTGATTCCGAAAATTCATGTGAATCAGTTTACAGCAATTGGCGGTGTACAAGCAGGCGTTAAACACAACGCATTGTCTGTAGATCATTTAGAAGAAATGCGTGATGAGGATATCGCTGCGCTCCAAAATACTACAACTATGCCTGTTGCCTTGCCGAGTTGTTCTTATTTTTTAAGCATTCCATACACACCTGCTCGTAAAATGATTGATGCTGGCTTGCCGTTGGCATTGGCAACCGATTACAATCCAGGTTCAACACCTTCTGGAAACATGAACTTTGTGGTTGCTACCGCTTGCATTAAAATGAAAATGACACCAGAAGAAGCCATCAATGCAGCCACCATAAATGGTGCGTATGCCATGGGGTTAGAAAAAGAAGTAGGTTCTATTACTGTGGGAAAACAAGCCAATTTATTGCTCACAAAACCCATCAACTCGTATGGATTTATCCCGTATTCTTTTGGTCAAAATCAACTAGAAAAAGTATATCTAAAAGGTATAGAAATTGAATAGAACCAAGAGGCAAGAAACAAAACTCAATAATTGTACAGGTTTCTCAATCGATTTTTTCTACATTCATTTCGAAATGACATTCAAACTAAATTATAAACATCTCAAAATTGAAAAAACATATATTTCAACAAATCAATGCTGACTATCAGCCTGCGCACCAAATTTATTGGACAGGAAGAAAATCGAACCCAGATATTGGCAAACAGTATTGGTATCAAGAAATTGAACTGTCCGATATAAACGCCCTAGATAACGACACCTCAATTGATATTGGCTTGATTGGTTATGTTTGTGATGAAGGTGTTCGAAGAAATCTTGGAAGAACTGGCGCACAGCAAGGCCCTAGAGTGTTAAGAGAGCGGTTGGCAAAACTGCCCATCCATTTCGATACAAAACGTGTGGCTGATTTTGGCGATGTAATTTGTATTGATGAAAATATGGAAGGCTGTCAAGAAGCTTTCAGTGAAGCCATTCGTCAACTGATTATAAAAGGCGTTTTCCCTATCGCAATTGGAGGTGGACATGATATGGCGTATGCGCATTTTATGGGAATTCGAAACGCAGTAAAACACACTGAAAAGAAAAAAATTGGAATTATCAATTTTGATGCACATTTCGATTTACGTCCTGTTGAAACCAAAAGCAATTCAGGAACCCCTTTTAATCAAATCATTTCTGAGTCAAAGAAATTAGGCGAATCTGTTGATTACTTTGCCATTGGCATTCAACGTCAATCCAACACCAAAGAGTTGTTTAACATTGCCAAAAGCAATCAGGTAGATTTTGCTATCAATTATGATTGTGAGTCTTCAAGCGCAGAACTTTTAGCGTTAAAAGAACGATTAATTCCGTTTATTGAAAAGAACGACTACCTCTATATTACCATTGATATGGATGGGTTTTCATCAGCCTATGCTCCTGGTGTAAGCGCTCCTTCTCCATTGGGTTTTACGCCTTATTTTGTCTTTAAGATGCTTCGGTTTTTGTTTGACAGCAACAAAGTGATTTCTTGTGATATTGCAGAGCTGAACCCAACCTTAGACCGAGATTATGTAACGGCAAATTTAGCCGCTAAGTTGGTAGATTTTATAGTTATGAAATTAGCACAAGTGAATTAAAAACTATTAAAGCAAAAAAAACCTGCAAAAGCAGGTTTTTTTATATCATATGTAATGTATTCACTTCTTGTTCTGTCAGTTCTCTATACCGCCCTCTTGGCAAATTTTTCTTGGTCAAGCCTGCAAAAATAACCCGATCTAGCTTTACCACTTTATACCCCAAGTGTTCAAATATTTTACGAACAATTCTATTACGTCCAGAATGTATTTTGATTCCTATTTCTGTTTTTGACTCTCCTGCTACATAATCAATTTCGTCAATAAACACTTTTCGGCCTTCTATGATAACCTCTCCTCTAAGTTGTTGCAAATGGTTCAACCCAAGTTTCTTATCTAATGACGCATGGTACAATTTCTGAACATTGTGCTTTGGATGTGTTAATTTTTTAGCCAAATCACCATCATTGGTAAACAACAACAAACCTGTTGTGTTTCGGTCTAATCTACCTACAGGGTACACACGTTCTTTGGTAGCATTTATGATCAAATCCATCACTGTTTTCCTGCCTCGCTCATCATCCATCGTAGTGATGTAATTTTTGGGCTTGTTCAATAACACATACTTTTTTTCCTCAGGAGAAACGGAAGTTCCATCAAAACGTACTACATCGCCAGGTTTTACTTTAAAACCCATCTCTGTTACTACGTTTCCATTTACAGTAACATTTCCTGAAGCGATATACACATCTGCTTCTCTACGTGAAGAAACGCCTGAATTTGAAAGGTATTTGTTCAATCTGATTCCATCCAAAGGATCAGCTTGTGGTGTCGATTTAATTTTTTTATATTCTTTTTTCTTTCCCCCTTGAAAAGGTTTCTTAGAGCCATCTTGTCGTCCTCTCGACGAGTTTTTACTTGAATTCATTATTCTAAATTTTCGGCAAAGATACTGTTAATTAATTGATTTCATTGAGTCTATCAATCACTCTTTCTACGACTACTGATGGGTCGATAAATAACAGGCTTAAAATACCCAATAAAATCATTATCTTTAATACATTGTGAAGTAAAACATAGTGTTTTCTCAGATTGGCTTTCCAAAGAAAAAATGCAATAAGAATCAATGCGAACAAAGAAAAGTAAAAGTAGTAGCTCATATACCCAATAGAAGGATCAAGTAGTAATACAACTGCAGGAATCAGCGTTGACAACACAATAAAAATTCCTAATTTCCTTGTTTTACGTTCTCCATATTTTACAGGAAAGGTCGTATAATTATTTGCGATGGCGCCTCTTATATTTTCCAAATCTTTGATCAACCCTCTTAACAAAAGCACTAAGAACAAAAAAGAGGCGTGTATAAAAATAATTTTCGCGAAATTTTTATAGTATAGAAAAACGGCGAAAAAAGGCAAGATCGTTAACACTGTTACAAGCAACAGTCCAATAAAAGGATGTCTTTTTAATTTGTGTGAATACAGCCAAATGGCAAAAATATATGCTGCGAAAAAAAGAGCGGCTTTCCAAGAAATCATCCATCCGAAGAAAAATCCTAAAAAATTAAGTAAAAAGTAAATTTCTAACTTTGTTTGTTGCCTCACAAAACTATCTAAGTTCGTTTTTATAGGCCTGTTGATTTGATCTATTTTTACATCATAAAAGTTATTGATAATATAACCCGAAGCAACTACACAAACCGATGCAAAGACAATAAAAAAAAGATCGGAATCTAACAGAACAATGCGCAACGATTTTTGTGGAGAAAAAATAAAAATGGCCGCTAAATACTGAGCTCCTATAAGCACTAAAATATTATAGCCTCTTATTACAGAAACTAAACTTAACAATTTATAAAAAACAGAAGCTGGTTTAGAGGTACTCATTTTTTAAGCATTGGAATTGCTAAAATCGATAGACTAATTCTAGTTTATAGTCTTTCAAGGTCAATTTTACTTTTTCGTAGTCTTCAGTAAAACCTAGAATATATCCACCACCACCAGAACCACATAGCTTCAAGTAGTAATCGTTTGTCTTTAAACCTTGTTCCCATACTTTATGAAATGCAGTAGGAATCATAGGTTTAAAATTTGCCAAGACCAATTTTGATAGTTTTTTGACATTCCCAAATAGCGATTTCACTTTTCCGTGTAAAAAATCATCAATACATGCATCTGTATACATTGCAAACTCTTCATTCAACATTTTTCTAAAACCTTCATTTTTCATCTTATTCATAAAGATGTTTACCATCGGCTCTGTTTCTCCAACAATTTCAGAATCTAATAAGAACACCGCTCCTTTTCCTTCCTTTTGAGACGGAATTCCTGCAGGTTCTATATGGGTCTTAGAATTAATTAAAATCGGTAAACTTAAATAACTGTTTAACGGATCTAATCCTGAACTTTTACCATGAAAAAAAGATTCCATCAAACTAAAAATTCCTTTCAATTTCAGCAACTTATCTCTTGTTAAATTTTCTAACACGGTAATTTTATCAGTAGCATATTTATCATAAATAGAGGCCACTAAAGCTCCTGAACTTCCCACTCCATAACCTTGTGGAATTGACGAATCAAAGTACATCCCTTCTTTTATATCCGCTTTTAACACATCTAGCCTAAATGAAACCTTAGTCGTATCTAAGTTCTCTAGATAGTTACAAAAACGAATTAAGTTATGATTTGATTTTTCGGCGTCTCCAGAAAGATCTGAAGTCGATTTCAAAGCGCCTCTGTAAGTAGTATATGGAATTGTTAATCCTTTAGAGTCTTTAATAATTCCATATTCTCCGAAGAGCAATATTTTAGCATAAAATAAAGGTCCTTTCATCTTTTTCTTTTTTCAGTGACAAAAATACTATTTATTATTTTAACCGCTAGCAAACAACGGTATATATCTCTTTTAATAGAAGATTTTCCACATTCCTTTTTTCTCGCCTTCCTTGTAGCTTCCTCTCTCCTTAATCTTTCCATTTTTATAAAAAACCTCCCAAAGACCTTCCTTCAAATTGTTCTTATAGTTGCCTTTTTCTAATAATTCTCCCGTTTCATAAAATTCAGAAAAAGACCCTTCTATTTTTCCTTTTGCATACGATCTTTTATTTTTCAACTTCCCAGATTCATAATAGATATTACGTACTCCTGTAGTCTCTCCTGTTGTATAATGTACTTCTTGATACAAAACTCCATCTTCAAAATAGTATTTTACCAAACCATGAAAGGTTTCTTTATTTGCTACTTTATTAAAACTAAAACCTTCCATTTGTACTGTTCCATTCATATAATAGTCTACAATCCAAAATCCATTATTCACTTTTTCAGGAACAGGTCTGTAATAGGTTGCTTTTTCTTTATCTATTTGATTCCAATTTGCATCAAACCAAATATTGGTTTCTTGTGCCGTAAGCGAAGTTGAAATAAAAGCAATCATTAAAAATAGAGAGAAGTAGTTCGTTTTCATCTTTTTTAGCTTTAAAGGTCAGTACTTTTAGCACCAAAACCTGTGTTATCACAAATATAATGATTTTTTTGACAATACTTAGACAACTCATTATCAATAAACTGACTTGTTTTTTCTTTTTCTCCCTCTGGATACAGCAAATGAACATTCGCACCTGCATCAAGTGTAAAACAAATTGCACTGTCATTTTCTGCTCTAAAACTCCAAATCTTGTTGATGATCTCTAACGTGTTTGGTTTCATCAATATAAAGTATGGATTGCTAGACAACATCATCGCATGCAAGCTTAGCGCTTCACTCTCTACCAAGTTGACAAATGATTTCACATCTCCATTTTGAAGAATTTTAGAGAGTTTTGAAAGGTTTTCATTTGCCTGTAAAAAACGTTGTTCTGCATACGGATGTTGATGCATTAAATTATGACCGACGGTACTACTCACTTGCTTTTTTCCCTTATCAACCAACAAAATAGTATCTTGATAATTTTCAAAAACCGAATGTACTTTATACGGAAACTGCACGCCAAACAAGTCTGAACTTCCTTCAATTTCTGGATGTTCTCCCCAAACAACCAACGGCCCTTCAATACTCCTACTGGCACTTCCAGAGCCAAGTCGAGCTAAAAAAGAGGCTTTCTTATTGATAAAATCTGAGGTCATTTTCTCTTCACTCAAGGCTTGCTCTAAACTCATCAAGCACATGGCTATGGCACTCATTCCACTTGCAGAAGAGGCAATTCCGCTACTGTGTGGAAAAGAATTTTCTGAAGTAATAACCATCGCGTAGCCCAATAGATACGGACAATACGCTTGTATTCTTTCAAAAAACTCTGCAATTTTAGGTTTGAACTCCTCTTTTTGTTTTCCTTCAAAAAAGACTTCAAATTGAACGCTTCCTGAAGCTACTTTTTTAGAAAAATCAATGGTTGTAATGGTATGACAATTGTTCAATGTAAAACTAATCGAAGCATTTTTAGGAATCTGCGGATCGCTTTTTCCCCAATATTTTACCAACGCAATATTACTTGGAGTTTTCCAAGTGTAACTTGCCTTATCAATTGAATTTGTAACTGTTTTCGGAATAAATTGTGCTGTACTCAAGTCAAAAATAATTTGAGGTAAAGTTAGCGTTTTTTAGTGTACCTTTTTCAATGTAAAATGGGTATTTTTGATTTATAAAGACACTAATTTTGAGAAAACTAAAATTGATTTGGGATTTTAAAGGCGATGATGGATTTGAAATTGCGAAACACCATTGCATCCATCTAAAAGAATTTGCAATGATGGAAAAATTACAGTACCACGAAATTGATTTTACCCAATTGAACGAAATGCACAGCATTGCCTTTGTAACAGTTGATGAAAAAGACATGATTCCGTATCGTGACGCCTTAAAACCACACCGAGGAGAAATAGCGCAATAAAACTACCTTTCTGCTATTGCCTTTGCGGCAATAAATCCGCCTGTCCATGCATTCTGAAAGTTAAACCCGCCCGTTACCGCATCAATATTTAAAATTTCACCCACAAAGAATAAGTTTTTGTGCTTTCTACTTTCAAAACGTTTGAAATTAATCTCTTTTAAATCGATTCCGCCTGCCGTAACAAACTCTTCTTTAAACGTACTTTTCCCATTGGCGTTATACAATCCTTTTGTCAATTGATTGGCTAATTTTTCTAACTGCACATTGCTCAAATCTGCCCATTTCAATATTTCTGCAATATCAGAAGCTGCAACCAATCGTTCCCACAATCGCCTTGGAATATCGCTAAAAGGAGATTTTAAATGCACTTGCTTTTTAGGCTGTTTCTTTTTTAAGTTCAACAATACATTCAATACTTTGTCTGTGGGTCTTGAGAGCCAATTGACTTCCACATTGTATTGATAGTTTTTTTCTGCCAATATTCGTGCTCCAAAAGCAGAGAGCTTCAATACTGCTGGCCCGCTCATTCCCCAATGGGTAATTAACAACGGCCCGCTAGATTCTAATTTTGTCCCAACCAATGTTACGGTTGCATTCGGAACAGAAATGCCTAGTAAATCAATGATTCTTTTGTCTTTGATATTGAAGGTAAACAACGAGGGCACAGGAGGTACAATGGTATGATCTAAGCTTTCAACCAATTCCCAAATTTTGTTACTACTTCCTGCGGAAACCACTACTGCATCGGCAATAAATTGTTGATCTTTTGTGTTGACAACCCACTGCTCTTTTTGTTGATAAACGGAATGTACTCCACAGTTTTTCAACAGGGTAATACCTGAGTTATCAACAGCATTTTGAAAGCAATCTACAATTGCTTGCGATGTATTCGCCTCTGGAAACACCCGATTGTCTCCTTCTATTTTTAGTGGAATACCTCGGTTTTCAAACCATTCAAAAGTATCTCCAGTCATAAACTGATGAAAAGGCCCCAACAATTCTTTCTTTCCTCTCGGATAAAACTCACAGAGCTCTTTAGGATCAAAACAAGCATGCGTCACATTACAGCGCCCACCTCCAGAAACTTTCACTTTTTGAAGCACTTCTTTTCCTTTTTCTAGAATGGTGATTTCTAAATCCGGATTATTTTCTTTTGCATTGATGGCTGTAAAAAAACCTGCAGCGCCTCCTCCAATGATGATTACTTTTTTCATTCTTTTTTATCTATTGTCAGTTCGAGCCTGCCTGCGGTAGGTAGGTAATTTTCTATTCCGATAATTATCGGGACAGAAAATTGTATCGAGAACTATTTTTAAATCATCTCGATACAAATTTGTTTTACAAATTCACTCGATGTGACATTTATTTAGTCTAGCTACAGACAGCGCAAAGAGCCAACCTTTACAAAACCATTTCTTTATAACTCAGCACCGTTTCAAAACCTTTTTTCTTGAAATAACTCGGCGTATCTTCAGTTCCTGTTGCCAACACAAAATCGCCACCCCAAGCTCCTAAACTCTTTACATCTCCAAAATAATCAGGAAACAATTGTTTTTGAACCGGTTCTTGTTTGATTATTCCACCAATAATCGCTTCATGCTCCCTCATAATCTTTCCTAAACCTTTTGCCGAAGTCGCTTTTACAAAGGCTTCTGATAAATTGGACACCGCTTCAATCTCTTGCTTAATATCTTGGTTGTTCCTTTTATACTGCTCAATCCCTTCTCTACTATTCTGTTTTTTATTTAAATGCACAAAAAACAATTCATCAGCAAAACTCGGATTGAAATCTACGGTGGTAACTGTTGGTTTTTGATCTTCCAATTGATACAGAATCGAAGCATTGTTCTGTGCACAAGCAATATCATAACCACTTCCAGAAAAGGAATTCCACAACAATGCAAAAGCATCCACATTTGCCCAAGAAGCAATATTATTGATCAATGTTGACGAGCTTCCTAAGCCCCAATCTCTCGGAAATGACAAGGCAGTTTTTACGACAAACCCTTCATCAGAATTTAAAAACTTGGGATTCAATTTACACGCTTCTTGCAAGATGTTTTGCAGCGTTTCTGCAATAAATTCTGAGCTTCCTTCTGTGTCAGAATCGAACGTACAATTCACCAATCGAAGTTTTGGTAAGTCAAAAATCGCTTCGAACCAACAAGCACCAGTCGCTGTAAAACTTTTCCAAATCAATTGAGATTCTTGAATTTTTTCAACCACCAAATTTTGTCCGAACCTCGTTGGAACTGCCAACGATTTTGCGCCATCGAGAACTACATATTCTCCTGTTAATAATAACTTACCGTTGCTGTAATATTTATTCATTCTCTTAATACCCTCCTATTTCCTCAACGTATTAAATTTTTCGACTACAGCACTATGCGTAACCGTTTTATCTTTAAAATACGCCACCATTATTTCTTTTTCTTTGGTCGTTGCTTCTAACTGATTCAAGACATTCATCAAATGCATTTTCATATGTCCTTGCTGAATTCCATTCGTTGTTAAAGCTCTTAATGCGGCAAAGTTTTGTGCCAATCCTGCAGTAGCAATAATCTGCATCAATTCTTTTGCCGATGGATTTTGCAACATTTTTAAAGACAATTTTGCCATGGGATGCAAAGAGGTCAACCCTCCAACAGTTCCCAATGCCAACGGAATTTCAATCCAAAATCGAAACCTATTATTTTCAATCTCACAATGCGTTAAACTGCTATACCTTCCAGATTTGGAGGCATACGCATGTGCTCCTGCCTCAACCGCTCTAAAATCATTTCCTGTAGCCAATACAACCGCATCTATTCCATTCATGATGCCCTTGTTATGCGTTACAGCTCTATACGGTTCAATTTTCGCAATGTGTACTGCTTGGCAAAATTTGGTTGCAAATTGTTGTGGGTTTTCTCCGCCCAAATCATCAATAGCACAACTTACCTCAGCCCTAACGATACATTCAGGAACATAATTTGACAAAATACTCATCACAATTTCAATATCCTCTTTTCTAAAAGCATTGGCAATGGTTTCTAAACAAGAATTGATAAAATTTGCGCCCATTGAATCTTTCGTTTCAAACGTAACATGCAACTGATAATAGTTGGCTAGTTTGCCTGTTTTATTCTTTAATTCAATCGCTAAAATTCCACCACCACGCTTTTCCATATTCCTAGTAATGGATGCAGTAGCTGCAATCAAATATTGTTTCTGTTCATTGAAATAAGCCTGTAAGTCTTCTTCTGTACCTTCGTACATAAAATGTACCTGACCAATTTTAGTGGTAGAAATTACCTCCGTTTTAAATCCCCCTCGAGTGCTCCAAAACTTAGCCACCAAAGAAGCCGCAGCTACTACCGAACTTTCTTCTACCACCATCGGAATCACATACTCTTTTCCATTGATAATAAAGTTAGGCGCAACCCCGTAAGGCATGTAAAAATTAGAGATGGTATTCTCTATAAAATCATCGTGTAATTGTTGTAGCTTTTCATCTACATTCCAATATTGTTTAAGGGTTTCTACAATTTCTGGTTGTGAGCTAAAATAGTTTTTTGACAACCAATCGATTTTCTCTTTTTTAGTCAGTTTAGAAAACCCGGAAATAATTTTGGACATGGAATACTTCTTTTTAAGTACCACAAAGATAAATGAATCCTGTTAAAATAATACTGCTATTTCATATTTCTAATTTTTTTGGACTGATTTTGCTGATTTTTCCGTAAACTTGGCAAGATTTTATTAAAAACACAACTTTATAAAATACAGAACAACAAAACAACTAAAATACCTAGACCAATTAATTATGGAAGATTCAATACTAAAACAAGCAGAAGAAAAAGATATATTTGGACATCCAAAAGGATTGTATGTCTTGTTTTTTGTAGAAATGTGGGAACGTTTTTCTTATTATGGAATGAGAGCAATCCTGACTTTATATTTAGCCGCTCCAATTCTTTTAGGAGATCCACAATCTGGATATGGCTGGACAAATGCAGAAACCTTATCTTTTTATGGAACCTATACCATGTTTGTATATTTAACTTCAATTCCTGGAGGATGGATCGCAGATAAATTTATTGGTCAAAAAAAAGCAGTGATGTTTGGTGGTCTATTACTCTGTATTGGACATGGGATTTTAGCCGTCAATGCACAATGGGCTTTCTTTACCGGTTTGCTGCTAATTGTATTTGGTGTAGGGTTTTTAAAACCAAATATTTCAACAATGGTTGGAGGGTTATACAAACAAGGTGATGACAGAAGAGATAGAGGTTTTTATGTGTTTTATATAGGGATTAATTTAGGTGCATTTTTAGGAGCTCTAATTGTTGGAGCTGTTGCAGCTAAGTATGGATGGCATTATGGATTTGGATTGGCAGGTATCGGAATGGCATTGGGTCAAATAGTATATATGTACGGTTTAAAATACCTTAATGGAGTAGGTGATTTCTTAGGAAAAGCGGATTCGCCTCAAAAAGAAATCATGAAAAAACCCTTGACGAAAGTTGAAAATGACAGAATGTTAGTCATGTTTTTATCTTTTTTAATCATTATTGTTTTCTGGGGAGCCTTTGAACAAGCAGGGGGCTTAATGAGCTTATATACTGAACAAAAAACAGACAGAATACTCTCCTTCTCAATACCCTTTATAGGAAATGAAATTCCTGCGGCAGTTTTCCAATCAATCAATGCCTTTTTTATCATTATTTTAGGAACTGCAATTGGAGGGTTTTGGCACAGATGGAGAAAAAAAGGAAAAGAATCATCTTCTTTATTTAAGATGGCCATTGGAGTTATCATTATGGCTTTTGGATTCTTTTTTATGAGTAAAGCAGCTACAGAAGTTGTGATGGATGGAGATATCGTTGCTGAAAAGTCAGCAATGATCTGGCTCGTCTTAGCCTACTTGTTTCATACAATTGGTGAACTTTGTGCGTCACCTGTTGCCTTATCTTTCATTACCAAATTAGCACCATTAAAATATGCATCCTTTATGATGGGAGCTTATTTTGCTGCCACTGGACTTGGAAATAAAGTTGCTGGAATGATCGGAGAATTATCTGAAGATGCAGGAGATTTTGAGATCTTTACAGGAATTGCAATTACCTGTACCATTTTTGGCTTACTTATCCTAGCCATTTTAAAACCTCTTAAAAGGTTAACGCATGGAGCTGAAGATGTAAACAATTCAATAACCGAATAAACAACTACAAACCTAAATCATTAATCATGATTTAGGTTTTTTTATACTAATTCAAAACAATTTTATGAATACTAGCAAAATTAGATTTGAAGGTTCTGAAATGAATCGACAATTATTACTTGGTCACCCAAGTGGATTATTTATTTTATTCTTTACAGAAATGTGGGAACGTTTTTCCTATTATGGAATGCGTGCACTATTGGTGCTGTTT
>Ga0066376_10002117_pt1 | contig 18698 bp, 17 predicted proteins | sample Knorr_S15_td_Bot_FD_77009 | JGI IMG/M metagenome (GOLD analysis project Ga0066376, IMG submission 77009) | Marine microbial communities from Southern Atlantic Ocean transect - Knorr_S15_td_Bottom_ad_5009_LV_A | ecosystem: Environmental > Aquatic > Marine > Oceanic | place: Southern Atlantic... | reverse complement strand
TTTGGTTTAACTTTAGCTGGGGTTATATTGACCTTTATTGCTTTTCCGGATAACACACAAATAAGAGAAATTTACAACGGCACTGTCCCCTCAGAGATACTTGCAGATCTGGCTTTATGGTACATTCCGATTTGTATAGTCGCCTTTGGTTCAGCTTTGATAATGGTTAGAGGTTATTCTTTAAGTAGGAACAAACACGAAGAAAACATTGCCAATCCAGACACTAAAGTCTGGAAAGATGATTAGCTTGTTATATGAGACCAACCTGAACACTCCTTTGGGTAGATTAGGGTTACTTGCCGATGATTCATGCCTAATTGAATTAAGCTTACAAGGCCTGAAAGGACTTAGTGTTAGGGGTAAGCCAGAAAAAGAAAGATTCAAAGTTGAGATAGAGGAGTTAACTCAATATTTCTCTAAGAAAAGAGATTCCTTCACCTTTAAAATTCAAATTGGGGGAACTGATTTTCAGAAATTAGTCTTTAAGAATATGAAAACTATTAAATACGGAAAGGTTTTAACTTACAAAGAACTTGCTACAAAAATAGGTAAACCAAAAGCATACAGAGCAGTAGGAAGTGCTTGTGGTGCTAACAAAATACCGATAGTCATACCTTGTCACAGGGTGGTCTCTTCAACAGGGTTAGGGGGCTTTGGGGGCGGTATAAGACGTAAAAAATTTTTACTTAACCTAGAAAGTAACTAAAATTAACCTTATAGATAATTTTTCTTGATAATGTCTGCTTGTACAAAAATTGAATCAGTTCTAAAAGAGGGCTTGGATCCTTCTCATCTTGAAGTAATCAATGAAAGTTTTATGCACAATGTTGAGCCGGGTGCAGAATCCCATGTAAGGGTTATTGCAGTATCCGAAGTTTTTGAGGGCCTAAATCTTGTTAAGCGCCATCAAGCTATATACAAGTTAATAGAAGAGGAACTTGCTGGGCCTATTCACGCAATTACTTTGCACACTTTTACAGCCGGTGAATGGGAAGAAAGGAATGAAGAAACTCACGCCTCGCCCGAGTGTGAAGGCGGAAGTTCTCAAGAATCTAGCGACTAAAAGCAATGAGTTCAGTAACGGTAGTTACCTTCTACAAGGTTGTTTCAATACAGAATGTGCATAAGCTTAAAAGAGAAGTTGAAAGAATAGCTTTTAAAGAAAATCTTTCGGGTACCTTCTTTGCTACAACTCAGGGGATTAACACTACCTTGGCAGGTAATAGAAAAGGGTTAGAAAAGCTTATATCTATATTGAATGATACTTTCCTTATCAAAGGACTGAAGCCTACCTGGTCAGAGTCTTTCAAAACTCCCTTTAAAAGATTAAAAGTGCGGATCAAAGACAAATTACTTCCCTTGGAAGGCAATTTCGATATTTTTGATTTCAAAGGAAATCATGTTGAACCAAAAGATTGGAATGATTTACTAGAAGATCCTGAGGCAATAGTGCTGGATGTTAGAAACGAATATGAAACTCGTATCGGTTCTTTTAAGAATTCATTAATACCTGAAACAAAACATTTCACTGATCTTCCTGAATACATTCAAAACAATAAAGAGGTCTTCAAAAACAAAAAGATTGCTATGTTCTGCACAGGCGGAATTAGATGTGAAATAGCATCTTCCTTTTTTATGAGTGAAGGCTTCGAAGAGGTTTATCTGCTCAATGGAGGTGTTCTTAATTACTTTGATAAAGTTAATAAAGAAGATCAACTGTGGAAAGGAGAGTGTTTTGTTTTTGATGAGAGAGTTTCGGTGAATCCTGACTTAGAAGAAGGAAATTTTGAACAATGTTTTGGATGCAGAAGACCTATTTCTAATGAAGACATTAGTTCTAAAAAATATAAGAAAGGTGTATCTTGTCCTTATTGTTATGACACCTCTTCTGATGAGGATAAAACTAGATTTTCTCAAAGACAAAAACAAATTGAATTGGCTGAGTCTAAAGGCTTGAAGCATATGGGGAAATCCGCAAGGAAATAAATTTAACCAATGCCAAGAAAAACTCTCCATACTTTTGCTTCAATTATTTCTGGTAAACCAATCTTGGTTTTAAGCGTTGTCCTAGGATTGCTAATAATCTCAGCTTTGAATATCCCCAACTTTAAACTCGAGGCCTCTTCAGATTCTTTGGTTTTAGAAAATGACGAAGATTTAAAGTATTACCGTCAGATCAGCAAAGAATATTCAACAACAGATTTTTTAGTGGTTCTTTTTACCCCAAAGAAACCTTTATTTGATCCAGAAAGTATAAAGAATGTAAGAACCACTGCTGATCGACTTGAGAATCTGGAGGGGGTTGCCAATGTATTAAGTTATCTTGATGTACCTTTGCTTTTTAGCCCTAAGATGTCTATGCGTGAGCTCGCAGATAACCTAAAGACCATTGAAGACGAAGGAGTGGATCTCAATCTAGCCAAGCAAGAGTTTCAAGACAGTCCTCTGTACACAGAATTACTGGTCAGTAAAGATGGGCAAACAACAGCCTTGCAATTGAACTTACATGAAAATATTGAATACGATGAAGCAATACAAAAACGCTATAAGTTAAGACAACAGTTAATTGATGGTAGCGAAGACGATATTGAAGAACAGCTTAATCAAGTAAATTCTTTAATAAGTTCTTTAAATAATCAGGAAGCCAAAGACAGGGACAAACTGGTAAGAGAAGTAAGAGAAATCCTCAATGACTCTTCGGATGACGGATCTTGGTATCTTGGAGGCACAGCTATGATTGCTTCGGATATGATGAGTTTTGTTAAGAGTGACCTAAATTATTTTGGTGTGGGTGTTTTCTTAATTTTTATTTTTACTTTAAGTATTGTCTTCAGGAAGTTGAGATGGGTAATTCTTCCACTTTCATGTAGTGGGATAGTCGGTTTATTTGTTATAGGTTTTTTGGGACTAGTGGACTGGCGGGTTACTGTTGTTTCATCAAATTTTATTGCGCTCCTATTAATTATCTCAATATCTCTATCAATTCACATCATTGTTAGGTATCAAGAGATAGCTAGTAGAGAGCATACTTTAAATCAAGATGAACTAGTTTCTTTAACCATTCAAGAGATGTTTAAACCCTGTCTCTATACTGCCTTAACCACTATGGTTGCGTTTGCTTCACTTTCTATAAGCGACATTAAACCTGTAATTGAATTTGGAAAAATGATGGTTGTGGGAATCTTATTTGCTTTTATTTTTACTTTTACTGCCCTACCTTCAATAATGTCTTTAATAAATAAATTAAGCTCTGATTCTAAAAAAGACTTTAGTAAAGGCTTAACACTTCATTTTGCTTCTTTCGCGTCTAAGAATGGGAAAGTAGTAATAACTTTAAGTTCTTTGTTATTAATTTTTTCTATACTCGGAATAAGTAAACTGACTGTAGAAAACAGATTTATAGACTACTTCAAAGAATCTACCGAAATATATCAGGGAATGGAGTTACTTGACCTCAAATTGGGAGGCACAGCTACATTAGATATAGTTCTGGAAGCACCTAAAGATTATTTTGAAGAAGAGTCAGATTTCGAAGATGATTTCGAAGATGATTTCGATGAAACTTCAACCAATGGATATTGGTGGAACATCATTAATATAAAAAGACTGGAAGCCGTACATGATTACATGGATTCTTTACCAGAAGTGGGCAAAGTTTTGTCTGTTGCCAGCGGCATTAAGATAGCTGAAGAGTTAAAAGATGGAGAGCCAATTTCAGAATTAGATTTAGCGCTTATTAAGAATCTTCTCCCTGAAGATATAAAAGAGACTTTGTTGAGTTCATATATCAGTGAAGATGAAAATCAAGTTAGGATTTCAACTAGAGTTCTTGAGACCAGCAAAACTCTAAAGAGAAATGAGTTACTTCAAGAAATAGAAAACACTTTAGAGAACGAGTTTGGTTTTAAAAAAGACGAATATCGCTTAACAGGTTTAGCAGTTCTGTATAACAACATGCTCCAAAGTTTATTCAGCTCTCAGATAGGAACCTTGGGTGTTGTTTTTGTAGTAATACTGATTATGTTTGTTGTTCTATTTAGATCCTTTTATTTGGCTGTGATAGGGATGATTCCTAACCTTTTAGCTGCATCGGTAGTTCTTGGAACCATGGGCTGGATGAAAGTACCCCTAGATATTATGACAATAACGGTAGCCGCTATAAGTATTGGAATGGCAGTCGATAATACTATTCATTACATTCACAGGTTTAAGCTCGAGTTTAAGAAAACATCAAATTATGAAGTTTCGATGAGAAATAGCCATAACACCATTGGAAGGGCAATGTTTTATACTTCAGCTACAATAATTATTGGATTTTTAGTTTTAGTTACTTCAAACTTTAACCCAACTGTTTACTTTGGATTATTTGTCTCGTTGGCAATGTTCATGGCTTTAATGGGAGCCTTAACGTTATTGCCCCAGTTACTGATAATTCTTAAGCCCTTGGGTAAAGAAGAATCTTAAGGAGGAAAATTATGGGACCATTAAAAGGTTTAAAAATAATAGAGATGGCAGGAATTGGACCTGGTCCATTCTGTGGAATGGTCTTGGCTGACCTGGGCGTAGAAATTATTAGAGTTGATAGGGCTTCTGCGATTGGTACAGGGTCTAAACAAGACGCTGCCAACAGAGGAAAAAAGTCAATTGCAGTTGATTTGAAATCAGAAGAAGGGGTGGAAGTAGTTTTAAAACTTGTTGAAACAGCAGACGCTATATTTGAAGGCTTCAGGCCAGGGGTTATGGAGAGATTAGGATTAGGCCCTGACGTATGTTCAGAGAGAAATGAAAGAATTGTTTTTGGAAGGATGACAGGCTGGGGTCAAGAAGGACCTTTAGCTAATGCTGCTGGACATGATATTAACTATATTTCTTTAACTGGCGCTTTGGCAGCCATAGGCAGACCAGGCTCTCCACCAGTTCCTCCTCTAAATCTTATTGGAGATTTTGGTGGCGGTGGAATGTTATTAGCACTAGGTTTATTGGCTGCTCTGTTAGAGTCAAAAGAATCAAAAAAAGGTCAAGTTGTGGATGCAGCCATGACAGATGGTTCTGCATTGCTGATGACCATGATCTACTCCATGTACTCTTCAGGTATGTGGAAAACTTCAATGGGTAGCAATCTTCTCGATGGAGGCTCTCATTTTTATGATACTTATGAATGTAAGGATGGAAAATTTATTTCTCTTGGTTCAATTGAACCTCAATTTTATGCCTTGCTATGTCAAATCGCGGAGTTGGATGAATCAATTTTTGGTAAACAAATGTCAAGAGATTCATGGCCTGAACAAAAAGAAGCCATCAAAAAAATAATCCTAGATAAAACCAGAGATGAATGGTGTGAATTGATGGAAGGCACAGATGTCTGTTTTGCTCCTGTTCTGGATATGTCTGAAGCTCCCAAACACCCTCACAACGTAGAACGTAAAACTTTTATAGATTTAGAAGGGGTTACCCAACCCGCACCAGCTCCCAGGTTTTCTAGAACTGAATCTGAAGTAGTTTCTTCTCCCTCTGTTGTAGGAGAGCACACTGATGAGGTGTTAACTTCAATTGGCTTTTCAGATGAAGATATCAATACTTTAAAGACTTCTGGCGCTGTAGCTTGAAGGAAATAATACTCGTCACAGGCGAAGACTGTCCTTTATGTGAAGAAGCAAAAGAGTTATTAAACTCTCTTCATTTAACTGGATTTTCTTTAATTGAAAAAGATATCTATACAACAAGACAAATACACAACAAGTATTGGAATAAGATTCCAGTTCTTTTAAAGGATAATCAAGCTCTTTGTTGGCCTTTTACGTCCCAAAACGTCAAAGAATTTATCTTAATCTAAACCAAAAAATCTTAAACTATTCAATAATATAGAAGATATAATTAATTTTTTACTTTCTTTACTACTTTTAACAACCTCATTAGCAATGAGAGGTAAAAATTTGGGTTCATTTCTTTGTGAATTTTTTAATTTAGAAACTCTTGGAATTAAGTAAGGGGCATCTGTTTCAATCATTATTTTATCTAAAGGAATAAGATTAATTAAGTCTTTTAAATGAGTTCCTCTTCTCTCATCACATATCCATCCTGTAATGCCGATGTAGAAACCCATTTCTATATACTCACTTAACTCTTCTTTGGTGCCTGTAAAACAATGCACTACAGTAGCCGGTAGCTTTTCTTTAACCGGCTTAAGCATTTCCATAAAGGTTTTATGTGCATCTCGGACATGAAGAAATAGAGGCTGCTGAAGTTCAATGGAAGCCTCTATATGAGCTTCAAAACTTTTCTTTTGTTCTTCTTCAGTAGAAAAATTTCTGTAGAAATCTAAGCCCGTTTCTCCAATAGCTTTAACATTTTCTTTTTTTAAAAGGTCTTTTATTTCGGAGAAATAATTGGAGCTAAATTCTTTTGCTTGATGCGGATGTATGCCTGCTGTACTGATGAGAATATCAGAAAGAGATAGGGCTAATTGATAAGCAGAAATACTTTCTTCCAAGTCACTGCCAGTAACACACATGCGAGTAACACCTACATCAATTGCTTCCTCAATAACATTATCAAGATCTTTAACAAAAGAAGGATGAGTTAAATTAACTCCAATATCAAAAAACTGTTCTTTAGACATAAGGCTTGTTTTATTATAAGACAGAAGTTATTTAAAGAGAGGAGAGCAATGTCAGGTCCATTAGAAGGTTATAGAGTAGTTGAATTGACTTCCACGGTCTCAGGTCCGTTTGCAGGAATGATGTTAGCCGATCAAGGTGCTGATGTTGTAAAAGTTGAACCACCTGGTATTGGAGATCTTGCTAGGTTTATGGGGACCACTAGATCAGGCATGGCTGCAATGTTCTCAGTGCTAAATAGGAATAAAAGATCAGTGGTACTAGATTTTAAAGAAGCTAAGGATTTTGAAATATTAAAGAACTTATTAGCAACAGCTGATGTTCTTATCGAGAATTACAGGCCAGGTGTAGTAAAAAAATTAGGTTTGGATTATGAAAGTATTAAGAAAATAAATTCTAATATTATTTACACATCAATTTCCGGTTACGGACAATCAGGCCCTTACATTAATCGAAGAGTTTATGATCCGTTAATACAAGCAACCGCGGGTGCTGCAGCTTCACAAGATTCTGAGAATCCTGAATATTACAAAACCATTGTTTTCGACAAAGTGACTGGTTTAACAGCAGCTCAGTCTATAAGTACTGCTTTGTTACACAGAGAAAGAACTGGAGAAGGACAATACTTGCCCATATCAATGTTAGATTCAGCTCTGTATTACATATGGCCTGATGTGATGTGGTCTAAAACTTTACTAGGAGAAGGAATTGACTACAAACCAGACTTATTTGAATCTTTTCCGTTGTTCAAAGCAAAAGATAAGCCTATTAGTGTAATAGTTGTTGCAGATAGTGATTTTCAAAGATTCTGTGAAGTCATAGGCTGTAAGCTCTATGAAGAAGAGAAATATGCAACATTCGAACAAAGAGTTTTAAATAAAGAAACTCTAATTCCAGAAATAGAAAAGTACTTAGAAGATAAAGAAGCTGATGTTCTTTGTGAAGAATTAGACAAAATGGGTATACCGGTGGCTTCAATTAACCAACTAGATGAGATTCATAAAGATCCCCAAGTTATAGAGCAGGGGTCTTTAGTTGAAGTTGAACATCCGATTGCAGGAAAAATGAGAATGCCAAAACCTCCTTTTAATTTCTTCAATCAAAACGATTTTCCAAAATCACATGCACCTATATTGGGTCAGCACAATAGAGAGGTGCTTAGTGAGCTGGGAGTTGAAGAAAAAGAGCTCAAAAGAATGGAAGAAAGAGAAAGAGTCAATAAAGAAATGATTGAAGGAATGAAGCTTGCAGATGTAGCCAATGCTTCCAGGGATTAAAAAACAGATTTTATTGTTTAAAGTAAAAATGTATATTGAGAAACAGTCATGATCAATACAGTAACAAAAGTTGGTTTTCTTTTTCTTACAATACTACTTGTGTCTTTCTTAGTTGGAGCTCAGACAACTATATCTAATCTATTCTGGCTTTCAAGCATAGACATGCCTGTAACTTTTACTGTTCTTATTTCTAGCATTTATCATGATTTTATACTTATGACGTTAACTTCAGCTCCACCACCCTTACCCCCTTTACCGGTTCTACCGGTTATAATCTCCATAGGCCTTCTGATCAGCTTCGGTGTTACCTGGATCGTACTTCGGTGGATTAAAACCCAAAAAAAATATGCCTACGGGATAGCAGGGGCAGTTGCACTGGCATTCATATTTTATTTGATGCCTCTCTTATTTTTTGGGGTAGATATGCTAGCTGGGGCCAGAACACTGATAGGTAAGATTATTTTAATTTTCTGTGGATACCTAGGAGGTCATTTTTTCGGATCTAGATTAAGTAAGGGAGAGGTATGAAAAAACCATTTTTAAAAATAAGTTTACTAGCAATTGCCAGTTTTTTATGTTTTAGCCTTTATGCAAACCATCATGAGAAAACGTACAAATTTGAAACTATTGCTGAAGGGCTGAGCTTTCCTTGGGGAATAGCTTTTCTCTCTAATGATGAGATTCTGGTTACTGAGAAAACTGGGCAGTTGAGGATAATAAAAGATGGTAAGTTATTGGAAGATCCAATAACCGGAGTTCCCGATAGTTTGTTTAAAGGTCAGGGTGGATTAGAGGGAATAGTCTTGCACCCGAATTTTGTAAATAATAAATATCTTTACCTCTCATTTTCAGAAACCGATGCCGATAATAAAAGGATGAATACATTGAGGGTAGTTAGAGGAAAGTTAGAAGGACAATCATTAACAAATGTGGAGACTATATTTAGAGCAAGTCCTTCAAGAAAGACGGCAAATCATTATGGAGCCAAAATGGTCTTTTTAAAAGATGGAACACTTTTGATAACTTCAGGTGATGGATTTAGTTATAGAGAAGATGCCCAGAAACTTGATAATCACTTTGGAAAAGTGATTAGGGTAAACGACGATGGTTCAATTCCTGCTGATAATCCTTTTGTATCAACTCCAGGAGCCAAACCCGAGATCTGGTCATATGGTCATAGGAATTTACAGGGCATAGTCATTAATTCAGATGGGTCTGTGGTCTACGAGCATGAACATGGGCCTAGAGGGGGAGACGAGTTAAATATTGTTGAAAAAGGAAAAAATTATGGTTGGCCAGCTATCACTTATGGTATTGATTATAGTGGAGCGCTTATTTCACCTTTTAAAGAAAAAGAAGGTATGGAACAGCCAATTAAATATTGGGTTCCATCAATAGCACCTTCTGGGATGACTTTTTACGATGGTGATTTATTTCCAGCATGGAAAGGAAACCTATTCATCTCAGCCCTAGTACCCGGCGACGTTAGAAGAGTTTCTATAGACGGGAATAAAGCTGTTGATGAGGAGATCCTTTTTACTACTTTAGGAAGAATAAGAAATGTAGTTAGTGCACCTGATGGGAGCTTAGTTTTGGCAACTGATAGTCCGAAAGGAAAATTAATTAGGGTAGTGCCTAACAACTGATTTTTAATAAAAAATAGGAGTTAAATATGATAGCAAGAATATTGTCAGGAATTATTGGGCTTTTCATGCTTTATACATGCGTAGGGTGGTTAGTGAATCCTGCTAATGCTGCAGCGGGATTGGCCATGCCTTTATTGGAAGGAATGGGGGGAAATACTCAAATTGGGGATTTCACTTCTTTCTTTTTTACAGCAGGGGTGTTTGCCTGCATTGGAGCTTATAGATCTGAACATGCTTGGCTTTACGCATCTATTTCATTATTGGGTTCAGCTGCAGTATTTAGAAGTTTGGCTGTAGTTGCCCATGGTTCAGTTCCTTTAACTCAGGCAATTGTCTTTGAAATAATAATGACCGCTGTATTGGTTCTTTGTGTTTATCTTATGAAGAAGGAAAACGCTTAATAAAACAATTCTATGACTCAAGAAATAGGATATCCGAAGTTCCTTCGTGATACCGCTGTTAACAAGGTCGACGAAAATACTTGGGAAGCTAAGTTAACTGATGACTGGAATATTGGCGGTGTGGCCAATGGGGGTTATTCAATGGCCACAGCGGCTAGAGCTTTATCAGAATCTCTAGAGCATAAAGATCCACTTTCGATTACTGGCCATTACCTATCTAGAGTTGAGCCTGGTAAGGCTTTGCTACAGATAGAAAAACTCAATATGGGGAGAAGTGTATCTACTGCTCTGCTTAAATTTATACAAGGGGGTGAAGAGAGGATAAGGTTTACCTCGTGTTTTACTGACTTCTCTAAAGCAAAAGGAGACACTTTGAGAGAGGTGGAAGCTCCCGATTTCCCTCCCATTGAAGACTGCATGCATATGCCTTACAAGGAGGGATTCACCCCTGTATTGGAAAAACAGATAGATAGAAAGTTTGCACCTTACTCAGACTGGTGGAACGAAGAAAGGCCTAGAGCAAGGGCTTCATTAGATGCTTATTATGCTTGGCCTGGAGGTGAGGTTATAGACTTGTTTAGTGTAATTTTTTTTCTGGATACTATGTCCCCTCCAATCTTTAACCGATTAGGTTCGAGGGGTTGGGTTCCCTCTTTGGAATTGACCGTTCATTTAAAACAGTTACCTTGTCCAGGTCCATTAAGGATGAGAGGAAAAACAGATTTTATAACTTCCGGTTTTTTAGAAGAAGATGATGAAATTTGGGACTCAGAAGGAAATTTAATTGGACAAGCTAGGCAAATGGCTAAACTTAGGATACCAAAATCTTAAAATGCATTAGCTAGCACAAGTTAGGCTATGATAAAGTTCTACAAAATTTTTAACAACAGGATAATTTATGAAATTTACAGGGACAGATACTTACATTTCAACGGAAGATTTGAGCATGGCTGTGAATGCATCCGTGGCTCTAGAGAGGCCCCTTTTAATTAAAGGAGAACCCGGAACAGGAAAGACTCTGCTCGCGGAAGAGGTAGCTCAATCTTTAGGGATGCCGCTGATCGAGTGGCATATAAAGTCAACCACAAAGGCAAAACAAGGTCTTTATGAATACGACGCAGTTACACGACTTAGAGATTCTCAATTAGGAGATGAGCGGGTTAAAGACATCTCTAACTACATTGATAAGGGTAAGCTTTGGGAAGCTTTCTCGGCAGAGGAAAGAGTGGTTTTATTGGTTGATGAAATTGATAAAGCAGATATTGAATTCCCTAATGATTTACTCCAGGAATTGGACAGAATGGAATTTTATGTCTACGAGACTAAAGAAACCATTAAAGCAATTAACAGGCCTGTAGTGGTAATTACTAGTAATAATGAAAAAGAGCTTCCTGATGCTTTTTTAAGAAGATGTTTCTTTCACTATATTAATTTTCCCGATAGAGAGACCATGCAACAGATAATTGCAGTACATCACCCTAAAATTAAGAAAAAATTAGTAAAAGATGCTTTGGATATATTCTTTGATGTTAGAAAGGTACCTGGACTTAGGAAAAAACCGTCAACTTCAGAATTAATTGATTGGCTTAAGCTACTAATGGCAGATGATATACCCGATGAAATTCTTAAAGACAGAGATCCTACAAAAGCCATCCCACCTCTGTACGGAGCATTAATAAAAAATGAACAAGATGTCCAACTTCTAGAAAGACTTGCATTCATGGCTAGAAGAGAAGCAGCTAATAACCCTCAGTAAGAATGTTCATTTCTCTTTTCAATACACTCAAATCTACTGGAGTACCCTGTAGCTTAAGAGAGCTTCTGGACTTAATTGGAGCGGTAGAGAAGAAACTTGCTTTCGCTGATATGCAAGACTTTTATTACTTAAGCAGGGCTACTCTGGTTAAAGATGAGAAGCACTACGATAAATTTGATCGTGCCTTTGATATCTATTTTAAGGGTATAGAAAGTATCGACGACATTTTAGAAATGTTGATTCCAGAAGACTGGCTCAAAGCCGAATTTGAAAAGTATCTTACCAAAGAAGAGTTGGAGAAAATTAAATCTCTTGGAGGCCTAGAAAAACTTCTTGAAGAGTTTAAAAAACGTATGCAAGAACAAGAAGAGAGACATGAAGGCGGAGATAAGTGGGTTGGAACGGAAGGAACCTCTCCATTTGGTAATGACGGTGACCATCCTGAAGGTATCAGGGTTGGCGGTGAAGGCAAAAAAGGAAAGGCGGTCAAAGTTTGGGAAGCAAGAGATTTTAGAAATCTAGATGATAATGTTGAGTTGGGGACCAGAAATATAAAAATAGCACTCAGAAGGTTAAGAAAATTAATCCGTGACAGTGCAGAAGAAGAATTTGATTTAGATGGAACCATAAGCTCTACAGCCAAAAAAGCCGGTATGTTAGACATTAAATACCAACCTGAAAAAAGAAACGCAGTTAAAGTTCTAGCCTTTTTTGATGTTGGAGGATCAATGGATCCACATATAAAAATATGTGAAGAATTATTCTCAGCCTGCAAAACAGAGTTTAAAAATCTTGAATACTTTTATTTTCATAACTTCTTATACGAGTCTATTTGGAAAGATAATCGAAGAAGACAGAATGAAAGAGTTATGACTGAAGATGTGCTACATAAATACTCGGCTGATTACAGGATCATTTTCGTTGGTGACGCTACTATGGCTCCTTATGAGATTACTAATCCCGGTGGAAGCATTGAACATTGGAATGAAGAAGCAGGGGGTTTATGGATGAAGCGCATGGTGGATGTTTACGATAAGGTAATTTGGCTAAATCCCGTGCCTTCAGATCATTGGGAATATAGCGCATCTGTTGAATTGACCCGTTCTTTAGTAGAAGACAATATGTTTCCTTTGACTATTAGAGGTCTTGAAGACAGCATGGCCTTTCTTAGTAAATAACTAGTTTATTTAACCAGTTCTTAACGCTTGTTTTATCATTAAAGGTCTATGGAAGCTTTAACAATTAAGAATCTAAAGAAAACTTACGAGGGTAAGCTTGAAGCCCTCAAAGGCATAGACCTGAATGTTGAAGAAGGGGACTTTTTTGCTTTACTTGGACCGAATGGGGCAGGAAAAACAACAACTATTGGAATAGTTAGTTCCTTGGTGAATAAAACTTCTGGGCTTGTAAAAATTTTAGGGATAGATATAGACCTAGAACATTCTTTAGCAAAAAAACATCTAGGAGTAGTTGGGCAAGAAATTAACTTTAACCAGTTTGAAAAAGTTGGTCAGATTATTAGAAATCAAGCAGGTTACCATGGTCTTAACTATAGACAAGCTAAGGAAAATGCAGAATTTTTTTTAAAACGTTTAGATATTTGGGACAGAAGAAATGAGCAAGGAAGAACTCTTTCTGGAGGATTGAAAAGAAGGGTGATGGTTGCTAAGGCTTTGGTTAACAGGCCAAAATTACTCATACTCGATGAGCCAACTGCTGGAGTGGACGTCGAATTAAGGAGATCTTTGTGGGATTTTCTTCAAGAGATCAACAGTGAACTTGGCACAACGATTATCTTAACCACTCATTATCTTGAGGAAGCTGAACGACTTTGCAGAAATATTGCCATTATTGATAAAGGCGACATCATTGAAAACACAAGCATGAACAATTTATTGGCGAGGTTAGAGAAAGAAACTTTTACCATGGACCTTGATGCTTCCGTTACCGCAGCTCCTAGTGGGGGAGGTTTTGAATTTCAACTTAAAGACCCTAAGACTTTGGTGGTTACCGTAAAAAAAGGTCAGCAACTCAATGAGGTGTTCAAAACTTTATCTGAACAAGGAATAAAAGTTCTCAGCATGAGAAATGAAACTGGAAGACTGGAGGAACTGTTCTTAAGTTTAGTGGATTCTGACCCTGATAAATCATCTCTACTTGATATCCAGATCGGGGAAATAGAATGAATGCAGTAGAGATATTTAACGCATTTCTAACCATTATTAGAAAAGAGGTAAATAGATTTACAAGAATTTGGTTACAAACCTTGGTATCCCCTGCAATTATGATTGCGCTTTATTTTGTGACCATAGGGGTAATTATTGGGTCACGAATTGGAGAAATGGGAGGTTTTAGCTTCCTGCAATGGATGGTTCCAGGCATGGTTATGATGTCAGTGATTAACAATGCTTACTCTAATGTTCTGTCTTCTTTTTTTAATGTTAAATTTCAAAGAAGTATCGAAGAATTATTGGTAACTCCTGTGCCAAATTACATCATCTTGGGAGGGTGGATCTTTGGTGGAATGGCAAGAGGAGTCATGGTTTCAGTCTTAGTTATTATAGTTTCACTGCCATTTGCAGACTTGAATGTCCAAAATTGGCCTTTAGCTGCTCTAGTTATTCTCTTAACTTCTATGCTTTTTTCTATAGGTGGTTTTATAAATGCTTTATTCGCTGAATCTTTTGATGATGTCTCGATTGTGCCTACTTTTATACTGACCCCTTTGAGTTACTTAGGTGGAATTTTTTATTCCATAGATCTTTTACCTGAATTTTGGCGTACCGTTTCTCTAGGGAATCCAATCTTATATATGGTTAACACTTTACGACATGCTGTATTAGGATCCTCTGATCTTCCTTTAATGAATATGTCAGTAAATTTCGCTCTTTTAATGATTGTTTGCTTCATCGTAGTATTCTTTTTCGTTGCATTATGGTTATTAAACAGAGGGAAGGGCATAAGGACTTAACTTTGGATCTAGACAAATTACCCTTAGGGAAAAAAATAACTTACCCTGAAAAGTATGACCCTTCTTTATTGGTTGGAATTAGTAGAGAAGAATCAAGAAGCCGATCAGCAATTACCTTGGAACCCAATACCTTTTATGGCTTAGATTCTTGGACAGCCTATGAACTTTCTTGGTTAAATTTGGAAGGGATTCCAAAAAATGCAGTTTTGTATGCTTCTTACGAAAGTAACTCAAAAAAATTCATAGAATCAAAATCATTTAAACTATATTTAAACTCTCTAAATAATAAAATATTTAACAGCTTGGATGATCTATTGGCTTTAATAAAACATGATTTGGAACAGTGTGTTTCTAGTGAAGTAGAGATTGAGATTAAAAATACACCAAAAGATTTTGTTAAGGAAAGTAAGTCAATAGATTTAGTAGAGATAAACTCAGAAGAGGGAGTTGTAGAAGATGCACCTTGGGTTAGTGCTGACGAAGTAAGTGAAGAGATTTCTTGCAGTGTCTTTAGAAGTTTATGCCCTGTTACTAGTCAGCCAGATTGGGCAACTATTAGAGTCACTTATTCTGGGAAGTTGATAAATTATCAAAAATTGCTTAGCTATCTCTTATCTTTTAGGAATTCTCAAGCTTTTCACGAAGAATGTGTTGAGAAAATCTTTTCAGATTTAAAAAAGTTTTGTGCACCTAATGAATTAACCGTTAGGGCAAATTTTTTAAGAAGGGGTGGAATAGAATTAAATCCAGTTAGATCTACTCTAGAAGCATTTAGTAAGGAAGTTTTAAGGGAGGCTAAGCAGTGACCTTAAGCATATTTATAGGAATTATTTTTCTGTTTGTTGGTCTTTCTTTCCTAAGTTCAAATCTGGTTGCCAAGGGCATGGAAGTGAGAACTCAGATTGGACAGATAACTTTAGCCAAAGTCTTAGCTAGTTTGTTTTGCTTGGCCTGTCTAATAAGTGTTACTTTGCAAGAGTACTGGTATGAAGAGCTGTGGCGATTAGTTATTTTTATTGTTTTTTCATTCGCTTTATTCCAGCTTGTTTCCACTGTGTTCACCATGAAGATTTGGAATGGTATTACTGAATTCGCGCGAAAGGGCCACCTAATCTTCTCCATTTGTTTTTTTTTACTAGGCTTACTTCTAATTACTAGATCTTACATAGGACCAGTTATCTCAGTTGAAGAATGTAAATCCAGTAAAGAAATTCAAGTTATTTGTCTAGTAAGAAATCCTGAAGATCTTGCTGTTACTCCAGATAACAATTTTTTGATTGTTTCTGAATTTGGAGGGATCGAACCATTAGAGGAAATGATCCCAGGGAAGTTATCTTTATTGAATTTGGAAACAGAAGAAGTAGAACCTTTGAACATGTCTTATTCAAATAACACTTGGGGTGATGGTTTATGTTCTAGAAAGAACAATGATTTGCTTGGTCCTCACGGAATAGATTTGGTTACAAGGAAGGACGGTCTTTATCAACTAGCAGTTGTAAACCATATTGAATATGAATCTATAGAGATGTATGAACTTATTAAAGCAGAACCAAGTTGGAAATTAGTTTGGAGGGGTTGTGTTAGAGCTCCTGTTGAAAACTATCTTAATGATGTAAGTCTTAAATCAGATGGTAGTTTTTTTGTTTCTCATATGTACGATCGTGACTCTTCAATAAGTACTTTCCTTTCAGCTGCTTTATTTAAATACAAAACCGGTTATGTTCTGCAATGGAACAATAGACAAGGGTTTTCAATGGTGACAGGAAGCGAAGGATCAATGCCTAATGGAATAGCCTATAGCGAAACTAATAATTTGTTATATATCAATAATAATCTTGGAGATAAAGTCCGTGTTCTAGATCTAAATAGCAAAACTTTGATAGCTGAAACCTTCCTTAACGCTCCAGACAATTTAATCTTAACTGAAGAATCACTTTGGGTTACTACTTTAGATCATGAAATTCTAGACACCCTGAAGTGTACGAAGTCTATTACCTGTACTTTGCCCTTTTCTGTATATGAATTGGATCCCCTAACATTAGAAGAAAAGCAAAGATTCTCTTTTAGGAAAACTATCTTTGGATTACCTACAGTAGCTTTACCTGTTAAAGATAAAATTTGGATAGGATCGTTTCGCTCGGATAGAGTAGCGTACATAAATATGGAAAGAAAATGATTCAAGAGACAAGTTAGGGTTGTTGAATGCTTTCGCTAAAAAAAAGAACAGACTAATTTAAACTCTTTCCATCTCTAAATTTTATCTAAATCTATCGCTTTAGAGTCAAACTATTTAGTCGATTTAATGTTTCCAAATGCTATAAGTACATTCCCGGGCATGTGGCCATAGAGGGAATATCCAGAACTCAAGTAAAGAATGCCTTTGTAAGGAAGAGGACCACTTCCTCCAATAGACCCTCCAAAACCCTTAATTCCAGTTACTGAATCAAATTTACGAACTGTATCAAAGTCCCAAATTATAGAACCGTTACTAGAATTGTAAGCTCGGATATGTCCATCCATATGACCAGCAAAAACCACTCCATCAATAGCTGAAATTGCTGCAGAAATTCCTGGGTTACAGAATTCTCGATCATCGCAAATTTCAGGTGCTTTTGTATACCAGAGAGTCTCACCAGTTCTCGCATTCAGAGCATATAAACCTGGAGTGGGTTTTCCTGTATAACCATGAACAGCAATAACTTCTTCTTCTCCCCAGCTCATATCTGAAATAGGAACAAATACTTTCTCTCCATCGGCAGCAAGACCAAAATGAATTCCTCCTTGGATGCCACCACGTCCTAATTTCTTACTCCAGACAATTGATCCATTTTGTGGGTCAAGACCCCAAACATCGCCAGATTTTTGTCCAGCTACTAAAATATCTTTACCCCCAGTCAGAGAAATCAGTACAGGACCTGCCCCAAAATCTTGGTCTGGACCATTCTCTATAGGACAGTTTGGATTATTTACTTCCATGCAAGCCATGTTCCAAGCATCTCCAGATGTCATTTGAGTAGCCCAAACTATGTTTCCATTAGATATATTAAAAGCAATGATGGAGTCGCTTGTATTTGTAGAAGGTGAAGAGTAATTTTCACCTGTGCCAAGATACAATCTGTTCCTACTCTCATCAAAAGTAACAGTAGTCCAAATTGGAGCTCCCGATGGAGCAATAATTGGCGTACCTATTGAAGTAGTTCCTATTTGTCTCGGAGTCTTTTTGACTGTGTAAGATTTCCAAACAAGTTCCCCATCGAGTAAATTAATGGCATTCAAACTACCTCTAAAAGTACAGCACTTATAATTAGGATCTGCTGCTGAAGTCACTTCTAATGATGAAAGAGGGGCGTAAATGACTCCATCAATGCTGATGGGAGTGCCTGTAAAAGTTGCGTTAGAGTGATCGTCTATTTTTTTCTTCCAAATCAACTCTCCGGAAACAGCATCTAAAACATAAAGTTGTGCAAGAAGATCTCCAAAATAAGCTAGAGCCCTACCTTTTGAATCCCTAACCACAGAAACAGCAGTTCTTACTTCTGCAGAGGCTCTAAATATCCAATGAATACAGCCCGAATTATGATCAATTGCGTAAACCCTACCGTCCTGACTACCTATAAAAATAGTGTTTCCTGTACGGAAAGGCTGTGATCTGACTCTTTGAGAATTAGGAAAAGCAAACGCCCAAATAGGTTCGAAAGAAGTTACATCTGAAGCATCCATTCCAGCAAGTTTTAGGTTTTGAAATCTTGTGTTAGATAACTCAAATCCCCATCCACTTGCTTTTGTAGAAAGCTCCTCTCCAAATTTTATAGAGGATTTACACCTCTTTGAAGTAACTTGTTGAAGAGAGGTTAAAGAAACTTTTGATAAATGTTCTGCTAATTTTTCTTTGGATTCTGCGCTTAAGTTTTTAGCCTGGCTAATCATTATTCCTTCTGTCAAGGAAGAATAAATAGCATCTGTTGGCATCATTTCAAGAAACATTCTGTGGGGGGCTTTGGCTACACCACCTTCATGACAGCTAGCACAA
>Ga0066376_10002115_pt1 | contig 18704 bp, 12 predicted proteins | sample Knorr_S15_td_Bot_FD_77009 | JGI IMG/M metagenome (GOLD analysis project Ga0066376, IMG submission 77009) | Marine microbial communities from Southern Atlantic Ocean transect - Knorr_S15_td_Bottom_ad_5009_LV_A | ecosystem: Environmental > Aquatic > Marine > Oceanic | place: Southern Atlantic... | reverse complement strand
CGCAGCCAGCGCCACCCGAGCCTTGAACTCCGCTGTAAATCGTCGTCGTGCCGTCATCTCGTATTCCTCCATCAATGGCGGAATACACCTTAGACAACTGTCCGATTTTCTGGGACCACCTCACACCTATGGTGGAGCCCACTCGATGCCACGCATAAACCTCACTGACCGAACTGTCTCTGGGTTGCACCCACTGATTAACGGCCAAGTTGATTACTACGATGTCAAGAACCCGCGCTTCGGCGTTCGCATCTCGTACAACGGCACGAGAACGTGGTTTGTCTTCGACATAGACCCGCAGACGGGGAAGCGCCGTCGCATTACGCTGGGCCGTTATCCTGAGATGACGCTGGCCGAGGCCAGGAGTGCCGCACTGGATAAAGAATTCAGCACCCACCGACTGACTGATTATAGACTCCGGTTTTGCCCCAGGCTTACGAGGCTTAGACTCTTGGACGAAGCCGGTGGGCTCGGTGGGTGCGTTGAGCCCGCCATAAAACTGCACTCCATTCAAGATGTCCTCAATTTGGCGGCACTAACCGGAAGCCCAGCCCCCACATTCTAAGCCCGTGCGACGTTCCACAGGCTCCCGCAGGGGGGCGTACAGGCGCGTTTCATGGTCTTGCGAACCCACACACAGCACCCGCCGCCAAGAACGCGTCATACGCGCGCTACGGGGCGTCGATAGCATGGAACCGGATGTGCCCCCGCATTCATTTGGTGCGACCAACAACACTGAATAGATGCGATATAAGATCGAGTTAGAACTCATCGAGAATAGCTTTGCGCTTCTCCGCGGCCTCTGCCTCTGTTATCAGCCCCTCATCGAGCAACTGCTTAATTTTCTTAAGGCGCTCGGATGTGTCAGGAGTCTCTTTTTCAGCCTGCCCCTCTTTGTCTACATTAGTGTCTGCCAAACGAGCATAGGCTTTCCGAGGCGATAAGAGAGCATACGTCTGAGAAAGTTCCTGACGATTTTGACCGAGCCATAGAGTTCCTCTGCAGACAATTGCTGATCCGGGCGCAGGAACACGCGGAGTTTGCGGGAAAGGTAGCAGCCCAGGCTGCTACCACCATGGAGCGCCAGCTAAGTGAAATAAAAGAGCAGTTGGACGGCTTGCCGCAGAACCTTGATGGGCTAATCAATGAATGTCGGACGTTGGCCCTAGATAAGCTGGAGGGGTTTTATGGGCGATGTCAGATTAAATTCTAGTTTGTGGCAAAGCCCCCGCATGGTTTTCGCGCTTGCCTGTCTGATTACGCGCCGGCCTTGAAAAGCGGTTCAGCAACGACGGTAGCGGAACAACGTTCGCCGAGAATGTCGACGGCTAAACCGGTTCCCGGAACCGTCGCCTCGACCGGCAGGTAGGCCAACGCCAGGCTCGTGCCGGTCCGATGGCCGTAGCCACCGGTCGACACCAGGGCAATTGGTTGGTTGTCACCGTCGAGCACCGGTTCACCGCCCCAACAATCGGCGCGGTCTGTCTCGATAGCGAGGCAGGCAAGCGAACGTTTCGGCCCGGTCTGCTGTGCCGCGAGGAAGGCATCCCGGCCGATAAAGTAGCCCTTGTCGGCGCAGACGAGATGCGTCAATCCGGCCTCGAGTGGCGTGTGATCGGCGGTGATCTCGCGTCCCCAGCGACGCTGGCCCGCCTCGATACGCAACCAATCGAAGGCGCGAAAACCGATGTTGACCAAGGCATGATCCACGCCCGCACGCAGCAGCGCGTCGTAGACACCCGCCAAGCACTCCATCGGCATGTGCAGTTCCCAGCCCGCCTCGCCGGTCGACGACCGATTGAGCACACGGGCGAGCGCCAGTCCCGCGTCGACCTCGCGGGCGGTCCCGGTCGCAAAGTCCTCCATGACGCTATCATCGCCGCTCAAGTCGCACAGCAGATCGCCGGACCGGGGTCCGCTGACGACAAGGACGCCGTGGCGAGGCGTCACGGTTTCGAGCACAACGCCGCCATCGGCGGGCAGGTGACGGCGCAGCCATTCATAGTGATGAAGCTCGGCCTCGGGCTCGGCGGTCAGGTAGAAGCGGTCCGCCGCCAGCCGTGTCACGTTGAACAAACAGACTATGCGTCCCGCAGGGCTCAAGAATGGCGAGGTCACACTCCCGCCGACGCCGGGCAGGCGATTCGCGCAAAGACGATCGAGAAACGGTTCGGCGGCGGAACCGGAGATCTCGAATTTGGCCATGTCGGAGAAATCGAGCACGCCCGCGCCGTCGCACAGCGACTGGCATTCTCGCGCCACGTGCGGGAACCAGTTGCGCCGCTCGAACGACAGGGAATCCACCGCATCGACGCCTTGCGGTGCGAACCAGGTCGGGTATTCCCAGCCGAACCGCTGGCCGAACACCGCGCCGCACTGCTTGAGGCGATGGTAGAGCGGGCTGGTCTTTGCCGGCCGGCCGCCCGGCGCTTCCTCGCCGGGGTAGCTGATTGCCCGCGTCAGTCCGACGATATGGCGAGAGCGAACCCGCGCCTTGGCGTAGGGTTTATTGGCGAACGCACCGAAGCGCCGGCAATCGAACGGTCCAAGGTCGATGCCGGGCTCGCCGTCGACGATCCATTGGGCAAGGTAATGGCAGACGCTGACCTCGGAGAGGCCCGCGTAAAAGCCGGCCGCGATGAAGAAATTGTCGAGGCCCGCGACCGGTCCGACGAGCGGGTTGCCGTCGGGGCTGCGGCTGGTCGGGACGTTGATGACCGAACGGATGCCGAGTTCGCCGATGACCGGTACGCGGTTGATGGCATCGGCGATCGGTTCGCTGGCCTGGTCGAGGAACGGCGGAAGGTTATCCTGGCCGCCTGGCGGGGGTGGGGCATCGACGTTCCAGAAGATAGGCGTGTGCTCGTAAGGACCGACCAGCAGGGCGTTGGTTTCCTGGCGCAGATAGAACGTACCGTCCGGGTCGCGCAGCACCGGCAGCTCGTGATCGAGATTGTCCAGTTCGGGAAATGCCTCGGTTACGAAGAACTGGCGCTCCATGGCGACAACCGGTGACGATGTGCCGACCAGGGCGCTGATCAGCGGCGCCCACATGCCCGCGGCATTGACCACGATATCCGCGCAGATGGTTCCCTGTTCGGTCACCACATCCCATCTGCCGTCAAGCCGCTGCCCGAGGTCGCGCACCGGACAGCGACGATGGATCGTCGCCCCCCGCTTAGTCGCCGCGGCGGCGAATACGTTGGCCGCGCTGGTCGGCTCGACGTAGCCGTCGTCGGGCGTGTAGGCGGCCCCCAGAACACCGTCGGTATTGATGAAAGGATGCAGGCTCTTAATCTCTTCCGGCCCAATGACGTGAAGCGCATAACCCTGGAAAGGCGCGCGCGCCTGATAGCGCTGGTACTCCGTCATCCGTTCGCGCGTCGTCGCGAGCCGCAGGCTGCCAGTCAAGTGCAGGCCGGTCGACTGACCCGTCTCCTCGGCGAGGCGCCGGTAGATATCCAGGGTTTCCTTGTGCAGGCGGGAAATGAACGGGCTCGACGTCAGGTGCGTCACCAGGGCCGATGAGCCCCAGGTCGTTCCCGATGACAGCTCGCCGCTCTCGAGCAGGACCACGTCGGACCAGCCTCGCTCGGTGAGGTAATAGAGGAGACCGCATCCGACGATGCCACCCCCGATGACGGCGACGCGCGTGGTGCTGTCCATGAATTGCTCCCCTTAAGGGTTTGTCGAATACTATCGGGGGGAATGTGATGGCGTTGGCAGGATTTCTTCTGCATGCACCGAACCTATCAAGCGAACACGCGATTACCCATGCGCTGTTTTGACAACCTCCCTGGCCGTCACATAACCATACACAGGCGGAGTGAATCGTACACGGCCGTATGGATGTTACGGCTGGAAACGGCGTCACCGACACGATGCAGATCGAATCCGGCTTCGGGGCGTACCGTCCTGGGCTGTGGCTGACCAGAGAGCAGGGCATCGATATCGGTCACGCCGTCGTTCGCCGACCGTGCTCTGAGCGCATGGTAGAGCTCATCGACCGGACTGGTGCCATGCTCGACAACGACTTGATCCGTTGTGATAATTTGTTCTTCCAGCGTCACATCATTAACCAGGGTTACCGCCAAGCGGTTCCGGACTTGTTTGACGCCCACCAGCTTGTGATCGAAAACCATCGGGATTTTCAGGCGATAGCAGTGCTCCTTCCAGATCAGGCGTTCGGCGTAGGTGAGATCGGCGGAAATGTCGGAATCGATGGTGACCAGGGTGACGCTGCTGCCCGCGTTGGTCGCCTGCACCGCCACATGGGGCGCCGGATGCCGGCCGCTGCCGTCATAGACCAGAATATTTTTCTGCAACGGCACATGACCGGTCAGGACGTCCCAGGCGCTGACACAATCATCAAGACCCTCAATCCAATCCAGGTCGGGCACGCCACCGGTTGCGATCACCACAACATCAGGCTTAAGGCTCAAGACATCCTCGCTGCCCGCCATTGTGTTCATGTGAACCGTCACGCCGAGACGATCGATCTCGGCGCTACGCCAGTCGACGAGACCACGCAGATCCTGCCGCCATGGGCCGCGGGCCCCAACCAGAACCTGTCCACCGAGCTCGGCAGCGGCCTCAAATAAAACCACGTCGTGACCGCGTTCAACCGCAACCCGCGCGGCCTCCAGCCCTGCGGGACCACCACCGACGACGGCCACCTTGCGTCCCGGCCGATGGGATTTTGCGATGCGCGTGGGCAGGATGGTTTCCCGCCCGGTTGCGGGATTGTGCAGGCAGGAGGGGCGGGCCGCACCCATGCAATGGGTGGCGCCGACGCAGGGGCGGATTTGTTGCTCCTGTCCCTGGGCGAGCTTGGTCACGAGATAGGGGTCGGCAATCTGTGCTCTCGTCATGCCGACCATGTCCAGCAGTCCCTCGGATATGGCGTGGCGCGCGGAGGAAATGTCTGCGATGCGGGCCGCATGGAATACGGGTACGCCGATCTGGCGTTTGAACGCGCCGACCTGATCGACCCAGGGCGCGAGTGGGGATTCCATGGCCGGCATGTTGTCCTTTACCAGCGTCCGCGCGGTGTCCATGCGGCCATAGATGGCGTTGAAAAAATCGACCATGCCCTCGGCTTCAAAAAGCTGTGCGATCTTGAGGGCGTCTTCCGTAGAAAGCCCGCCCTCGGCGCCTTCGTTGATGACAAAGCGCATGCCGACGAGGAATTTGTCGCCAACCGCCTTGCGGATAGCCTCGTGAACCATGAGTCCGAAGCGGCAGCGGTTCTCAAGCGAGCCCCCGAAACGATCGGTCCGGTGATTTGTCTCGGGAGAGAGAAACTGGCCAATCAAATGGCCACCCGCAAGGGTTTCGATTCCATCGAGGTCGCCCTCCCAACACCGTTTCGCCGCCGCCCCATAGGCTGCGACCACACGATTGATGTCGTGTTTATCCATCTCCTTGGGAAAGCTGCGGTGAAGTGTTTCGCGGACTGGCGACGGAGCGATCGTGGGCAGCCAGTCGCTCGCGAAAGAATCTCCCCTTCGTCCAAGATGCGTGATCTGGCACATGAGGGCTGCGCCCTGGTCGTGGATTCGTTCGGAAAATTTCTGCAAGTAGGGGATGACATCGTCGATACCGACGTTGAGCTGGCGGAAAATATTGGGCGAGTCCGGCGCCACATTGGATGAGCCGCCGAACATGGTGAGGGCCAGCCCGCCTCGGGCCTTCTCCTCGTGATAACGTTGGTATCGCTCAGACGGCATACCGCCTTCTTCAAGGCCGCAGGCATGGCTGGTGCTCATGATGCGGTTGCGCAGCCGCAGATGCTTAATGGTCAGGGGCTGGAGCAGGGGATCACGAGATTCTGTCGTACTTTCCCCGGCAATACCGGCGCCTTCAATCGTTGTCATCCTGTATATTCCTTATGCAAAAGAGCCTTGATTGTAACGGTCGGCCGGTGCTGCCGCGAGCTGTGATCTATCAGCAAAATATGCCCTCGATACAATCCCAAGAATCAGATATTGAGAAGAACATAAGTTAAGGGTATGGGATCGAATCAACGTACTCTAGAATGTCTATCAAGCGTTGCCTGATTGCGGCTATGGACCGCGATGGCGGCATGAGAAGGGCGTCGGAACGCTCGGAAAATCCGCATCCGGCCTTTCCCCACGACCCGCTTGTCATCATGATGGATACTTTGGGATGATCGCCTGGGTCGGTGCTCAAGTTGTGGGCAAGGGGCGAGGAAAAATAAGGATTGCCATGACTTTGGGACGCGACATTCTCTATCTCTCCGACCACGATATTCGGGCCACGGGCCTCAGCCTGACAGCGGTCGAGGCGGCGGTCGAAGCGGTATTTGCGGCCAAGGCGGCGGGCCGCACCGTGATGAAACCGAAATTGTCTCTGCGTACCGCCGGGGGCACCTGCTTCCTGGCCAGCGCTGGGGTTCTGGACACGCCGGCCTATGGCGGCGTCAAGTGGGTCGGTGTCGCCGATGCGGCCGCCAGCGGTCTGCCGCATATCGCCGGCACGATGCTGCTCAACGACACAGCGACCGGTATGCCGGTGGCCATCCTGGACGCGCGCTGGATTACCGAGGTGCGCACCGCCGCGATTACCGTGATCGCGGCCCGGCATCTGGCGCGGCGCGAGAGCACCCGCATCGGCTTTGTCGCCTGTGGGCTTCAGGCGCGCGCCCATCTGGCCGCGTTGCGTCTCCATTTTCCGCTCGCCACCCTGCGCGCCTACAGCCGCCGCCTGAGCACGGCCAAGGCTTTTGTAGAGGAGGCCTGCGCCCAGGGTCTGGAAGCGGTGGCGGTCGCCGATCCGCGCGCCGCGGTCGCCGGTATGGATATCGTGATCACCAGCACCCCGTTGGTTCCACACACGGATCCCTTTCTGGACGCGGCCTGGCTTGAGGCCGGCTCTTTCGCCAGCATGGTCGACCTGGGCCGGTCTTGGATTTCCGAGAGCCTGCCCGCGCTCGACAGGGTGGTGACCGACGACATCGATCAGGCCGGCACCGAAAAGCTCGCCTATCCGAAACCCTACGACGGCGAGATCGCCAGCCTGGCCGACGGCAGCCTGGCGGGCCGTGAAAGTCCGCAAGAGCGCACCGCGCTGGTCTTCGCCGGCCTGGGACTGGCGGACGTCGCCGTCGCGGCAGCGCTTTATGAGCGAGCCCGGGAGACCGGCGTCGGTCGGGAGCTTCCGACCGGAAAGAGCGAGGTTTCTGCTATCCACGACAACTCTTCAATCGGTGGTTCATTGACATCGCTCAGAAGCGCTGTCTTTACTCGCATCCCAATATTTCATTGATTTAGATAGTTTGGAATTCAGTATGACCGGCGCCGTCCACACCGATATTTCTGAGGGTATTGGTACACTTACCCTTTCCAGACCCGCCAAGCTCAACGCCTGGGACGGACCCATGCGGGCCGAGGTTCAGGCTGTTTTGCAGGACTGGACCACCAACGAAGCTGTTCGCACCATCATTGTGACCGGGGACGGCGACCGCGCTTTTTCCGCCGGCCAGGATCTCGACGAAACCGAAAAATTCACCTCTGGTGACGAGGGCGCCGCATGGTTCCATTCCTGGCGGGCATTTTACGACGCCCTGCGCGATCTGGATAAACCCAGCGTTGCCGCCCTGAATGGTGTGGCGGCCGGATCGGCCTTTCAGTTCGCCATGCTGACGGACGTTCGCGTCGGGCATCCAGGATCCACCATGGGCCAGCCTGAGATCAATTCGGGCATTCCCAGCGTCCTCGGCCCCATGCTCATGCGCGAGCGCATCGCCTATTCGCGTACGGTTGAATTGGTGTTGATGGGCCGCATGATGACGGGCGAGGAGGCGGCTGCTGCCGGTCTCATCCATTATCTGGTGGAAACCCCCGAGCAAATGATGCCGAAAGCCCGCGAAGTTGCGGCAGAACTGGCGTCGAAGCCGCCGATTGCCATGCGACTCACCAAGCAGCGATTCCGGGCTGTGACCCAGGACGCCTATGAAGAGGCCTTCGCGAACGGCGCGGCGGTCCAGGCAGAGGCCTACGCTTCGGGCGAGCCGCAAGCGGCCATGCGCGAGTTCTTCGCCGTGCGTGCGGCGCGGCGCGAACAGTCGCGTTGATGCTGCTGAGTGCCCTAAGCCACAGCCAGCAGCCATAACGCGGGAGGGCCGGATGGTCGATACGGGTGACGGGTTTATCGGTCGTCTTGCCATGCGCGTGGCGGACGATCCGTCCGGCCTGTTTGCCCGGTTCGATGGCGACCCGATCACGTTTGAAGACCTGAATCGCCGGTCGGACAGCTTGGCCGCCTGGTTGAGCCAGGGCGCCATTGCGAAGGGCGATCGGGTCGCCCTGATGATCCGCAACTCTCCGACAGCTCTGGCCTTGCTCTTTGCAATCGGGAAGCTGGGCGCTGTCTGGGTGCCGATAAATGTCCAGGCCCGTGGCGATAGCCTTGCCCATATACTGTCTGATTCAGAACCCAACCGCCTGATCGCCGAGCATGAGTTTTTGCCTGTGATCGAAGATTGCGGCGCGGCGCTAGGAGAAGACTGCATCTGGACATTGGGTGCGCCGGATGCCATTCGCGCGGTCGAGCCCATGCTCACACGCAACCTGTCTTTCCATGAACCGGCGGCGGCGGCGGATGATCTTTTCGCCATCATGTACACCTCGGGCACAACCGGAAAGCCGAAAGGGGTCATGGTTTCCCACCGCATGCTGCGGTTCTCGGGCGAAAGCGTCGCCCTGGTTTCAGGCGCGGGCGCGGGCGATGCATTTCATATGTGGGAACCGTTGTTTCACATCGGCGGGGCGCAGATGATCGTCTTGCCTTTGATCCGGCCGGTCCATCTGGTCATGGTGGAGCGTTTCAGCGCCAGCGCATTCTGGACCCAGGTGCGCGACTATGGCGCCTCTCATATCCATTTCCTCGGCGGTATCCTGCAGCTCCTGCTGAAACAGCCGCCAGGCGCCCTCGATACATCCCATGGCGCGCGCATCGCTTTTGGGGGCGGTTGCCCGCGCGGTGTGTGGCGCGCCTTCGAGAAACGGTTCGCCGTCGAAATCCGCGAGTCATACGGCATGACCGAAGCTTCGAGCATCACGAGCTTTAATGGCCACAAGCTGGTTGGATCGGTCGGTAAGGCCGTGCCGTGGTTCGAGGTCGCCATCCTGGACCAGAACAACCGCCCGCTTAAGACCGGCGAACGCGGTGAGATCGTGGTGCGGGAAACACAGCCCGGCGCTCTCACCGCCGGCTATTACAAAAACCCGGAGGCGACCGCGAGGGCCCTGCGCAACGGCGTGCTTTACACCGGAGATATCGGCTCCTTCGATAGCGACGGCAATATGTACTTTCACGGTCGCAACTCCGACAACGTGCGGGTGCGGGGCGAAAATGTGACGGCCTGGGAGGTTGAACATGTGGCGACTGGGCACCCCCTGGTCGAGGACTGCGCCATGATCGGCGTGGCGGCGGAAATCGGCGAGCAGGAAATCAAACTCTTCTTCAAACCGAAGCCGGCTTCAAAACTCGATTCGGCCGCATTGTCTGAATGGCTCGCCACGCGGCTCACCGATTACCAAAACCCGCGCTACATCGCCGTCGTGGACGAGTTCGAGCGCACGCCGAGCCAACGGATTATGAAACACAAGCTCTCCAGCGAGACCGGAGATGCCTGGGACCGGCTAGACCGCGCCAGGAGATGACCGCGGGCCTATAGTTCGGGTTTTTCTATCAACCGGACTCTCAAGGCTTCCATGGTTTCAAAGACCTGGTCGAAGTCGCTTACCTTGAAGCCCTTGGCCAGGTCTACACTTATGGCGTGAAGTTTTTCGTGGAGGATGCCGGTGTAGTGCGCATGGCCATCGCCATCGACAAAGAGACCGTTGGTCTGTTCGAATTCTTGGTTCCAGCGCAGGGCTTGCGCTTTGTCGAGGCCGGTGGGCAGAGCAAGCTCCAAATGACCGTTTCGGCAGGCGACCGGGTAACCACCCGGTAAACCCAGCGGTCCCGGGGCGTGTCCCTGCCAATCCCGGCCCGAAACCAGCGCCAGCATCAAGGGGACGCCGGCGGCGCCGGAAACATCGATGGCGGGAGCGGCCGTGAGCTTGACGTCGCGCAAGCGGGCGTAAACCTCTGCGATCTCCTCGCCATCCACCCAAACTCGCGGTGGGTGTCCCTTCCGGGAATCCGCAGGCTGGCGAAACGGCGTGATGGTTTGGTAGTGGGCCAGGGTCTTGAGGCGGCCCGGCTCGCGGGCTTTCAGGGCCGCTGCGAACACCGAGGCCAGGATCGACACGTTGCCCACACCGCAGGTGACCGGCAAATCAAGCGCCGCGATGATCGTATTGCCCACATCCGGGTAAGCGCAGTTGATGAAATGGCATTCCGGCCGCGTTGCCTTGATCGCCCTGGCCACCCGAATGGAGAACATCGTCTGGGTCACGGCCATGGCGCTCAAGCCGGCTTCGGCGATCAACTGGCTCCAGGCATTGCCCGTGGTAGCGATAATGGCGGAGGCCTGGGGCGAAGCCGCTTGGACCACCAGGGCGGGGCGCAGTTCGCCGATCAGATCCGCCGCTGCGTCTTCGCCGGCAAGATCGACGGTGCGAGCCTGGAAGGCAACCGGACGCTCGAAGATGACGGCCCGTGCATTGCCCGCCGTTTTGAGCCAGTCGAGGCGCTCCCGGTTACGGCCGGCCAGGGTGACGGTGACCGGGTCTTGGGCTGTCGCCGCGATATCGAAGATGATCCTTGCGGCAAAGCTGCCGGTGCCAAAGACGATGAGATCGGATCGCTCCGCCATTGCGGTTTTCCTCTTAGAATTGTTCGCGGAGCCCGTCCCGCCAGGGTCTCATAACCGTGAGACGGAAAAGGCTTCTAGCGACGGCGCCCCTTTGCTGGAGCATACGAGTTGCTCGTGACAAATTGTTTCGCTAGGGTGACCATGGAAATATGATTTGGGCACCATAAGAAGGCCTTTCGCCGTTCCCGAAAAGAGGGGTTGTCCGGGGGGATATATCCGAGTGCTATAAAAAGACTGAAACTTTGTCGTTTGCGTAGCGTACAATACAGTAACCGCAGCAATCCGCCGACGGGTGAATAATTCGCCATGGCAGGGGGACAACAAAGGAGAATAACCGATGACGAAAAAGATTAAAGCCAACAAATCCGCGGTCAGCCGTCGTCAAGTAGTGAAGGGCGCGGGCGTCGCCGCTTTAGCCGCCACCTTCCCGACCATCCTGACGTCGCGGAAGGCCGTGGCGGCCATCGAGATCACCGTCCGCGATCCCGGCGGACCCTACGTGGAAGCATTCGGCGAGGCCTACTACAAGCCGTTCAACGAGATGATGAAGGGCGAGGTCGTGGTGACCGGCGTCGCCGGCAAGCACGAGCCCACGGCCCAGGTCAAATTGATGGTCGACACCGGCAGCTACACCTGGGATATGGCCCACCTGAGCATTTCGGCTCACAATCTGCTACGCGACGCCGGCTATCTCGAGGAACTCGGGATCGACGACCATCCCGACGTGCAGGAGATTCCGGCGCATTTTCGCACGCCCTACTTGTTGGGCATCGACGTCTATACAACGATTCTCGCCTACCGGACCGACGTCTACCCGAAGATGGGGCCCGAGCCGACCGGCGGCTGGAAGGACCTGTGGGACGTGAACGGCATACCGGGCCGCCGCGCCATACGCAAACACGCGTTCGACACCATCGAACAGGCGCTGATGGCCGACGGCGTGGCGCCCGCCGACGTTTATCCCTGCGACCTCGGCCGGGCATTCAAGAGCCTCGACAAGATCAAGGACAGCATCGATATTTGGTGGACCGGCGGCGCCCAGACCTCGCAACTGCTGAAGACCCACGAGGTCGACATGTGTCCGACATGGAACGGCCGCTCGCAGGCGGCTATCGATGCCGGCGCGCCGGTCAGCGTGTCTTGGAACCAGTCGCTGTGGAGCTTCGAGGGCATGTGCATCCTGCGCGACGGGCCGAACATCGAAGCCTGTCGTAAATTCGCCACGTTCTGCGCCAACGCCGAGCGCCAAGCAACCCATACCAAGTGGTTGGCCTACGGCCCGACAAACCCGGGCGCCTACGATCACATCCCGTCGGCGCGGGCCGCCTTGCTGCCCACCGCACCGCAGAACATATCGGTTTCGACGCCGATCGACTCGGTGTACTGGGGCGAGCAGAAGGACAACGCCATGGAGCAGTTCAACGATTGGCTTTTGAGCTGATCCCTTGACTTGAATTCGGGGGCGGCGCGGGGAGTCAGGCAGACGCCCCCGCCGCTCTTAATTTTTTGGGATGTAACGCGTTTTGGCAAACACCAAGTCGAAGCTGAGAATCCGTGACTTGCGCAAGACTTATGGTCCGGTGGTCGCACTCGAGGGGGCGAACGTCGATCTGCACGAAGGCGAGTTCCTGACCCTGTTGGGACCGTCGGGATCGGGCAAAACGACGATGTTGATGATCATCGCCGGGCTGACCCAGCCCGACAGCGGCGATGTGTGGATCGACGGCAAGCTGGCGACCTACGCGCCGACCTTCAAGCGCGACATCGGCATGGTGTTCCAGAACTACGCCCTGTTCCCGCATCTGAGCGTCTACGAGAACATCGCCTTCCCCTTGCGCATGCGGAAGGCGCCCGATGACGTCATCGCCAAGGAGGTGTCGCGGGTTCTCGAAATCATTCGGCTGCCCGATGTCGGTGACCGCCTGCCGCGAGAACTCTCGGGCGGCCAGCAGCAGCGCATTGCCTTGGCGCGCTGCATCGTCTACCGGCCCTCGATCATACTCATGGACGAACCGCTCGGCGCCCTCGACAAGAAGCTGCGTGACCAATTGCAGCTCGAAATCAAGCATCTCCACACCGAGCTCGGCATTACCGTGCTCTACGTTACACACGATCAGGAAGAAGCGCTGGTGATGTCGGATCGGATCTGCCTGATGAACGAAGGCCGGATCAGTCAGCTCGGCACGCCGGACGAGCTTTACTTCTATCCGGAATCTGTCTTCGCGGCCGATTTCCTCGGCGAGTCCAACCTGCTCGACGCACGCGTCGTGGACGTCAACAACGACGTCGTTCATCTCAAGGGTCCCGGCGACGCCGTGCTCCGCGCCGGGCCGCGCGGCGAGGTGCGCGAGGGCGACGACATCAAGGTCATGGTCCGCCCCGAGACCATCCGTCTGCTCGGTGACGGCGAGGAAATGGCGAACGTGATCAAGGCCAAGATTAAGGACGTTATCCTGGTGGGGCAGGTGACCAAGTTCTACGCCGAGGTCTCCGACGGCACGCCGATTACCGTGACCCGGCTCACCCACGTCGGTTCGCCGGCCGCCGAGCCGGGCTCGGAAGTCCGCTTCGGCTGGGCGGAGGAAAGCACGGTCCTGCTGCCGAAAAACGGGGGGCGGGGCGGCGCATGACCGCGATCGCCGACGCCACTCCTCCGGAGGCCAGGGTCTATCGGCGCCGCTCCGCGTGGGTGGCCGCATGGCCGTTGTTCCCGCTGCTCCTGTACCTGGGTTTTCTGTTTCTCTATCCGGTGGGCCAGCTTCTCTGGCTCAGCATCCTCGACGACGGCGGGGCGCTGAGCAGCGTCCACTACACCAAGCTGTTCGCCCGAACCACCTATGTGAAGGTTCTGGGCATTACCTTCAGAATCGCTGCCTGGACGACACTGTTCTGCTTGCTGGCGGGCTATCCGGTCGCCTATCTGCTGGCGACCATAAACGAGCGGAAGCGCAATACCCTGATCCTCTGGGTGCTGCTGCCGTTCTGGACCAGCTTCCTGGTGCGCACCTTCGCCTGGATCGTTCTGCTCGGGCGTTACGGCACGATCAACAGTTGGCTCATGGACCTCGGCATTATCGATGCGCCGCTCAAGCTGATCTACAACTTCGCCGGCGTCATGATCGGCATGTCCCATGCGCTCATGCCGCTGGCCGTGCTCACCATGCTGGCGGTGATGCGGACGATCGACCCCAATCTGCGCAATGCGGCCTCCACCCTCGGGGCGCGCGGCGGGCAGTCGTTCTGGCGCATCTATTTCCCGCTGTCGTTGCCCGGTCTCGCCGCCGGCGGCCTGCTCGTCTTCATCACCGCGCTCGGCTTCTTCATCACCCCGGCGCTGCTCGGCGGCGGCCGCGAGATCATGGTCGCTCAGGTCATCATCGAGCAGATCGAGGAGTTGCTGAACTGGGGCTTCGCCGGCGCCGTCGCCGTGTTGCTGCTGGCCACCGCGATCATCGTCTTCTACGTCTACGACCGTCTGCTCGGCATGTCGACGTTGGCCGGCGGCTCGGCGGCCGAGGAAAGGGCCAGGGACGGTTCGAACAATATTATCGGCCGGTTGGGCAGTTGGCTCGGCCGCTATCTGATCGCGATACTCGGCTGGATCTGTGATCTTTTCAGCGCCATCGTAGAAATCGTGCGCCCGATCCGGGCGGACCGGCCGCGCCAAGGGCTGTCGCGCGGGGTGCTTTGGATCGTCGCGATGGCGGTCATCTTCTATCTTGCCGCGCCGGCCTTCTTCGTGGTTCCGATCTCGTTCAGTGAGAACCAATTCATCGAATGGCCGATGAAGGGCTTCACGTTGCACTGGTACGAAATGTTCCTGGGCTCCGACATTTGGATCGGCGCCATGATGCGGTCGTTCCTGGTCGCCTTCTTCTCCGCCGCCCTGTCGATGATCATCGGCGTTCCAGCCGCTTTCGTACTGGCGCGCCAGCAGCTCATCTTCAAGACCGTGGCCCTCGCCTTCATCCTGGCGCCGCTGATCATCCCGCGCATCATCATCGCCATCGCGATCTTCTACCTGTACGCCCGCATCGGCCTCGTGGGCACGTCGTTCGGCCTCGTCCTCGGCCATACGGTGTTGGCGGTGCCGTTCGTGGTGGTGACCGTGATGGCGGTGCTCAAAAACTATGACGAGAGGCTCGACCAGGCGGCCTGGACGTTGGGCGCGAGCAAGGCCCGAACGCTGTGGCACATCACCTTCCCGTTGATCCAGCCGGGCCTGATCGCGGCCTATCTATTCGCCTTCGTGACCTCGTTCGACGAGCTGACCATCGCCCTGTTCATCAGTGGCGGCACGGCCACCACCCTGCCCAAGCAGATGTGGACCGATGCGCTGCTCAAGGTCAGCCCCACGGTTCTCGCGGCCTCGACCGTCGTCCTTTTCTTCGTCACCTGCATGATCCTTATGGCCGAGTACATCCGCCGCCGCACCGGCGGGTAGCGATCCTGGCAACCGAAGTGGCGAGCGCAACGGCCGATACGGTGGTCGTCGTCGGCGCCGGAATTGTTGGGGCCGCGAGCGCGCTCAATTTACAAAGCCGAGGCTTTGCGGTCACCATTATCGATGCTCAGTCGCCGGGGGAGGGAGCCTCCTTCGGCAATGCCGGCATCGCCGCGCGCTGCGCGATCGTGCCGGTGCCGGTGCCGGGCATCCTCAAGAAGCTTCCCAAAATGCTCATGGACCCCATGGGGCCGCTGTCCATCGACTTCCTCCATGTGGCGCGCAACGTGAAATGGTTCATCGACTATCTGCGCCATGGCCGCGCCTCCGAAGTCGAGCGGATCGCGTCGGAGCTATTTAAACTGACTGACGGCTCGATCGACGAGCATCTGGCGCTGGCCCGCGACACCGGCGGCGCCCCTTGGATAACCGAGTGCGACTACCTCTATATTTACCCCAAGCGGAGTGATTTCGAGGCCGAGGCCTTCGCCTGGAAGATCCGCCGCCACCATGGCATCGAATATGTCGAGCTCGACGCCGGGGAACTGCATGCGTTGGAGCCTGATCTGGCCTCAGAGTTTAACTTTGCAATCCGCCTCCCGAAACATGGCTTCGCACTCGACCCTGCGCGTCTGGTGAAGGGGCTGGTAGAGAGCTTCGAGATACGCGGCGGGAGGCTTCTCCAGGCCAAGGTTCACGAGATCGAAATCGGCGCCGAGGGGGCGCGCGCCCTCCATACGGAAGCCGGCAGACTTCCCTTTGACCGGCTGGTGATTGCGGCGGGAGCCTGGTCGGCGACGTTGGCCAAACAGCTCGGAGTTCGGGTGCCGTTGATGAGCGAGCGTGGCTATCACATCCAGTTCCGAGACCCCGGAATCCGCCAGAACCACCCGATGATGGTGACGTCTGGAAAATATGTCGCCACGCCCATGGCGGGCGGGCTGCGCCTTGCCGGGATGGTCGAGTTCAAACCCATGGACGCGCCCCCCGACCCGCGGCTGACAGACCGGCTGAAACGTCACGCGCGGCTGTTATTTCCCAATGCCAATCTCGAAGACGCCGAGACTTGGCTGGGGCACCGCCCATCCCTGCCTGATAGCCTTCCGGTGATCGGCGCTGTGCCGTGCCATCCCAATGTCATCCTCGCCTTCGGCCACCAGCATATCGGGCTGAGCACGGGGCCGCGTACCGGGCGCCTGGTCGCACAACTCATCGCCGGAGAACGGGTGAACGAAGACCTCAGTGCGTTCCGGGCCGACCGGTTCTGAGGCGGCCCGTTGGGATCTGTCATGTATGGACCGCCCATCCCTGCCTGACAGCCTGCCGGAGGTCTGTCAAATTAACTCGCAGATGATCACGTGTCCGCCTGATACGATCGGCGAATGCAGAAAATCTCATACAGGCGCCACCGCTTTCACCCCGACATTAACCGCCGAGCCGTTTGGCTCTATTTTAGCTTCACGATGAGTTTTCGTGATGTTGAAGATCTGTTGGCCGAACGTGGCATTGATGTCAGCTATGAGACGGTGCGTTTTTGGGTGTAGAAATTCGGACAAGCCTATGCCCGCCGGATCTGCAAGCGCCGTACCCTGCGTTCAACGTCTGGCACCTGGACGAAGTTTTCGTAACCTGAGAACGGCGGTGACAAAGTAGTCCAAGCGATGAGCCGGGGGAAGCGCAAGGCGATGATCAGCCGCGATCACCCCGACCTGAGTTTGAGCCGACAGTGCCAAGTTCTGGCGATCAGCCGGTCGTCGTTCTATTACGCGCCGAAGGGCGAGAGTCTTGAGAACCTGGCGCTGAAGGTGGCCAATAAGAAAACTCAGACAGTCGTTTCCGCTATATAAACCCTATGATCACCGATCCGTTACCGTCCGATTTTCCCCAACGAAATCTGCTTGGCATCAAGGGGCTGTGCCTGACGATATCAGCCTGCTGCTCGACTTCGTCGAAGGCTAGGTGGCGCAAAACCCCCAGCCTGCCCCAAACGTGAAGGACACAGCCATGGAAACCCGTCTTCCCATCGAGTCCGTGTTGTGGGCCAAGACCGCGGCGCCGGCGGCGGCGCTACCGCCGCTTGACGGCGAGGTCGAGGCCGATGTGGCCATCATTGGGGCCGGCTATTGCGGGTTGACGGCGGCGTTGAAGCTGGCCGAGGCCGGCCGCTCGGTGATCGTCGTCGAGGCCGAGGAGCCGGGCTTCGGCGGCGCGGGCCGCAACAACGGCCATTGCGTGCCCGACTGGACCTGGCACACGCCGGGCGAGGTCGACGCCCGCTTTGGGGCGCGCGGCGATCGGGTCAACGGCCTCCAGGGCGACGCGGCGGATTATGTGTTCTCGCTGATACGCGATCATCAGATCGAATGCGAGGCGGTGCAAAGCGGGACGCTGACCGTGGTGCGCCACCCAAAGAGTGTCGCCAAGCTTCGCGCCAAATATGATCATTGGGCTCGTCTCGGCAAGGCGGTGCGCTGGGTCGAGCGCGCGGACATGGGGGACTATATCGGCTCGGACGCCTTCGCCGCCGCCATCCTGTTCGAGGACGGCGGCCACCTCAATCCCATGGGCTTTTGCCGGGGCCTCGCGGCCGCGGCCATGAAGGCGGGCGCGCTGATTCACGGCAAATCGCCGGCCACGGCCCTGGAACGCCGGGGCGGCCGCTGGCGCATCACCACGCCGGGAGGCCGCGTCACCGCCAACACGGTGCTGCTGGCGACCAACGCCCATCGCAACGGTCTGTGGCCGGCGCTCGATAACGCCTTCTACATCGTTCGCTCCGCCGGCGTCGCTACCGACCCCCTGCCCGAGGACGTGCGCCGCGCCGTGCTGCCCCGCGACAACAACGTCCAGGAGCTGCACCACCCGCGCTATTTCTATTTTTACTTCGATGGAGAAGGCCGCCTGCTGACCGGCGGCGGCGCCGGGCTGGGGATCGACCAATCGGTCGAACAGGTCGGCGCCTGGGTCGGCAAGGAGCTGTCGAGGCTGTTCCCCGACCTTGGCCGATTGCACTTCAAACACTATTGGCAGGGCCTGCTGGATATGTCGCCGAGTCGTTTTCCCGGCGTCCACCGCCTGTCTGACAACCTCTATACCGCCATCGGCTTCTCGGGCCGGGGGGTGCCCACCGCTACCGCCGTGGGGCGCGACATCGCCGCCATGCTTATCACCGGCGACGAGGACGCCATGGCCATGCCGCTGACCCCCCTGCCCCACGCGCCGTTCGCCCGCCTGGGGACAAGGTTGATAACGAACGTCGTGATCCCTTTTAAGCGGATTGTCGGTAAGTTGAGCTAAACCGGAATCGATAGGTTCGCATCACAAGCGGACATTTTGCGACCACCCTCCGAATTGAGAACGCCGGAGCAATAATCCACCACTGAAGCGGCCAGATTGTCTGGTTGTTTGGCCGGAGTAAAAATCCGCCAGTGGTAAGCTTTCTGCTTTTGCAGAGGGCGGGGATGAAGCGAGTGG
>Ga0066376_10002114_pt1 | contig 18709 bp, 17 predicted proteins | sample Knorr_S15_td_Bot_FD_77009 | JGI IMG/M metagenome (GOLD analysis project Ga0066376, IMG submission 77009) | Marine microbial communities from Southern Atlantic Ocean transect - Knorr_S15_td_Bottom_ad_5009_LV_A | ecosystem: Environmental > Aquatic > Marine > Oceanic | place: Southern Atlantic... | reverse complement strand
AGCGGAGTCGACACAGATTCCCCATGGCCTGTCCAGCTGGCCTGGCCCACTGCCTTCGCTACCGAAAGCAGATATGAAGTTTCCGGACTTGGTGAACTTCTTAACCTGACCGGTGGCGGCGTCTACAACCAGAAGGTTTTCGTCGCCGTCGAAAGCAATACCAGAAGGGCTCTGAAGCCCGCCTTCGCCATTCCACTCGCTGGCCAACTGACCATCGGTATCGAAGATCTTGATAACCTTCTCATACTCGTCTGAGCAGTAGACGTTGCCGTCGCTGTCCACGGCCAAGCTACCAGGGAAAGTTAGCTGCTCACGGCCAAAGTCACCGATGAACCGCTCGTCCATAGTTACCTTACCGATTCGCTTGTTAGGCGCGACAACGCCACCGGCGCCGTCGTTGCCTCGGCTCAATACGTAGAGAACTCCATCGGGGGCTACAGCTACGTCGGTAGGCTGGGTAAACCCGTTGCCCGCCGCCGCGTTCCTACCGATGGTATGACTATAGTTCCAAGTGCGACCCGCTACAGTCGTTGTTAACATCATTCCACCCCTAAAAATCTGGATATAGGCGCCCGCTAATTAAGCGGACGCCTGTTGTTCGTAATTGCTTTTCAGTCGCTAAGACCTCTGGCCTTAGACCTTGATGAATTTTGGCTGCTCGAACTGGCCGTTAACAATATCAGGAGCATCCATTTCCATCCAGTCTTCTAGAATGGTTGAGTAAACGCCACGGTAGTCCATATTCGGTACCATGTCACCTTGCTCTAGGGCCTCTGAACGCGTCTCTGGGTATTCGCTGTAGTATCCGCCCTTAACCCGGGGGCCCAAGGCGAATGCAACACCAGCTGCTCCGTGATCAGTTCCGGAGCCGTTGTCACGAACTCGGCGGCCGAACTCGGAGAACATGAACATTACTACGTTCTCGTCGGCATTGTGCTCGCGAAGGTCGTCCCAGAAGTCTGCTACTGCCTCGGAAACCTCTGACCACAGCTGCGAGTGTATTGCTGCCTGCGCTGCGTGAGTGTCAAAGCTGCCGTGGCTTGTGTAGAACACTCGTGTGCCTACATCAGCAGTGTGGATCATGGCGATGTCCCTTAGCTTGTGAGCTATGAGGCTGCTGCCGTACTCCACGCTAGACTCGTACTTCTGAGGCGCTACCTTCAGAATATCGGCACCCTTGAGTGCGTCCAGTCCGGTCTGGCCGAGATACTCCATGACCTGTCCGGTGCCGACCGCGGGGCCGTACATGTTTGCGAACCTTTCCAGGATCTGAAGCCTCTGCTGCTCCTGCTCGATGTTGGTGAGCAGGCCATAGTTGGCAAGGTCGGCAACAGATGCGACGGAAACGCCAGGTGCGACCAGCGCTCGAGGAAGCGCCATGTCTACGTTAACGCCGGTTACGGGGTTCTCGCCATTTGGGTCGAGGTTCTTAAGCGCTCGACCAAGCCACCCCTCGGTCCCAACGGTGTCCGGCTCGCATGTGTGCCATATGTCCATGGAACGGAAGTGCGACCTGGGTGAGTTCGCATAGCCAATGCCATGAATGATGGCCATGTCCCCACTCTCGAAGATGTCCTTCATGGGACCCATCGCAGGATGCATGCCTAGCTTGTCATCCAGTTTTAAGACTCGCTCTTCAGGAATCTGAAGCGTCTTTCGATTGTCGTAATAGTTCGAGTCGGTATACGGAATAATCGTGTTGAAGTAGTCGTTTCCACCAGTCAGCTGAAGCACAACTATAACCGGGGGCTTCTTGTTTACCGTTGTCATTCATTCCTCCTTGTTAGGTAACTGGGCCTAGCTGCTAAGAAGGAGCCAAGCCCAATTTTCTCATCCGAATTGCTTAGCCGAACTGGTACTCTCGGGTGGAACCAATCAGAGCCAACATGTCGCCTGTACGTCGGGCGGAGTCCTCGGGACTGCCTTCCCAGTTGATATCGCCTTCGGTCTGCGCCTGAGAGACCAATTCCTTGCGGGTATTATCCGACACAGGAAGAGGACCCATCTGATCCAGGCACTGCTCGACGAAATCTGCAGGAGACATTACCGGTCCATTGGAGCCCGAGATGCGCTCAACGATTCGCTTTACGCCTGGAAGGCTCGTGTCGCTGACCCGGTCTGCGACGAAGTTGACACGCTTCACAAGGGAGCCGCTGTTAATCCACTCGTGGCCCGTATGCCAGCCTTCAACGCTAGGTGGATCCAAGATTTCTTGGCCCATGTAACCGGGCTCACGCGCCATGGATTCAAGTCGGGGATCAGGGCCTTTCAGGTCGCCTGTCATCCTGAGAGTGCCAACCACAACCTCGACAGGGTTCCTGACCTTCTTGTACGCGGCCTCTTTGAAGAAGTCCGAGTTAAACATAAGGCGTAGAACAGGCAGAATCTCATAGTTGTTGTCCACGAGAGTCTTTGCCATAAGTTCAACCGCAGCAGGATTCTTGGGAGGATCGATATGCCACGCTGGCACCTGTTCCTCGTCTTCTACGAAGAAGTTATACAGGTGTCGGGCAATGAACTTGGCGCAGGCTGGCTGCTTCAAGATAATGTCGATGATGTCCTCGCCGTTGAAGTTGCCGACTTCACCAAGGAAGGTCTTTTCGGTGTCGTCGTGGTCTTCAGGGCGATACTCGAACGTCCAGGCATGTCGTCCGTATGGGAACCGAGGCATTTTGGCACCGATGGTCCATCCGGTGAATGCCCTTGAGCACTCGAAAACGTCCTTCTCGGTGTAGTTGCCCTGACCTAGAGTAAATAGCTCTAGAAGCTCTCGTCCCCAGTTCTCGTTAGGGGCAGCTTTGTGGTTCTCGTTGTTGTCCAGCCAGTAGATCATCGCGGGATCGCTGGCAAGCTTTACAAGAAGGGTCCTGTAATTGCCCATGCCCTCGTCGCGGAACATCTGGATCTGGTCGAGAAGATGGTTGCAGTTGTCTACCTTGGCGTTGCCGGTAGCAAACACATGATGCCAAAACAGAGCAACCTTCTCCTGAAGTGGTCGCTTGGTATTCACCATCCAGTAAAGCCAGTTGGCCTGACCTGGAATTGCGGCTCCACCAGGCACCTCAGTAATAGGGTGATATCGATAGAGAGTATAGTCGTCAACAGGCTCTTGGCTCTCGTAGTCGAGAAGCTTCTCAACAGTGGCCTCGTATCCATCCTCAGCCATCGTTTCGATCTCATCTCGAGTGCTGCCAAAACCCGCACGCCTCATTAGATGCGAAAATAGAGCAATATCTTCTTTAGTGGCCATGCATGTCCTCCGTCCTATTAATTGCTTGACTGTATTTAGTTCCCGCCTTTGCACATTCTGCAACTGCGACAAATATCAGGTACGCGTCACCTCCTTCCCTCCTTCCTCACTAGTCTTCTCAGATGAAGCGGAGGTAAGAGGTTCGCCCTGACAATCTGGGCACACACCGTAAAAGTCCACTCGGTGGCGCAGAATGCGGTATCCCGTGGAATTCGAAATCTCCTCGAAAGGATCCTTCAACTCCGCGATATCCAGATCTTCCACTTTTTCACACACCTCACATACGAGGTGGGGATGAGATCTGGGAATACGTCCATCGTAACGATTGGATGCGCCGCTAAATTCAATCTCCAGGACCTGTCCTGTGTCCTTTAGCAGCTCAATAGTGTTATAAATAGTAGCCAGGCTTGTGCCAGGGAAATAACGCTTCACGCCTTCATGAATCTCACTCACTGAAGGATGGCGATCACTGGCAAGGAGCACTTCAAGAAGCTGCTCCCGTCGTGGAGTCATGGTAACGCCTTTATCGCCAAGCGCTGCCTTCATTTCGCTAAGCCTAGTCTGCAAGACTGCGCTTAGCATTGTAATTTCACCACTGGATTCAGCATGTAGCTCTCTCTGTGAAATTTAACACGAATTAGAATGATTCTAAAACACTATTTGAAGTAAGTTAATATAACGCACAATAAAAGTCAAGCATGGATTTATCTATGAATTACATTATCGCTCCCAATCCCTACTTAGACTGCAAAACCAGCTCGGACGGCCGGCAGGACTGGAAGCGATTTCAAAGGCCTTACAACGCCGGAAATAAGAATTGTTTTCGCTGTCCTATTTCCACGCCTGGGTACTGATAATTACATTGCCTCTGAACAACACCAAATTCAGCGTTGACCGCCCTACTATACCGTCCATATAATCGATTGAGACCTAGCTTACGATCGGCTCCATAAGTGGCTTTTATTCGACAAAAAATCCTGCGAAAGGGTCGTTTGCTGAGCACAGTCAGAAGGAGGCGCAAATGTCGATTCAACCTGTCATTCTGGCCGGGGGCTCCGGCACCAGGCTATGGCCTCTGTCCAGGGAACTTTACCCCAAACAGTTCCTCCCTCTCCTGGGCGAGCGTTCCCTTCTCCAAGAGACCTTGGGCAGGCTTGAGGGCTTGCCGGACGTCACAACCCCCATAATAGTGTGTAACGAGGAACATCGATTTTTGGTGGCGGAGCATTTGCGCCAGATGGACATATCTCCCCGGGCCATAGCGCTGGAGCCGACGGGACGCAACACCGCGCCTGCCCTCACGTTGGCCGCACTTATATTAAGCAGCGAGCCCACTTTAGGAGAAGGCTCCGGCAAAGCAACAGACGACAGTCCCGTTATGTTAGTTATGCCTGCCGACCACGTCATCAAAGATGTCCCCGCATTCCAGCAGGCGCTAATAAGCGGCGCCAGGCTTGCTTCTGCCGGCAATCTGGTAACGTTCGGCATAGTGCCAACCAGCGCCGAAACAGGGTACGGCTACATCCACAAGGGGAACAAGAACGGCACCGCTTTCCAGGTAGCAGAATTCGTGGAGAAGCCAGATCAGAACACTGCCGAGAAGATGCTGGCTTCTGGAGAGTACCTCTGGAACAGCGGCCTCTTCATGATGACCCCGTCCGTTTGGCTTGAGGAGTTAGAACGACATAGGCCGGATATCGCCAGCGCTTGCAGGACCGCCCACGCTGCTAGCAAACTGGATGGCGATTTCTACAGGCCCGATTCAGATCTCTTTTCTGCGTGCCCATCCGAGTCCATAGACTATGCCGTCATGGAACAGGTCGGAGCGGCGAGTGGCAGCAACTCTTCAGAATGTCTGGCTGTGCCCTTGGAAGTAGGCTGGTCAGACCTTGGTGCCTGGTCCGCCCTATGGGAGGAAGGCTCCAAGGATGCAAAGGGCAACGTTATTCAGGGCGACGTATATGCCCACGACTCCATGGAAGACTCGCTGCTAATAAGCAAGAGCAGATTGATAGCGGCTGCCGGCCTAAAGGACATCATAGTCGTGGAGACAGCCGACGCTATCCTGGTAGCCCACAAAGACAGCGTGCAGGATGTTAAGGACCTGGTCACTCGATTAAATAAAGATGAGCGGCCTGAGCAGCATAACCATCGCAAGGTACATCGGCCCTGGGGCACCTACGAAACAGTAGATGTCGGCGGTCGGTTCCAGGTAAAACGCCTGTCTATAAAGCCGGGGGCAGCGCTTTCGTTGCAGATGCACCACCATAGAGCAGAGCACTGGGTCGTGGTTTCCGGCACGGCAAAGGTAACTTGTGGCGACAAAGAGTTCCTTTTGACCGAAAACCAGTCCACATACGTCCCTGTAGGTGTGCAGCATCGCCTGGAAAACACTGGCACCATCACGACCGAGATTATTGAGGTACAGACGGGCAGTTATCTCGAAGAGGACGACATCGTTCGATTCGAGGACCGCTACAATCGGCATAGCAGCGCCCGATTGAGTCCAAAAGAGGGCGACCTATCCGCAATCCAAGAATAATCATTATTCTTAACAAATACTTCATTCCGGCAACACCGGGAGTTACAATAAATCCGGCCTGAGTAGGCCAATTTGGCATCGAATATTCTGAGAAAACCTAGGTGGTGTTAATGACGCAGTCCGGCCTACCCCCGTCTGAAGTCCCCATGCTCCCGGCACGCACCTTATTAGGGCCTGGCCCCAGTGACGTGAACCCCAGGGTATTAAAAGCGATGACCCAGGGCATGATCGGGTATCTGGACCCGGACTTTACCAAGATCATGGACGAGGTCACAGACCTAATTCGTCGTGTGTACCAGACTAAGGACGGCCGCACCATGGCCCTGTCCGGCACAGGCATGGCCGGCATGGAGGCGGGCTTCGCCAGTCTGGTGGAACCTGGCGACACCGTGATCATGTGCATTTACGGCTACTTCTGCGAGCGCATGGTTGAGATCGGCACTCGAGTGCAGGCCAACGTGGTGCCTCTTAGGGCCGACTGGGGCGCACCCTTTCCGGCGGAGTTGCTGGAACAGGAGCTCAAGAAGCACAAGAATGTAAAGATGGTCAGCGCTGTTCATGCGGAGACATCCACCGGGGTGCGACAGCCCCTACAAGACCTTTCAAAGCTAACCAGGGAACACGATGCGCTGTTCATGGTGGACGCCGTAACGTCTCTGGGCGGTGTTGAGGTTGCCTTCGACGACTGGGGCATGGATTACGCCTACGCGGCCACACAGAAATGTTTGGGCTGCCCTCCTGGCTTATCACCCGTCTCCCTAAGCGAACGCGCACTACATGTCGCACAGAATAGAAACAGCAAGCCCTTCACCTGGTACCTGGACCTGGGCATGCTGGCCAACTATTGGGGCTGGGGCGAGAAGCGCGTCTACCACCACACTGCGCCCGTAAGCATGATTCTAGCCCTGCGAGAAGGCCTCCGTCTGGTCCTCGAAGAGGGCCTGGAAAACAGATTCAAGCGCCACGCCAGAAACGCTGCAGGCCTAGCAGCCGGCCTCAGGGCGCTGGGCCTTGAGCTTGTGGTCCCAGATGAGTACAGGCTTAGCCAGATCACGCTGGTATGGGTACCGGATGGAATTGACGATGCGGAGGTCCGAGGTCAGCTGCTGAGAGGCCACGGTATTGAGATTGGCGGAGGGCTTGGTGACTTTGCGGGTCGGGTCTGGCGCATAGGCCTGATGGGGGAGTCCAGCAAGCAGGAGAACGTCATAACGCTGCTATCTGCACTTGAAAAGATTCTTCCCGAAGTCGGGTACGAGGTTGCCGTCGGCTCGGGCGTAAAGGCTGCTGAAGACGCTCTAGCCGCCTCATGATTTCGATATTCAGGGCCGACCAGTTCTGCCGTCAATAATAACGGGAACTGGTCCAGGCCCTCATGATCGTAAGAACTAGAAGCTGTTAGGCCACTTCGCCCATTTTGTATCGCTCGTTGCCGAACATTGCGGCGATTCGCTCATGGCATACCACGTCCTTGGTATGCCCACACTGAAGGCAGGTGTCGAACTCACCGTAGATGTCTCGACCTCCATTCATATCGCCCCCACATCTTGAGCATGCCTTTAGACGCAACACCCTGCGCGATTGATTTACTGGTTCGGGCCGTTGAGCACGTTGTTCCATCCTCCAATTCCTCCCTGTGTCTTAATAGCAATTCCAGTGCTTAATGGCTAAAGTTGGACTAATTTAGAACATTCGTACGCTTTAGTCAATATACGATTTAGCTCATTATTCGACCATTTTCGAACAGGCGTACGGAATTTTTTTGAATTCAGTGACAACAAAATAGGGTGGGCCCGATTGGACCCACCCTATTCAATTTTGTTCTGCTTTACGGAACTTTTAGTATCTAGTTGGCGGCCTTGCTAAGCTCGGCACCTGCTGTGAATCCCACACGCTTATGCGCTGGAACTGTAATTAAATTGCCAGCCTGACCACCCCTGATGGGACGGACTTTCCTGGCCTTAACCTGTCTGACTTCAAACGATCCGAATCCAGTCAGAACAACCCTGTCGCCTGACGACAGTGCATCCTGAATGCTGTCCAAAACGGCGTTTAGTGACGCCTCGCCCTGGGCCTTCGAGCCCTTCAATTTTGAAGCGACACGTCCTGCCATGTCACTCTTTCGTAGGGTTGCCATTAGTACCGTACCTCCTCCTACAAAATTTAGCCTACAGCGGTTCTAATTCCCATTACGATGGTATACACGCTCACGCATCCCTATGTCAAGCACCTCAGGCCCGTAAATACCGGTCTATAGGGGCTAGTGGTTACATAACACCGAAGATACGTATCACTAGAAAGAATCATTAATTCCTTAAATTCAGCATTCGCGACGACGATACCATTGCTATGAATTTCCATGCATATGAAATCTACCGCACTTAGAGGCACTTGAGACCATTAGGGTTAATTCGAAGAATTAGAAAATTTGAGTTCAAACTGCCGCTAGATTACCACTTAACAGCTTAATGCACCAAGGGCTATCACTGAACCACCTTTTAGTCACACATTCTAGATATATAGTGGGGCAACTCCCTAGATGTCCGCTACACAGAGAATCGGCTGTACCGCGAAAGCATTTCTAAAAGCGGACTGGTCAGATACAACCCTTCCGCAGGCCGCGACCATCTATTATTTGAAGGTCCGCAGGTAGGCGGATTTACGCTCCAGGCAGATGGCGCCCTCAGTCAACCATCTATTCGATCAAAATGTGATTATGAGCCCTTTGACCTATATTTTTTGCACATGATATTATTGAAGCCAACGCAGGTGAATTCTCAGCCCTGTCAATCATAAGTTAAGTAAAGTAGGTGTTTCTTATGTCAGGTCACTCTAAATGGTCGACTATCAAGCATGCGAAAGCCATCACAGATGCCCGCAGAGGCAAGCTGTTCACAAAGCTGGCGAGGGAAATCATTATCGCTTCGCGCCAGGGTGGTGCCGACACCGGCATGAACATAAGGCTGCGCATGGCTGTCCAAAAAGGCCGTGACGCTAATATGCCCAACGACAATATCGATCGGGCCATCAAGCGCGGCACAGGCGAGGGTGGAGATGCCGAACAGATGGTTGAGTTCACTTACGAAGGCTACGGGCCAGGTGGCATTGCCATCATCCTGGAGACCCTTAGCGATAACAAGAACAGGACGGTCTCTGACGTTCGTTCCACACTGACCAAGGCTGGGGGTAACCTGGCCCAGTCCGGCGCAGTGGCGTGGCAGTTCGAGCAGAAGGGCGTTGTTGTGGTAAACGCAGACGAGGAAGCGGCGGAAGAGTACACCCTGGTCGCCATTGACGCTGGAGCCGAGGACTTCGACTCCTTCGACTCCACGTTGCAGATCTTTTCACCGCCAGACGTTTTGGAGGACATCCGCAGCACTCTCTCTGAAAACGATGCGAAGATCGTCTCATCGGAACTCTCCATGATTCCTAAAAATACCATTGCATTGGACGAGAAGACAGCCATGCAAGCTCTGCGCCTGCTGGACCTGCTGGAAGACCTGGACGACGTTCAGAAGGTCTACTCCAACGCCGACTTCCCCGACGAGGCCCTGGAAGCGTATCAAGGGGAGGTTTAGTTCCGGGATGCGAGTCTTAGGGATAGACCCAGGAACGTACTTCATGGGCATCGGCCTGGTGGATACAGAAGGCCCTGACCTTCAAATGGCCCATATGGATGTGCTGAAGGCCAAGAAGTCTCTTGCCCTGCCCGACCGCCTTCACCTCCTCTATGAAGGGGTCTTGCAGTGCATTGACGAATGGAAGCCCGCCGTCGCAGCTGTAGAACAGCCCTTCGTGGCACGCAACGTGCGCTCTGCCATGGCGATAGGACAGGCGCAGGCTATCGCCATGCTCGCGGCAACCAAGCGAGGGCTGCCTATTTCCACATACTCCCCCAGCGAAGTGAAGCAGGCGGTCACCGACCATGGGGGAAGCTCAAAAGAACAGGTACAGGAGATGGTGCAGATATTACTGGGGCTCGCTGAAGCGCCCGCATCATCCGACGCAGCGGACGCCCTGGCTGTGGCTATCTGCCATATCAACGCCAGCCGCGTTCAGGAGCTGACCTTTCTCGACTGACCTTAACTCGATCCAATCTTGATCTTTACTGGGCAGGATAACTAAATTGGTCTCTTCATTAATTTCTTCCGTCAGTGGCAAGCTCGAAGGCAAGGGGCCAGACTGGGCTGACGTTGCTGTGGGAGGCGTTACCTTCCGAATCAACGTGCCAGGTTCATCGGTCGAAAGGCTGGGGCCAAACGGCGACCTGGTGCAGCTTCACACGTCCCTGCAAGTAAGGGAAGACAGCCTGAACCTGTACGGCTTCCCTACTTTCGAGGCACGGCAGACATTCGAGAAGCTAATCGGCATCAATGGCGTGGGGCCTCGCGTCGCATTGAGCATACTCTCGACCTTCTCACCTGCCTCTCTAGCCGCTGCCGTTGAGGGAAGCGACATCAAGGCCTTCACAAGTGTGTCCGGTGTCGGCAACAAAACGGCCAGCCGTATCGTGCTGGAGCTGAAGGGCAAGCTCGACGACGCGTTGATGATGGCGACTGCATCTCCCGGAGGCGACGACGCCTTGGACGCGCTAACCTCTCTTGGTTATTCGGCAGTCGAGGCCCGCCAAGCCCTGACAAACGTCAACAGCAATGGCGAGCCTGCTTCCGTGGAAGACCGAGTGCGTCTGGCTCTGCAAGAGCTGGCTAGCGCTTAGTTCGAGCATGGAATCCCACCAGTACGACTCATGGGCCACCATCTACGACTCGGTTTACTCCTACGTCCGAGAAGACATTCCCTTTTACGTTAGCGAGGCCATCGCCTCCAAAGGTCCCGTTCTCGAACTGGGCTGCGGCACCGGCAGGGTAACGATACCCATAGCAGAAGCCGGCGTCCCAATCACAGGCCTGGACTTCTCCGAAGCTATGCTGGCTGTTGCAAGAAACAAGACCGAGTCCATTGGCAACCCGGACCACGTCAGTCTTGTACTCGGTGACATGACGAACTTCGACTTCGATGAGAAATTCGCACTGATAATCATTCCCTTCAGAGGTTTCCAGGCCCTGCTTACGGTAGAGGATGAGATAAGTGCCCTGGACAGCATCAAGAAGCATCTCGCGCCAGGTGGCCGGCTGATTTTCAATATTTTCGTGCCAGATGTAGAGATGTTGGTCCAGCCCTTCGATGTTACGTACCACTTCAGGGACGTAATCGATCCTGAATCGGGAATTCAGTATGTGCTGTGGAACCAGACGGATTTCGATAGCCATAGCCAGATCATGAACGTTCGAACCACAATCGAGGAGCTGGATGACGACTCAGTGGTCGTGCGAAAGATGTACCGCGACTTCCAGTTGCGAAACGTCTTCCGCTGGGAGATGCACCACCTGCTAAACAGCTCCGGCTTCCATGTCGAGGAGCTTTTCAGCGATTTCGATGGTTCGGAGTTTGGCGAAGCCAGCACAGAAATGGTCTGGATAGCTTCTCTTGCAGACTAATTCACTGTCGTTGGCATCTCGTCCGGCGTAGAAGCATCGAACGTATGTCACCGGCACCATCGAAGATTGCAGCCAAAACACTACCCTGATTCCCTATGACGCGTTTAAATAGAAAGGGTTGGGCCGTATAGCGACAACTTCATGAGAACATTACGGCAATTTCTGGATTGGGATGAGGTGTTATGGTTTTTTTGAAAATCGAAAGAGAGAAATTTGTCGGCTTGCTGATGCCTGCGGTTTTGTTGCTGGCTCTGGCCTGCAGCGTGCCAGTGGCCAGTGCGCCGTCTGAAGCGCCTGCACCGACTATCCAATTGGAGCAGGTCTCCACCCCGGCAGGTTCAGCAGCAGCTCCCGTTCAGACCATTTTGGCCGTTGAAGCGACCGAGCCAGCGAAGCCAGCATTAGCGCCACAACAGGCCACACCTGGCAGTCCAAGCCCCGCTCAAGTACAACAGGCGCAACCGCAGCAACAGGTGCAGCTGGACCCCGATGCCGTCGTGGCGGCTTTCGAGGAGGTCATCGGCAGAGTACATGATGATGTCCTTCCATCTGTGGTGCAAATCCGTGTAACTCAGAAAATAATCACTGATGACGAAACGCCAGACTTCGGCTTTCCATCGCCCTTTGAGAATTCTCCTCTTCCCAGTCCAGACGAGCCTGACTTTTTCTTTAGAGAGGGAGAGGGATCTGGCTTTGTGTGGAGCGACGAGGGCTACATCGTAACCAACCAGCACGTCGTAGCGAACGCTGACACCCTGACAATTACGTTCGCTAACGGCACAGAGGTCGAGGGCGTTGTTGTGGGCGAAGACCCCGATTCAGACTTGGCAGTGCTAAAAGTAGACCTTCCCAAGGACATGCTTCCACCTGTGGCCCTGGGCGACAGCAACGACGTCCGAGTCGGACAGATCGCCGTAGCGATAGGCAACCCCTTTGGACAGAACTTCACAACCACAACGGGCATCGTCAGCGCCATCGGTCGGACGATACGGAGCGGAAACACTCGTTTTTCTGTTCCCAAGGTCATCCAGACCGACGCACCAATTAACCCAGGCAATTCTGGGGGGCCTCTGCTGAATCGAAAAGGCCAGGTCATTGGCATCAATACCCAGATCATCAGCAGGACCGGTGCCAGTACAGGCATTGGCTTCGCGGTACCTATCAACACCGCCAAACAGGTAATCCCTGTGCTGATCGAGGACGGAAAGTTTATCTATGCTTGGCTGGGCATTAGTGGCACTGACCTCCGAAAAGAGGTAGCCGAGGCAATGGACATCGATGCCGAGATCCGGGGCGCTCAAGTTATCGACCTGGCACCTGGTGGACCAGCGGAGAAAGGTGGCCTGCGTGGCAGCGACCGTACCCAAGAGGTTGACCGTGGCCTTATTCCAGTCGGCGGAGACGTCATCGTCGCTATCGACGACCTTGCCATCGCCGATATGGACGACCTGATCATTTACCTGATCGAAAACGCCCGCCCAGGTGATACCATCATTCTTGACGTAGTCCGGGATGGCGGCGAGTCAGCAGAGGTAGAGGTTACCCTCGGTTCCAGGCCTGAATAGGCTCGCTTATTGGATGCTTATTAACTGACAGACATAATCTGACAACGAACAGAGTTCAAACACAGGAGGAAGGAACCACTGGTGCATTTATTAACGAGAGGGCACTTTGGTATTCTCATTGGCACGCTTGTGCTCGCAGTTGCATGCAGCCAATCGGCATCCCCAGCCGCTGTATCCACCGCCGTCACAAACGACAACACACTTTCAGCCGCAGCGCCAAATTCCTCGCCAGCAAGCCCTGCCGTCCATCCAGGGACTATCGAGCCAGTGTCAGGGACAAACAACATTCCACAGACTGTGGCACCTGCCACTACGCAGGCAGACGGCGCGTCTCAGGTGCAGATCGGCTATTCCGTCGGAGAGCGCGCCCCAGACTTCCAGCTAACCCTGGTGGACGGTAGCACCTTCTCAGCGCAGGACCTTATATCTGAAGGCAGACCAGTGTTCCTGTTCTTCACCGCCTCCTGGTGACGATCCTGCCGCGTTGAGTTGCAGCGCTTAAAAGAAATCCACCCAGAGTTCCCCGGAAGCGTTCCCGTGTACCTGGTAAGAGCAGACCCATCTGAGACTCTGGAGTATTTGGAGGGTTACCGAAAGGAGCTCGACTACCCATGGCCGGTGACTGTTCCTGATCCAGGAATGCTTAAGAATTTCAGGATATTGTCCCAGTCGTCTAAGGCGGCCGTTGATGGCAATGGCATCATTACGTATAGGGACGGCTATGGACGGGGACGCGACTCCTGGGAGAGCGTATTTGCCGAGTTGGCCGCACAGTAGTTAGCGGTAGGCAAACATCTAAGCCAGATTCAAGACACAAAAAAGGACGCCTGCACTAAATCGCAGGCGTCCTTTTCGTTATCGCTGATTAAGAACCATGCATGGTCCAGACTTAAACTGCGGGCTGCGTTCCTCCAGATATATTACCCGTGAGCATGTCCTGAAGTTCGGTGCCCTGTAGCGTCTCCTGCACGATAAGCTTGTCGGCCAGACGCTGCAACCGGTCCATATTTGCCTCAATAACGTCCTGGGCTTTGGCCCGGGCCGACCCAAGAAGTGAAGATATCTCGGTGTCGATCTTGTGGGCTATGGCATCGCTGTGGGTCTGTCTCTGAGCAAGGGCACCCCCCATGAACACCTGTCCCTGTTGCCCACTGGAGAAGGTCCTGGGCCCGAGTTCACTACTCATGCCGAACTCGGTCACCATCTTGCGAGCGACGTCGGTGGCCTTTTCCAGGTCGTTTGATGCGCCGGTTGTTACGTCGCCGAAGACGATCTCTTCTGCGGCGTGGCCACCCATCATGACTGCCAGCATGGCCTCGAACTGACCCTTAGACCACAGGTTGCGCTCTTCTTCGGGTAACATTCGTGTGTGCCCGCCAGTCGCGCCTCTGGCCACTATCGTGACCTTGTGCACAGGGTCCGCATCCGGCAGTTGTGCAGCAACAAGCGCGTGGCCTGCCTCGTGGTAAGCAACGAGCTTCTTCTCCCGCTCGCTAACCTTGCGGCTCTTGCGGGCCGGGCCAGCCACAACTCTGTCCACTGCCTCTTCGAACTCGGCATATTCAATAATGGTCTTGCTCTGTCGGGCTGCCAAAATGGCCGCCTCGTTCACCAGGTTAGCCAGGTCGGCTCCAGTGAAGCCCGCCGTTTCCTTGGCCAAGGTCTTCATATCCAGATTAGCTGCGATCGGCTTACCCTCCATGTGCACGTTGAGAATAGCTTCCCTGCCACGCACGTCCGGTGGATCGATAACGACCTGCCTGTCAAACCTACCAGGGCGAATCAGGGCGGGGTCCAGTACGTCAGGCCTGTTCGTGGCGGCGATGACGATGACGTTGGTGTTCACGTCGAAGCCGTCCATCTCTACGAGAATCTGGTTCAGCGTCTGCTCACGTTCGTCGTGGCCGCCGCCAACGCCAGAGCCCCTATGCCTGCCGATAGCGTCTATCTCATCAATGAAAATAACTGATGGTGCGTTTTCCTTTGCTTTATTGAATAGGTCTCGAACTCGACTAGCGCCCACGCCGACAAACATCTCTACGAACTCGCTGCCGCTAGTATTGAAGAACGGAACGCCTGCCTCACCAGCCACTGCCCTGCTAATGAGGGTCTTGCCTGTGCCTGGAAGGCCGACCATGAGCACGCCTTTGGGTATCTTGGCACCTAGCTTGGTAAACTTTTCAGGGGTTTGTAGAAATTCGACGATCTCCATCAACTCCTGTTTTGCCTCATCCACGCCTGCGACATCATCGAAACGCACTTCAGGACTTTCCGTGACTTCTCGCGCTTTGGAGCGTCCGATCATCATGGCCTGATTTATTCCACCCTGGGACCGGCGCATCATGAAAAACAGAAGTCCACCGATAAGCAGAATGGGCAATAGCGAAAATATAATTGTTCCTATCGAGGTTCCCTGGGAATTAACAAGAACGTCAATTCCTGCGATCGATGCGTTGACACCCTGGGCCTCCAGGATCTCCAGCACACCGGTGCCGGGTTCCTTTCTGGAGGTCAACAGACCGCCCGTAGCCGTCGTGATGAGCAGCTCGTCGCCGGTCACCTCAATGGTCCGGATCTCACCCGATGCGGCCAACTGGCCAACTCTGCTGATTTCTACCTCTTCACCGACGGAGCCTCGAGGTACAGCGAAAAACAGCACTAATAGCAGTAACGCACCGCCTATCAGAACCCACTGCATCGGATTCCTAGTGCGCTTTGGCGGTTGATTCATTAATCATCTCCTGAGAATGTTGTCTACTAGTACAACGTCACTGGCGCAACTAAGGTTGCCGCCCCGCCCAGCGTTTTTTAGACACAATGCTCGGCGCTCTGAAAGACTGTTTCTAATGTGGCATCCACGATAACATTTTTGCACACGTTTTAGGATGCCCCTTTAGAGTATCGATAATCAAATAAACACGCTCTCTAAACGTGGGACTCGTGTCCTTCCGGTTTGAACTGAGGCTCATTTCGGCGGGTAACAAGCTACTTTGCATTATAAGCTACTCGGCCTTCTTTACCGCGTGTCCCCCAAATTGGTTTCTCATAGCCGCCAATAACTTCGCGCCAAAGGGCTGCTGCTGCCTGGACCTAAAGCGTGCCTGCAGCGACAGAGTAATGACAGGAATTGGAATCCCCAATTCAATCGACTCGTCTACAGTCCAGCGTCCTTCGCCGGAATCATCCACGCAGGCTTGCAGACTTTCAAGGTTTGCGTCCTCTTCAAGGGCAGCAGCCGTTAGGTCCAGCAACCAGGAGCGAACGACGCTTCCGTGCCGCCAAATCTGGGATATCTGAGCCAGGTCCAGATTCAATTCTTCCTTGGCCTGCATTAGCTCAAAGCCTTCGGCGTAGGCCTGCATCAGACCATATTCCACGCCGTTATGCACCATCTTAACAAAGTGACCTGCTCCAGCTGGCCCAACGTGGCCGTAGCCCGTATCGGCAGAAGGAGCCAGTGTCTTGAATATCGGCTCAAGCCTCTGAACGCTCTCCGTATCACCGCCGACCATCAAGCTATAGCCTTCGGCCAGTCCCCATATTCCCCCGCTGGTGCCGACGTCAATGAAAGACAGGCCTTTTTCCTTCAGAGCCGCAGCGCGACGAATGCTGTCCTTGTAGTTGGCGTTGCCTCCGTCTAGCACTGTATCTCCAGGCGACAGCAGATCGGCGAGCTGATTAATGGTCGATTCGGTGATTTCGCCAGCGGGCACCATGACCCAGACAGCCCTGGGTGACGATAGGCGAGAAACTAAGTCTGCCAACAATGCCACGGCCTCTCCACCTGAGTTGACCACACCATCGCGGGCTTCCTCACTAGGATCGAAGGCCACGATCTTGTGACCGCCATTGATCAGGCGTTGGGCCATATTACCGCCCATGCGTCCAAGACCGACCATTCCAAGTTCCATTGCGCTACCTTCCCTGATACGACTCATCCCAGATATTGTCCCAGAATTGTTCACCGCAGCACAGTCCGTATAGATTGAGCAGCAAAATGGGTCTAGTTAGTCAGATGGAATCGCGACGGCTGGGGGTTCAACTGGATATCGAAGTCACGATTTGCTTAATTGACATTGCGATATCAGGACTTAAAATAACTCTGGCAGCGCGGCGACCCTGAGCCACAAGCGCAGCTAGATCGCCGGAGGCCTGTGCGTCTGCCAGCACACCAAAGCTGAAATCAAAACTTTGTATTGCGATATCTTCTTCGTGAGGCGCAGTGATTTGCAGGAACAGACCGGTGTCAGGCCCGCCCTTATGTAGCTGCCCCGTGGAGTGCAGAAACCTGGGTCCGTAACCCAAGGTAGTGGTTATCTTGTATCGCCGCATTACCGCTTGTCGAAGCGAGTAGAATGCAGCGTCAGTCTCGGAGCTCTGTTCGACGTAGGCCATAATGGCGAGGTAATCGCCGGGCTTTGCCTGGGAGAGCATCTCTCGCAGCGATCCAAGCGCCTCTAGCTCAGGTTTTACGCCGCTGGAGCGATAGTCTGACAGAACCCTGTCGGTCATGTCTTTGGCCTGTTGCACGTTGGGCTGGTCGAATGGTTGAATTCCCAAAATCGCGCCAGCCACAGCCGTCGCAAACTCACCACGGAAGAATTCGGCGGCGATGTCGTAGGCGTCAGTCAAGTCGAAGTTGACGACAGGATGGCCTGCCTCTTCCAGAAGTCTCAACTTGGCATCGGCCTCAGTGTCGTTTTCGCCTTCCATGCGCAGATGCACAAAAAGCCGGTCGTTGCCATAGGCCTCTGACCCGAGAAGCGGCTCGTCGGCTATTGGAACAATTCCCCTGCCCTCTTTGCCTGTGCTCTCCGCCAGCAGTTGTTCCGCCCACAGACCGAAGCTGGAGATACTTGGCGAGGCCACCAGAGTGAGCTTATCCCGGCCTTGCGCTGCCATGACCGCCATGGTCGCTCCCAAGACGGCTCCCGGATTCTCTCTGAGAGCTACCTCTGGACGACACTGTGAGGCCATTTCGTCGAATCCCTGGATGAGCCTGTTCAGGTCCATGCCAGCCAGCGCAGCGGGCACTAGGCCAAAGAAGGACTGTACGGAGTATCGTCCGCCAATGTCCGACGGGTTTATGAAGGCCTTTCGAAAGCCTTCGCGCTCGGCCAAGGCTTCGAGGGCCGATTCAGCATCAGTAACCGCGACGAAGTGGCTGCCGGCCTCTTCATGGCCCACCGCGGATTCCACAAGAGTCCTGAAGTAGCGGTAGAGGATGTTGGGCTCGATCGTTCCGCCGGACTTGGAGGAGACAATGAACAGCGACTTGGCAGGATCAATGGCCTGACTTACCGAGCGAATCCAGGCGGGCACCGTGGAGTCAAGAACGATGAGCTCTGGATAGCCCAGCGAACTGCCGATCACTTGTCGCAGCACTTCGGGCCCCAGGCTGCTTCCGCCCATGCCCAGAAGGACGACGTGCCTTATTCCAGCTGCCTTTACGTCGTTCGCAATCTTGTTGAGGGATTCGACCTGAGTCGCCATGTAGGCGGTAACATCAAGCCAGCCGAGGCGATCCGTAATTTCTGCAGGGTCGGGCTTCCAGACCGTGTGATCTTTCGCCCATATACGACTTATCACATCATCCCGTTCCAGCTGATCGAGGGCCTGTTCTACTGCCTCTGTGTACGTTGAGCGGGCCAATTTACTATCGGCTGCCTTCCTTTTCTAACAGCTGCAAACGCTTGGTGTCTACGTTGCCCAGCAGCGCGTCGAAGGAATCGGCAAAGGCCTTAACGCCATCAGCCAATAGCTTTGACGTAACCTGCTCCATGCTGACCCCTGCGTCTTGCAGGCCCTGGAGCGCCTCGGCAGCTTCGTCGACACCGCTGGTGAGAGTGACCTT
>Ga0066376_10002112_pt1 | contig 18714 bp, 16 predicted proteins | sample Knorr_S15_td_Bot_FD_77009 | JGI IMG/M metagenome (GOLD analysis project Ga0066376, IMG submission 77009) | Marine microbial communities from Southern Atlantic Ocean transect - Knorr_S15_td_Bottom_ad_5009_LV_A | ecosystem: Environmental > Aquatic > Marine > Oceanic | place: Southern Atlantic... | reverse complement strand
TAGCCACCGTCTCTATCGGGTCGTATACTAGCCACCACCAAACGGCCAGCGGCAACTCCGCGCTCAGGCCAATACCGGGGAGGCTTCCACCGATGACCCTGTTCCTCAAAGACGAAGATGTGGACCAGTGCGTAACCATGGACGCCATGCTCGAGGCCATAGAATCCATGCAGCGCCAATACGGAGACGGTCAGGCCCATAACATGACCCGCCGTAAGATTATCGCCGAGAGCGGGATGCTGTCGGTCATGGGCGGCGGCCTATTTCACCAGGGGCTCCTGGGCGTTAAGACCTACACCGTGGTCAAGGGAGCGTATTCTTTCCAGGTCAGCCTCTACGACGCCAACACCGGCGAGTTGCTCCTTTACACCCAGGCCAACCGGCTGGGCCAACTGCGGACCGGCGCGACCACGGGCGTGGCGGTGAAGCACCTGGCCAACCCTGGAGAGGCGACGGTGGGGATCATCGGCACCGGCGGACAGGCCCCAACCCAATTGGAGGCCGTCTCAAAGGTCCGGGGCATCAAGAAGATCAAGGCCTACAGCCGCACCAAAGAGCGGAGGGAGGAGTTCGCCCGCAGGATGACGGACGCCATGGGCGTGGAGGTCACCGCCGCGGCCACCAACGAGGACGCCGTGCGGGACTGCGACATAGTCCTCTGCATCGCCGCCACCATGGAGCCGGTTGTCGAGGGGGCTTGGCTCAAGGACGGCAGCACGCTGATCGGCGCCGGACCCACCACCTGGCGCGCCCGGGAGGTGGATGAAGCCACCTTCAAACGGGTCGGCAAACTGATCGTGGACTCGACGGAACAAGCAGCGATCGAGGCCGGCGACCTCTGTAACGCGGTGGACAAGGGGATCATCCAGTGGAGCAAGGTGCACGAGCTCAGGCACGTTGTGTCAGGGGCGGTGACCGGCCGGGACAGCGAAGGCCAAGTGGTGTACGCCAAGATCATGGGGACCGGGGTGGCCGACGTGGCCGCCGCAAAACTGGCCTACGATTCGGCCAAAGCCCAAGGCCTGGGCACCGAGATGGACTGGTAGGGGTTTAGTCGCCGTTCAAGTATTCGCCGATGGTCGCGATGTCGTAGGCCGCCGGTTCTACCGACAGGCTCTCCGCTGCGGCCCGGGCGGTGTCCAGTGAGGTGAAGCAGGGGATATGTTTCTCCACTGCGGCCCTGCGGATGTAGAAACCGTCCCGCATGACCTCCGGCGAACCCGATATGGTGTTGATCACCGCGCTCACGCTGCCGTCTTCGATCACGTCAACCACGTTGGGGTGGCCTTCGCTGAGCCTCTTGGTGGTCATGCTCACCGGCAGACCCATGGCCGAGATCATCGCGGCCGTCCCCTCAGTGGCATACAGAAGGCATCCCGCATCATGCAGGTGTCGCACCAGAGACACGGCCTCGGCCTTATGCTGGTCGGCGATGCTGAGCAGCACGCCCGTGCCCGGTTTCAGATCTAGGTTGGCTGCCAACAGCGCCTTGGTGAGGGCCATCTGGTAGTTCCGGTCGACGCCCATGACCTCGCCGGTGGATTTCATCTCAGGGCCAAGATGCCAGTCCACGCCCACCAACTTGGCCATGGAGAACACCGGCGCCTTGACGCCCACTAGGTTCTGTACCGGCCACAGCCCGCCAGGGTAACCCTGGTCCTTCAGGGTCTCTCCCAGCATCACTTTGGTGGCCAGTTTCGCCACCGGCACCCCGGTCAATTTCGATATGAAGGGGATGGTCCGGCTACCCCTGGGGTTAACCTCGATTATGTAAACCGTGGTGGGCTCACTATTGTCTTGAGGAGTCATGGGGCTGCGGTAGGCGGGGCCCCCGTGAATGACGAACTGGACGTTCATCAGGCCCTTCACCCCCAGGGCCAAGCCGATGCGGGTGGTGTAATCAACGATGGTATCCACTTCCCGGGGGGTTAGGTTCAGGGCGGGGTAGATGGCCATGGAATCGCCGCTATGGACGCCGGCGCGTTCCACGTGCTCCATGATGCCGGGAATCAGCACCTGTTCGCCGTCGCAGATGGCGTCGACCTCGCACTCTTTGCCCTCCAGGTAGCGGTCGATCAACACGGGCTTGTCGGGAGACAGCTCCACCGCCGCCGTTAGGTAGTAAATCAGCTCGGTGGCGTTCTGTACGATCTCCATGGCCCGCCCGCCCAGGACATAGCTGGGCCGGACCACGGCGGGATACCCGATGTTCTGGGCTACTTGCAGGGCTTCTTCCACCGATGTCACGGCGGCGCCCGGTGGCTGCGGGATACCCAACCGGGAGAGGAAATCCTCGAACTTATGCCGGTCTGACGCCATGTCGATGGCCTCCGCGCTGGAGCCCAGGATGGGCAGGCCGGCCATGGCCAAGGATTGAGAGAGGTTGATGGCCGTTTGACCGCCGAACTGGACCACCGAGGGCGGGGCCACATCGTCGATCGTCTCGTTCTCCAAGATGTCCCGGACCGATTCTTCATCTAAGGGCTCGAAATACAATCGGTCGCTGGCGTCGAAGTCGGTGGACACGGTCTCCGGGTTGGAGTTGATCATGATGCTGCGGACCCCGGACTCGGAGAGCGCCCAGGATGCATGGACGCTGCAGTAGTCGAACTCGATGCCCTGGCCGATGCGGATGGGGCCACTGCCGATAACCACCGCCTTCTTGCCTTCCAGCGGCAGGGCCTCATTCTCCTGTTCGTAGGTGCTGTAGTAGTAGGGGGTGACGGCCTCGAATTCAGCGGCGCAGGTGTCCACGGTCTTGTACACCGGCCTCAGGCCCCACTCGTGGCGCTGGTTCCGCACCTGCTCCGGCAGCATGTCGGCCAGGGTGCCCACCTGGCTGTCGGAAAAGCCCATGCGTTTCGCGGACTTGAGCAGGCTGGGCGTGAGCTCTTCACCAAGGAGCCGTCGCTCCATCTTCACGATGCGTTCCAGCGCGTTTATGAACCAGGGTTCGATGTAGGTGTGCTCGACCAGCGCGCCAACGGTTGCGCCCTGCCGCAGGGCCGACATCAAAGCCCAGAGCCGCTCGTCGTTTGGTCCCAGAGGCAGCTTGTCCAGAGACAATCCACCGTCTGCGGTCGAGGCATTCCGCCAGGACGGGTCCTCCCAGAGCAGGGTGCGGCCGCTGAGTTCCAGCGCGCGGGCGCCCTTCTGGAGGGCAGCCTCAAAGGACCGCTCGATGACCATGACCTCGCCGGTGGCCTTCATCTGCGTGGTGGTGCGCCGGTCGCCGTGGGGGAACTTGTCGAAGGGCCACCGCGGTATCTTGAGCACACAGTAGTCCATGGTCGGCTCGAAGGCGGCCGTAGTCTGTTTGGTGACCGCGTTTTCGATCTCGTCCAGTTTCTTGCCCACCGCTATCTTGGCGGCGACCCTCGCGATGGGGTAGCCAGTGGCCTTGCTGGCCAGGGCCGAGCTGCGGCTGACCCGGGGGTTGACCTCGATCACGAAGTAGGGCGACTCGGGAATCCATTCCTGGCCAAGGGCCTTGGAAACATCGGGATGGGGTTGCAGGGCGAATTGGACGTTGCAGCCGCCCTCGATGCCCAGCCCGCGGATGATCTTGATGCTGGCCGTGCGCAGCATCTGGTATTCCTGATCGCTCAGGGTCTGGCTGGGAGCCACGACGATGCTGTCGCCGGTATGGACGCCCATGGGGTCCAGGTTTTCCATGTTGCAGATGGTGATGCAATTGTCGGCGCTGTCCCGCATCACCTCGTACTCGATCTCTTTCCAGCCGACCAAAGAGCGCTCCAGCAGCACCTGTGAGATGGGGCTGGCCGCCAGGCCGGTGCGGGCGAAGGTCTCGAACTCTTCTTCGGTGTTGGCGATGCCGCCGCCGCTGCCGCCCAGGGTGTAGGCGGGCCGGACCACCAGAGGCAGGCCCATGCGCTTGGCGACGGCCCAGGCCTGTTCCATGGTGTTGACGCTTTCGTTCTCGGGCTCGGGCTCGTCTATCTCGTGGAGAAAGGTGCGGAAGAAATCGCGGTCCTCGGAGCGCCGGATGGTCTCCAAAGGAGTGCCCAGCAGGCCGACGTCGTACTTTTCCAATATGCCGGCATCGGCCAGGGCCACGGCCAGGTTGAGGCCGGTCTGGCCGCCGAGGGTCGGCAAAATGCCATCGGGCCGCTCTCTTGCGATGATCCTTTCCAGGACCTCCACGGTAAGCGGCTCGATATATACGCGGTCTGCGATGCCCTGGTCGGTCATGATAGTCGCCGGATTGGAGTTGACCAGGATGGTTGTAACGCCCTCCTCCCGGAGGGATTTGCAAGCCTGAGTGCCTGCGTAATCGAATTCCGCTGCCTGCCCAATAACAATGGGGCCGGAACCGATCACGAGCACCTTTTTTGGCTTGTTGGGTATGTTAGCCACCCTTTCCGCAGTGCTCTGCGGCCACGGCCCCATATTGGGGTCAAAGTTGATTTCCTACCGATGTTATACCCGGCTGCGCCGTTTGGCTATACGCCGTCCGGTATGGCCGGGGTTACTGCGAATCAACCGATAGGCAGGGCTCCTGGCAGGTCTATGAGCTGCCGCGAAGCCAATGAATTCAACAATTGAGAGACGTACGAGCCGAAGAGTTTGCCATCCCAGTCGGCGGCATCTTCTCCATGAACCGTCTGCTCGACACGGGGTGGAACTCTGAGGTTCACCATCCCGTCGCCTTCCGGTTCGATCTCGATGCGTCCCAAGGGAAACAGGGGCTGTCCTTCCATATTGGGATCCATGGCGTTTATCACCAGGTCCCAATGTCGCCCGATCGTCCCTTTGCCTGCTCTAACTTTGTAAACGTACTCACCACATGAATATTGGGCCGTTTCCTCCTCTAGTAAAGAGGCAACTTTCTCAAAATCCACCGCCACCGCCACATCCACACCCCCCTCCAGCAAAAACATGGCGAATGAAGACATTAATAATCCTCCAAAAATAACACGCCCGTTGGGGTCGGAATCGTAGTTGGGCTTTTCAGTTTGCCCTAATAGCAGATCGCCGTTTGGTCAGTGGCATCCTCCGAAAAAAATTCGGGCTTCCCGGCCGGTGCTAGAGAGACATTAGCCCTTGAAATCCTCGACCATTTCGATGAACTGGTCGAAGAGATATTCGTTGTCCCTGGGCCCAGGTGAAGCCTCGGAGTGATATTGTATGGTAAAGAGGGGGAGGGATTTATGGCGAAATCCTTCCACAGTTTGGTCATTTAAGTTGATATGTGAGACTTCCAAGCCTGAGGGTAATTTGTCGGGACTCACAGCGTAACCATGGTTCTGCGCGGTTATGTAAACGCGACCGTCGGCCAGGTCTTTCACGGGATGGTTCCCGCCCCGGTGGCCGAATTTTAGTTTGAATGTTTCAGCGCCCAAAGCACGGGCGATGATCTGGTGGCCCAGACAGATCCCCATCACCGGAACACGGCCCAATACCTGGCGAGTGTTGGCCACCACGTAGTCCAGCTGCTTGGGGTCGCCGGGGCCGGGAGAGAATAGGATGCCGGATGGCTCCATGGCCAGCAGTTCCTCGGCCGGGGTGGCCGCCGGCACCACCGTCACCCGGCAGCCCCGCCGGCGCAGTTGCCGCAGGATGTTGTACTTGAGGCCGCAGTCGGTGACCAATATCCGGTGCTTGGCGTCTTTGGGGTCTTCGTCCCCCGGAGCCCCTTCAGCATTCCAGTCATACTCCTCGCCGGTCGTAACCGTGGCAACGTAATCCCGGTCATCGTAGGCGGGCGAGTCCTTCAGCCGCCTTAGCGCCGCGTCGGGCTCCCCGTGGGTGATGATGCCCAGCATGACGCCTTGGGAACGCAGCCGCCGTGTGACCGCCCTGGTGTCGATCTCGGCGATGCCTGGGATGCCCTGACTGGCCAGGAACTCGTGCAAAGTGCGTTCGCTGCGTCCGTGGCTGGGCAGGTCGCAATTCTCCCTAACGATCAGCCCGCCCACCTGTATGCGGGAGGACTCATGGTCCTGGGGGTTGATGCCGTAGTTGCCGGCCAGTGGGTAGGTCAAAGTCACCAGTTGCCCGGCGTATGACGGGTCGGTCAGGATCTCCTGATAACCGGTCATGCTGGTGTTAAACACCACTTCGCCGAGGCCGTCCACCTCGGCGCCGAACCCGACGCCTTCGTGTACGGAGCCGTCTTCTAAAACCAGATAGGCTGGCCCTTGCAATCTATCGCACCCTTCCGTTCATTAGATTTTGTTAGCTGTTATCTGCCGGTTAAACCTTGGCCCGGAATTCTCCGATCTTGAGGCCCGGCGCTTGGTAGACCATGCGTCCCCCGGCGAATGTGGCCACCACCCGGCCTTTTAGGGTTGTGCCCTCCAGGGGCGTGTTCCGGCCTTTGGACTCGAACTCGGAGGTATCCACCGTCCATTCTTGTTCCGGGTCGAAGAGGACCAGGTCGGCGGTAGTGCCGGGCTGCAGCGACGCCAGGTCGGAGTAGCTCTCGCCCAATACCCTGGCCGGCCCGGTGGTCAGCCGGTCGACCATGGCCCCCATGCTCAGTTTATTGGTATGGACCAACTGGAGCAGCGAGCCCAATGCCGTCTCCAACACGCTGATGCCGAATGCGGCGTCTTGGTAGGTGACCTGCTTGCTGGTCAAGTCGTGGGGGGCGTGGTCGGTGGCGATGCAGTCGATGACGCCCTCGGCCAGGGCCGATACCAGAATATCAACGTCTCTCTGGGCGCGGAGCGGCGGGTATACCTTGGTGCTGGTGTCGTAGGCTAGTCCGCCGGCCGCGCCAGAGGACTCGCCCTTCCGGCCCAGTACCCATTGGTCGGTGGTTGTCAGGTGGTGGGGACAGACCTCGGCGGTCACCGAAAGGCCCCGCTCCTTGGCTTCGCGGACCAGGGGCACGCTGCCGGCAGTGCTGAGGTGGGCCACGTGGAGCCGCCCGCCGGTCGCCTCGGCCAGGGCGATATCCCTGGCGATCATCGCCTCTTCCGCCGCCGCTGGTATGCCGTCCAAGCCTAGGTGGGTCGCAACCGGCCCCTCAGCCATGACTCCGTTGCAGGACAGCGACAGGTCCTGGCAGTGGTTGCTGATGGGCAGACCCAGGTCCAGGCTGTAGATCAGGGCCAGACGCATCAGGTTGGCGTCGTACACCGGGTCGCCGTCGTCGCTGAAAGCCACCACTCCGGCGCTGGCCAGCTCTTCCATCTCCGCAAGTTCGTGGCCCTTCCGCCCCTTGGTGACACAGCCGATGGGCAGTATGCGGACCAACGAGTCCTGACGTGCTTTCTGATGGATGAATTCGACCACCGCGGCGTTGTCGATGGGAGGGTCGGTGTTGGGCATGGCGCAGAGGGTTGTGAAACCGCCCTTGGCCGCGGCCTTAGAGCCGGCGGCGATGGTCTCTTTGTACTCGAAGCCGGGTTCGCGAAGATGGCAGTGCAGGTCAATGAACCCAGGGCTGGCCACCAGGCCGGTGCCGTCGATCACCCGGCAGCCGTCGGGAATCCGGTCAACTCCCAGCCTTCCGGCCGCGACGATCTCTCCGTTGCCAAGCAAGATGTCGCCCACCCGGTCCAACTGGCGGCTGGGGTCGATGATCCTAGCGTGGCGAATAACTATGTTGTCCGTTTCCACACACCTCTCCCGCGTGCTAAATATCTCTCACTAAAGGCTTAAAGCTCCTGGCCGGACCCGATGGTCAATTGGTAGAGCAGCGCCATGCGCACGGCGACCCCATTGGTCACCTGGTCTTCGATCACTGAATTCCCGCCGTGGGCGATGCTATTGCTGATCTCTATGCCTTCATTCATGGGGCCTGGGTGCATCACCATGACGCCGGGCTTGGCCTTTTCCAGGCGGTCGCCGGTGACCTGCCAGCGGCGGATGTACTCCCGCAAGCTGGGCAGGTACCCGGCGTGCTGCCGCTCTTGTTGCAGGCGGAGGGCCATGACCACGTCGGCCCCCTCGATGGCCCGGTCCAGGTCGGTGTCAACCTCTACCAGGGAGGCGAAGGGCGACCGGGCGAGGTTCCCGCTGGTGCGCATCAGGTCGGGCGGCATCAGGGTGGCGGGGCCGGAGAGGACCACTTTGGCCCCCATCTTGGCGAACCCCCAGATGTCGGAGCGGGCCACGCGGCTGTGGAGCACGTCGCCCACGATGACGATTTTCAAGCCTTCCAGACTGCCCAGCTTGTCCTGGACGGTGTATAGGTCCAGCAAGGCCTGGGTAGGGTGGGCGTGGAGGCCGTCTCCGGCGTTGATGATACTGACTTTGTTCAGGTGCTGGGCCAGCAGGTGGGGCGCTCCCGAGTGGGGGTGGCGTATGACGATGGTATCCACACCCATGGCCTGGATGGTCAGCCCGGTGTTCAGTAGCGACTCGCCTTTCTCGGCGCTGCTGCCCGATGCCGACATATTTATCACGTCGGCGCTGAGCACCTTCCCCGCCTCCTCGAAAGAGATTCTGGTGCGGGTGCTGGCCTCATAGAAAAGGGTCACCACGACCTTGCCGCGCAGGGCCGGCACCTTCTTGATGTCCCGCCCCAGCACCTCTTTCATGCTGCGGGCGGACTCTAAGACGGCGGATATCTCCTCTTGGGAGAAATCGTCCAGGTCCAAGACATGCTTTCGAGGCGCGGGCTCCGGGCCCTGCGCTCCGCCTATCTCTGGAGTGTCGATCGTTCTAGAAAGGCTCATAGTGACAATTCCTAAGCCTGTTGGTCTTCGGTCGATTCTTGGGGTCCATCAATCAGGTCTTCGAATATCAGGGCGACTTCATCCGCGCCGTCGGTCTCCATAAGGCGGACCTTCACCCGTTCTTCCAGGGCCGTCGGCAGGTTCTGGCCAACGTAATCGGCCCGGATCGGCAGCTCACGGTGACCCCGGTCAAGCAGGATGGCCAACTGGATCTGCTCGGGGCGGCCAAAGTCCACCAGGGCGTCCATGGCCGCGCGGATAGTCCGGCCGGTGTAGAGAACGTCATCCACCAGCACCACGCGCTTGCCCTGGATACCCATGGGGATGTCCGTGGGCTGAATCTTGGTCTGCGACTGGTCACGGACCCGGTTGTCGTCCCGGTAAAGGCTGACGTCCAATGTTGCCACCGGCACGTCGACATCCTCGAACTCCGCCAGGTTTGCGGCGATGCGGCGGGCCAGGTGGACCCCTCTGGTGTGGATGCCCACGATGATGAGGTCTTCCGCTCCCCGGTTGCGCTCAAGGATCTCGTGAGCCACCCTGGCCAGGGCCCGGCGCACGTCCTCCTGATTCATTATCTGTCGTTCTTGCATTCGTTTACCTGGCCTTTAGCAGGCAATAAAAAAAACCCTTACCATCAACTGGCAAGGGCGCGAGCGGCTCACACAAAGGGTGCGTCAGATGCACTCTGCGGAGGTTTGGGACGCTCTACTTTGCCAGCCTCACGGGACCGTCTTAAAAGTGTGGCCGGGTCTAGTTCAGACCGGCCGCACGACCCTTGGTTATTCTGTTGTTCGCTTATCTTAACAGAGCCTATGTCTCCACGGAAGAGGAGGCGCGGAAGATTCTCAGCGTCCGTTGTGCGTAGAGCGGAGGCCCCCATCTCCGACTACGTCGAGAGTCTCCCCGATGAATCTGGGGACCTAACCTTCCCCTCCTTCCGCGGATGGACGACGGGGAAAGGAATTTTTTGTCCCCTACTCCCAAATGTCATTCTGAGTGAAACGAAGAATCTCGTTGCTGTCGTGAACGACGCTGCGGACCGCCACGGGTGCCGACGTCAGAAGCGGTTGATTCAGCGACCATCGCCTCCCCGAGCAGAGGCCCCCATCTCCGACAACGTCGAGAGTCTCGACTTCGTCGGACCTAACCTTCCCCCATTGCGACGGGGGAAGGTATTTTTGTTCTAATCTAGGCCGATCTAGGCTGAAACCCGCTTGCGGCGGTTGGTTACGTAGTCTACTAGGAGGTATTCGCCCAAGTTGGCGGCGCTGCTGTAGAAGGCGCGGCCGCTGTTGATGCGGGTCATGCGTTCCACAAAATTGACCAACTGGTAGTTGTTCTCCAGCATGAAGGTGTTGATCACGATGTCTTCCTGAGTGCACTTTCGGACTTCTTTCAGGGTCTCAAGTTCCGTTCGGTGGCTGGGCGGATAGGCGAAGAAAGCCCGGTCTCCTTCCAGGTGAGCGGTCGGTTCGCCGTCGGTCACCACCAATATCTGGCGGGTGCCGCCCTTCTCTTTGGACAGCAGCTTCCGAGACAGCATCAAGGCGTGATGCAGGTTGGTGCCCGACACCCAGGCGTTCCAGGTGCATTTGGCCAGGTCTTCTTCCTTGATCTCCCGGGCGTAATCGGAGAACCCGATGATATGGAGGCTGTCCCTGGGGTATTGGCTGCGCATGAGCGCCATCAGGGCCAGGGTGACCTTCTTGGCCGCCTGCCAGTTGTTGAACAGGCCCATGGACCTGCTTTGGTCGAGCAGAAGAACGGTCGCGGAACGGGTCATGTGTTCGTTCCGGAAAACCTCAAAGTCCTCGGGAATGAGTTTCACCGGGACCTGGGGCCCGCCCCGCAGCACGGCGTTCTTGACGGTCGCCTGCAGGTCAACTTGGAACGGGTCGCCGAATTCGTATTTCTTGGTCTCGCCGAGCAGATCGCCGTTGGCGCCGCGGGCGTCCATTTGGTGGTTGCCCATGCGGTCTTTCTTCAGGTGGGTAAAGACCTCTTTCAGCGCCTTCTGGCCGATGCGGCGGATGCCCCGGGCGGTGAGGTCCATCTTGTCGTCGCCGGTCACGTACCCCGAGTCCTGGAGCAGCTTCCGCAGGCGGTCCAGTTCGTCGTAGATCTTTCGGGCCTCGTCTCCCAGCAGTTCGGCCAGCTTGTCGGGGTCGATGTCGTCCATGTTGCCCGTGCGCATGGCTTCCTGGAGCGATTGTTCCAGTTGGTCCAGTTCCTGAAGGCCGCGCATCATCTCCATGGCCTGCTCCATCGTCAGGCTATCGTCCCCTAAGAAGGGGTACTGACGGCGCAGATCGTCCATGGGCATGAGTTGTTCCATGAGTGAGGCGAACTGGGACATCGCCTGTTGGGTCTCTGGGTCCAGGGCCTGGGCCAAGGCGTCTTCCATCTCGCGGCGGGCTTCCGGGGACATGCTATCGAGCATGGACTGCATCTGGGCTAGCTGTTGTTGCAACTGCTCCATCAGCTCATCGAAACTCTGGGGCGGATTGTCGCCAAACGCCTGGCCGAACTTCTGCATGAAGCCGTCGAAGTCCGGCTCCTGCCCAGCCAGTTTGTCCTTGATCATCTGGTTGATAGCGTGCATCATCTCGCGGGATGCGGCCATGTCATCTTCAGACATGCCCTTGACCTGATCCATCATCTGCTGGCCCATGTTCTGGGCCATCTGGCTCTTCAGTTGGTCCAGCAATTCTTGGAACTTCTGCTGGGCCTCGGGGTCCATGAAGTCGTACTCCAGCAACTCCTTGATCTGGCCGGCGGGGCTTTCGGGCAGAGCGTCCAGCTTCTCCCGGTTGTTGCCAGCGCGCTTCTTCAGCAGGTCCAGCAGGCTTTCTTGCTGGGACTTGTCATCGCTGTCGTCGTTCTCGACCTGCTCCGAGGCCTCTTCCAACCGGCGATCGATGCCTTCCCGCTCGGTCTTGACGATGTCTTCCAGGCGTTCCTTGAGGTCGTCGACCACCGAGTCCATGTTGTGCTGTTGCAGTTGCTGGCGGCGCTGGTTCTTGAGTTGCTCCATCAGGTCCCGCAGGCCCGGCATCTGTTGACCGTCGCGGTCTTGAAGTCCCTGGCGCATCATGTCCCGCAGCGCCTGCATGACATCGCCGTGGTTGAGGATGTCGTCGGAGAGGAGGTCCATCAACTGGTCGGCGTCAAATTCGAAGATCCGCTGACTGCCGTCCCATTGGGAGTACCGGTATGTGCGGTAGAGCATCGCGCCTTCCTTAGTTGTCAGGCCCGTTCACACCCAGAATATTAGGCTCATGATACCTGGGGGTTTCCGGCAATAGCAAGGTTGAACGGCGCGTCTAAACGCCGCACTAAACCACGTTTGCGCCTAGGATGTCTTTCAGATGGGAGAGGGCCCACTCATGGGCGTCTGGGTTGAAGCTGGCCACGCAGTCTTCCGGGACTTCAACGGGGTAGTCCCGGTTGCGGGCGTCGGAGGCGGTGTGGAGGACGCAGATGTCGGTGCAGACGCCGCAGATGATTATCTTCTCTGGGTGCATGGCCGCCAGCTTGGCTTCCAACGGCGTGTTGAAGAAGCCGCTGTACCGGTTCTTGGGTATCACGTTGTCCCCAGTCAAGAATTCGGTCAATTCCGGTATCACGTCGGGCTCTTCCGTGCCTTTCACGCAGTGGACCGGGAATACTTGAAACTCCAGGTCGTCGGGGTCGTGGTGGTCCGAGATGAAGAGAATGTCGGAGCCGGCCGCCCGCTCACGTTCCAGCAGGCCGTGGACCCTGGGAATTATCTCCCGTGACTCGTCGCCGCAGTAGAGATTATGGCCCGGTTCCAGGAACCCTTTGACCATGTCTATGACCAGCACTACATTTGGCATATCTATGCTCCGCCTTACGGGGTGCGCTTCGTCGGAATTTCTGGCACCGGGTCCAACACGATAAATGAACCGAACATGGTCAAGTTATGGCCTGGGAAGGTGCAGACGAACTTGTAAACCCCAGGTTTGGGAGCCATGAAACGCACTTCACCGGTGGCGCCGGGAGCCAGCAAAGGCGTATGGACGATCACCCTGGGGTCTCCTGGAGGCACCCAATCGTTGGCCGGGCCGGCGGTGATGCCGGCGGCGGCGGCCTCGTCTCTGGTTCCAGATTGAACAATCACCAGGTTGTGTGAATTGACCGTGGATGAATTGTTTAAGGTCACTACGATCTCAACGTCTGGCAGCGCGAACATGTATAGGTTGCCGAATTCCAATTCATCGCCTTTAACTTCGATCTGGAACTCATCCACCCCCTACCAACTCGTCCTTACCTGACAGCGGCCGGACTTGCCCCGGAGGCTGGTTCGCATCTTCCGGCGGCCGCAATGGTTGGGTGATTTTTCTTGGGTCAAATGGCTGGCCGTCCACGATCAGGTCCTCGATGACCGCCGACCCCGAGGAATCGACCGCCACCATAACCTTCACATCCCTGGCCCTTTCTATGATCTGGCCCGTGCCCTCGGGGATAAAGAAGGTGTCTATACCAAACTCCAGGCGGCTTCTGGGGCCCACTGTGCCCTTGATGAACACCCGGTCAGAGTCCGGTTTTTCGCTGAGGTATTGGCTGGCCACCCAAACGCCGTCCGGAGTCTCAAATAGCTCAACATAGAATGTCTCGCCCGGGCGGACGACACGGTGGCCCAGATCGGCGATCTCATAGTCCAATACGACATATTCGCCCTGTAGAAGCGACAAAGGGTCGATGGGCACGGTCTGCAGCAGCACGCTGGCGCCTGTGCGCAGGGTGTTTTCTTTGATGGCGATGAAGGCCAACAGCAGGATGATCTGCCCGACAACCGTGGCCCAGAACGCTAACTTGAGTGGAAGGCTCATCGGCGCCCTCCCGCCATTCTGATCCGATCAAGCATGGCCTGCCGGCCCCGCTCCACCAGATAACCGCCCAGCAGCAGGATCACGCCCGCCGCCACGAAGATGAGCGACCGGTCCAGCAGGTCCCAACTGTACTCGAAGTAGCGGGCGATGATGTTGATGCCGATGAAGGCCAAGCCGATGTTTACCCAGGCTTCCTTGCCTCGCAGGTACCCGGAAACCAACACGCCCAAGAGCGCCAAGGCCAGAAGTGCGTTGAAAACCACGGTGAAGAGAACATCGCCGTTGCCGTCTAGGTCTCCATCGACTCCCATCACCACGTAGGCCGCGGCCAGCAGGACGACGATGGCAACGCCCTCGATCCCGTTGAGTGTGAACGACTGCTCGTTACGGCGGTGAAGCCAGGCAGTCGACAACACCAAAGCTAACGTCAAAGCGCCGGCCGCCACTATCACGATGCGGAACGCGATCTCAGTGTCGCCCTGGACAAAGAGACCACCGTCGGACGACAACACGTCTTTGAAGGTCAGGACGAACACAGCCCCTAAAGCTGTGATCATGCCCACCAGTTCAAAGACCTCTGAATAGGGGCGGAAGGCGGCGATCTCTTCTTTCATCCGTCCCAGGGCTAGGATGAACAACCCAAGAATCAGGAACAACGACGCGCCCAAGACCGCCTCGCCCCTGGAGACGTCATCGGTCCAGCCGGGCAGCCGGAAGCCCACCGCCAGGAAGAACAGCACCAGACCCAGGAATTGGATGGGTTGAGACTTGACGATGTAGACCAGCGGCAGGACTCCCAGGAACCAGAACAGCATCAGCCTGGGGTCGTTCACATCGACGTTGTAGACCTGGCCCACCAAGTGCACGCCCGCGCCGTAGATGATGCAGGCCAGCAACACCATGGCCGAGCCGACGCGCTGGTAGTCGCGGTGGTAACGCAGGTAGTAGCCAAGTCCGTGGGCCAAGAAGATGGAGGCCAGTATGATGGCCAGCTTCGGCCACCGATCGATGCCGTCCCAGTTGGCCGCGAAGAAAAAGATGACCCCCAGTCCTACCAGGACAACCCCGATGATGGACAGGCCGGTGACCAGCCTTCCCCGGGCGCGGGCCGATCTTGGGGCTAGCTCAGCCGGGGAATAGCGGGCGCGGATGGCCTGACTTTGCTCGGCCGTGATGACGCCATCGGCCTCCCAGCGGGATAATTCGCTGGGCAGCCTTTCTAAGAATCGCTCGCCGTCCGGCCCGATGTTGGAACTGTTTTGTGCCATATCTCTATGTTAGAGACGGAACGGGTTTAGTAAAATACCAAACTAACTGGATGTTGGGGTACTTGGAGCGGGGTTACGCACCCACGCTGGGCTGGGCGAACTGGGCGTCCTCAGCCAACATGCTGGATAGCCCCATGGTCTCGAAGCAGTCCTCCAAGCTGACCATATTGTCCATCAGGTGGGCGGTGGTGCCGGTCTCTTTCAACTGGGCCATGACCTGACTGACAACATGGGTCACCGACAGCAATGCGCTGGCCGGGTAGATGACGATCTTGAACCCTAACCTCTCCAACTCGGCGGCTGGCAGAAGTGGGGACTTTCCTGATTCCACGAAGTTAAACAGCAAAGGAATATCGAGGTTCTTGGCGGCGCGCTCAACCTCTTCCGGCGTGCGCAGGGCCTCGACGAACAGCACGTCGGCCCCGGCTTTTACGTACTCATCGCAGCGATGCATGGCGTCGTCCCAGCCGGTGACAGCGATGGAGTCGGTGCGCACGATGATGGTGAAGTCGTCGTCGGTGCGGGCGTCCACCGCGGCCCGTATCTTCTGGACCATGTCCTCGGTGGAGATGACCTTCTTGTCGTCCAGGTGGCCGCAGCGCTTGGGCGATTCTTGGTCTTCTATATGGATGGCGGCAACGCCGGCCCGCTCGTACTGCCGGACGGTCCTCCGCACGTTCAAGACGCCACCGTAGCCCGTATCAGCGTCGGCGATCAGCGGAACGTCTAGTATCTCGGTGATGGTGGCGGCGTTCTGGACCATCTCGGTCATCGAGGCCAACGCCAAATCAGGGTAGCCAAGTTGCGCCACGGATGTCCCGGCGCCGGTCATGTATACCGCGGGAAAGCCGGCCTGCTGGATCAATTTGGCCGTCAGGCAGTCATAGGCCCCCGGCGCTTGGATGATCCCAGGTTCATTGAGCAGTTGGCGAAATTTGGTGGTCGTGCGCATGCGGGCCTCCGGTATTGGTTGCATCAGCTATTGATGTTTAACAATCTTAACGGCAGGGCGTTAAATACTCCACCTGGCTTGCAACTTGAAACTCTCCTATGGAGAGACGCCTGGAGGCAGCCAGTAATCGTCTGGCAATGGGACTATATAGCCAACGTTTGCCAGATCGGGACAATCTTGGTTCTCGTGCCGGAAATAGTCGTCGTTCCCGATGTCCAATCTGGGCGGCAATTCCCATGGAGCATCCCCGGTCCACATCAAGTCATTGGGCGAATCGGAGACGTGGCCGGAAAGATGATGATTAGGCGCACATGTAGATGCCAACCCTAATGTGTGGATGAATTCGTGGAGCATGGCGATGTCCCAGTAGCCGGTGGCGGTTGGGGAAGCTCCCAAGGCGTTAGTGCCGCACCCGATCGCTCCGGGCGGCTCGCCCAGTAGGTATATCGCGCTCACGACGCCGTAGATGAAGGGAGGCCAGGCCCCTCCTCCACAAGAGTAGGTGCTGCCACCGTCATGAAACACCATGTACTGTTTATTGGGCCGGATGACGCCGGCGGCGCTCATCTCCGCCTCCAGCACGTTTCGAACATAGGCTCCCGAAGCGATGACCAATGCCTCATTGGACGCCAACTGGAAAAAGGTGACGTCCAACTCCCCCTGGTAGGTATCCCACCTAAAATCCAGGCCGCCGGACTCTGTCTTGAACCAATAGCTGATCGATTCGATGGATGTCTTGATCGCTCCATCAGTGTCGAAGGCACGGTCGGTACCGTCGGCGGCAATGGCGCAGACCAGATGAATCTGAGGTAAGTCTGAGTCATCTGGACGGTCAATGATCGTGCGCTGACCGATGGTCACGGGCGTTGGTGTCGGTGTAAGTGTAAGTGGAGGCGTGGGCATTAGGGTTGGCGTTGGTGTAGGCGGAAGCGTGGGCGCCGGTGCGAGCGTGGATGTGGGGGCGGGAGTGGGGATTGCCGTAGCGGCCGGCCGGGCGGCGCTGGTTGGCTGGGGAGGCCAGAACTGGGGTTATTGTGGGCTCGAGCGTTGTGGTGGCTTCTGATGTAGTTGGGAGTCCGGACCCACCGCATGCGGCGACAAAAATACCTATATAGGTCGCCAATGACAGAAGCAGGCCGCGCCTGGCCAGCATCAGGCGATCATGCCGCCGTCGATCGTCAGGACTTGGCCGGTGATGTAGCTGGCGCCGTCGCTGGAGAGGAAGATCACAGCCTCGGCCACGTCTTCAGGGGTGCCGAAGCGGCCCATGGGGATCCGGGCGAGTATCTTGTCTTGTTTGTCCTCGGGAATCTCTTCAACCATCGAGGTGACGATGTAGCCGGGGGCCAGGGCGTTGACGGTGACGTTGCGGGAGGCGACCTCCCGGGCCACGGCCTTGGTCAAACCCACCAGCCCGGCCTTGGCGGCTGCATAGTTGGCCTGGCCGGGGTTCCCCGAAAGCCCCACCACCGATGACATGTTGATCACCCGGCCCGACCGCTGCCGAATCATGTGGGTCATGGCGAAACGGGTGCAGAGGAACGCGCCGCGCAGGTTCACATTCATGACGCTGTCGAAGTCTTCGGTCTTCATGCGGATCAACAACTGGTCTTTGTTGATTCCGGCATTGTTCACCAGGATGTCGATGCTGCCGAAGTGCTCCACAAGCTGCTTGACGACCTCTCCGGCCTTGTCTTCTTGAGAGACGTCGCCGCCAACAAGGAAGGCTTCTCCACCGGCCTTGTTGATCTTGTCTACGACCACGGTAGCGAGTTCGGCGCTGGCGTGGAAATTAACGCCGACCTTGGCTCCGGCCTGGGCGAGACGGGTGGCGACAACAGCCCCGATGCCCCGGGAAGCCCCGGTGACCAGTGCGACTTTGCCACTCAGGTCGATACCGGGCATCTGGTGTCTCTACCTGCTCGCGCCGCTGCCGGTTGCTTTGGATTCGGCCTTCTTGTTCATGCTGGCCAGGTCTTCCCGCATGATGTCGACCATGCCCAGGTTCACGTAGCGTACGGCGGTGCTGATGGCGGCTAAGATCTCGTCAGCCCGGCTGGAACCGTGGCCCACGATCACCGGCCCGTTGACGCCGAATAATGGCCCGCCATTCGTCCTGGTGCGGTTGGTCAATTGCACCAACTCGGCGGAGAATTTGGACAGGGTTGTTTCATCCAATGCAGACCCCAATCGCTTGTTGGCATATGCGGCGAACGCCCTGCCGAGACCCTCAGTGAATTTGATCAGGATGTTGCCGACAAAGCCGTCGGCGATGATCACTTCGGCCTTCTCGGTGAAGAAGTCCATCCCTTCAACATTGCCCACGAAGTTCATGCCGCTGTCTTGGAATACGTGGTAGGCCTCTTGCACCTGCTTATTGCCCTTGTTCGACTCCGATCCAACGCTGAGCAGGGCCACTCTGGGGTTCTCGATGCCCATGTAGGTGCGCGCCCAGGTAACTCCCAAAGACGCGAAGTTGAGCAGCAGAGCCGGCCGGCAATCGATATTGGCGCCAATATCGACCAAGACCGTGTTCGGGGCTAATCCCAAGAAAGGACCGCCGATGCAGGGGCGGTCCAGACCCGGCATCAAGCCCAAGGTCAGGACGGCGCTGGCCATGGAACCGCCGGTTGAACCCATGGAAACCATGACGTCGGCGTCGCCGCTTTTGACCAGCCGAGTGGCGACCACCACCGAGGAATTGGGCTTGGTGCGCATCGCGGCAAGCGGGTGCTCGTCGTCGCCGATCTTGTCTTCGGACGCGACCGTGCGGACTGACAAGCCCGAAATGTCGTGCTTGGCCAGTTCTTCTTCCACCGGGCCTGGGTCGCCGACCAAGATTATCTCGGCCTGGGTGGCCTTGGCGGCTTCGATGGCCCCTTTGACCGTCTCAACCGGCCCGTGGTCACCACCCATGGCGTCCATCGCCACTCGCACCGGCCCTGTTCCGTTTTCCGTCGATTGTTGCATAGTGTACCTTCCCCGTC
>Ga0066376_10002111_pt1 | contig 18730 bp, 17 predicted proteins | sample Knorr_S15_td_Bot_FD_77009 | JGI IMG/M metagenome (GOLD analysis project Ga0066376, IMG submission 77009) | Marine microbial communities from Southern Atlantic Ocean transect - Knorr_S15_td_Bottom_ad_5009_LV_A | ecosystem: Environmental > Aquatic > Marine > Oceanic | place: Southern Atlantic... | reverse complement strand
GCGTAGTTCGGTGGCCCACGTAAAGGTGAAGCCGAGCGCGGTGATACCGGTCTCGCCGACCGAGGCGGTGCCGATACTTGAGGTGACGAAGCTCTGCGGCATCATCGGGGTGCGCGCTTCGGGACTCCACAGCACGCATACATGATCCATTCGACACATTATTCCCGCGCATAGGGGGGCCGCCATGAAAGAGTTATCCGCCACCGAGCGGGAAATCGCCCTGATGGTCGTGGTGGATCTCTGGAATCCCGGCCGCCGCGTCGCGAAAATCTCGTCGCATTTCGACCTCAGGCCCAGTGCGGTTGAACGCCTACTGGCCAGGGAGGATTTCCAAAGAGAGGTCGACCGGCAGCAGGTCGGGAGCGATGCGTACTTCAGCATCGACGACCGCCGAACCCGGGTTGCCGATCTCCAGGCACTGTTCCTCAAGGTCCCCAGACGGCGGACGGCGCTCAAGCTCAAGATTTTGCGCCAGATTCGGCAGGAAGTCGGCGACAACTGACCCATCACAGAGGATGGAGCCCGTGACGATGCGAATAGCGATGCTACTGGCTGTAATGCTGGCAATGTCAGGACCCGCCAGGGCCGTGGTAGGAGACCTAAACTGCGATGGGGTAGTTGACCTCAAGGACTTCTTCATTTTCTCGGACAACTTCGGTGAAACAGGGCCTCCTGACGCTTCGGAGTGCGCCGGTCCTCTTGTAGACGATGGGACTGTTGTTCCTACATTGAGTGCGGTTGGAGTACGAGGGGCAGGCGGGAATTACAACTGGGATGCAGATGCAGAGAACGAGGGGGTTTTTTTATCGTGGTATCTGGTAGATACAAAAGGGTTCGAGATTTACTCCGACGGAATTCCCGAAACCGCCATTCACGAACTCACTTTCAGCTTTTGGGTGAGGGAAGGCGAAGAGAAGAAATTCGATGAGCCGTTCTGGGTCCTGCAGTTCACGACATCAGCACTTGAACAGAGACGAAAGGTGCCATTTGAAGATTTCGCGGCCTTGGTCCCACCGGAGGAAATGTCGAGTTGCTGTGAGTACATACCTGTTGTGATTGAACTGCTCTTGACACAGGCCGACGGCAGGAGTTTCGCCGCCAGGACCCCTCGCTGGGAAACCCTCTATGTTGAATATTTTCAATAATGCCCAGCCCCCGGCAGTGAGACGCCAAACTTACCATATAGCATGGCGTGAATGCAAGACCCACAGACCGCCTAAACGACTAACGTTATAATCACCGAAAATGTGATCGCCCAGGTGTATGAAGGCGCCTAGACAGGAAGCCTACCAAGGCAGGTCCACTCCGAGTTCGCCAGCTATCTGTTCGATATTACGCTTTGCTTGTCCGCACACGGGCACGCCGTCGCGGCGATAAGCACGCTCCCTGTCGAACTCGGGCCCCCCGGGCAGTCGCGCTGCCTCGAAACCGGGATACGGTTCCATGCGGCTGACCGAATCCATTATGCCGTCCATGTCGTCTTTGAAATCTTCCACGGGCACGAAGTGTTCGACCGAAAGTGCCAAGTAGAATCCCGATTGGTTGGCGGTCGGATACCGGACCGTTTCCGGGTCGACTTCAAGCATTTGTCCACCGAGCGTGCCGCTCATAATATTTGCCATGTGACTGTAGCCGATACAGCGGAAATATATCTCTGGATATTTGGCGAAAAAATCCTCGTCGAACGTTATGTTAGAACACGAGTCAACGAGCAAGTCAGGATGATCGGGTCCGGCAGGAATACCGAAGGCCATCGGCGCCGTATCCGCCGAGCTGTTGACCATTGCAGCAGGATCGAAGCGGCGCGGGCTGCGGCCGGAGAAACAGAAACCGATCATGTTCTGGCGCATCGCCATGCGCGCGTATTTTCCGGCGCTGCCGATGTGCTCGTGATAGGTGGTCGTGGCAGCGCCGATGCCGGTCTTTCTGGCTTTGTCGATGGCCATGGCCATCGCCTTGTGACCTGCAATGTAGCCGAGACCACCGTCGCCGGTGAGCGCAACAGTGCCGGCTGCTTCGCGCAGGACCCGGACATCGGGATGGGTGTTGGTGGCACCGGAACGAAAGTCCGAATAATAACGCTTCACCTGTATGATTCCATGGGTTACGACGCCCCGCAGGTCGGTGTCGACCATAAGTTCGCCGATAAGCGTCGCGTGCTCTTCACTGACCGGAACTGCCGCAAAAACATCGCGAATCAGCTTGCGCAGTACGTCGGCGTCTACGCGCAAACTATCTGTCGGTGGCTTGTTCAATGGGAACTCCTTCGCGTTAAATAGTGCGGAGGGCTGAAGAATTTAGGCGTGTCGCAGATGATGCTCAACACGGCTGTGATCTGCCGCAACAGCGGTTAGACCGGAGCCGAAATGGCACCAGCTTGCATGCCGTCTGCTTCAACAGCGAGAATTTTCTACCGTCTGTGTAGAGTCGCCGGTTAGCTCGCCGAATGGCACCGAGCAGTTTTGCACACTGACACACGTCCCCACAGTACAGCTGCCGAAGGCCGCAGGCAACTTTGCCCGGGGGGGCTTTGTTAATGCATGTTAACCAGCGATTATCTTAAAGGAGCTGATTCGTGAAAATAACGAATACCGACGCCATCCCCATCTTCTCTCGCCTCGCCAACAGATATGCGGGTCGCCGCGTGGACCTTATACGGTATCGATTGCAGGCTTGTTTACTAGGTCCATACCGGCGTTAGAATCACCGGCTATGGTGACACTCGAAGCGGCCACAGGCGCGCCCGAGCAAGGACGACGAAGGCCATGCATCCCTATCGGATCGCGGGTGGGTATGATATAGACTTTAGTGCTCGGTTCCTGTTCGTCGATGAACCCTACTGCGGCGGTGAGGCCGGCCTGTTCAGTCGAGTGGCTACCTGCTGTCATGAAGATAGATGGCACTCGATCGCCACCACTTCGCACGGCCACCAGGGGCGAACCGTCGGGAGCTGCACCGAGGTTTTGCCAATCCTTGCCGGACGCTTCGATAACTCTCATCAGGTCCATACAACTATCATAGATTCTTGCCATTTTCTGAAGTTCTTCTCCTGTGGACATGCGGCTAGTCAATGTAGCTGCTGTAAAAATATGTAATGCTCCTGGCGAGGGTCCGATCTGACTCCGCGGTTCTTTCATTCTCCGAAATTGTAGATGCCCAGCGCCGTCCGGGAGAAAAGCCACTCTTTGTCGGCGTCGCTCAAGAAATCCATGTGCATGTTGAACATATCCACCGCCCGCACGTAGCCCAGGCTATTTATTACCCAGGGAAATTGGTACCCCACATCAGGCGCTGGGGGCCGAAGGCATCGTAGAGAAGCCGGAAAGCCGGAAAGGTGTCGGTGAACGGATAGCCCTGCTCGGACTTGTTTCCCTGGGGAGTGAATTTGATGTATACGTTAGGATAGCGGGCCAGCTTGAGCACATTGCCCAATAAGGGCCGGGGTTCAGGCTCGTTGGTAGGCGCTCCACCGATATGGTCCAATGCCACGGCTACCTCGGGAAAACGAGCTATAATTGGCTCTAGTGCCGGCAGTAGCGCAGCCGGACCATGCACGATGAAACTAGCGCCCAACTCACCAGCCCGCTCCCACACCGGATCCTGATCCGCCGCCGCCCACTCTGCCGGATCGTCCGGGCGGGAGGTATGGATACGCAAGCCGCTGAAGCCGTCCTGACGGACCAATCGCTCCAGCTGGTCTGCAGCATCGGGAGCCTGGCGGTCGACAAGACCGATTGCAGAGAAACGACCGGGGAACGCCTTCAGACATGCTGCTACATAGCGATTATCATACAGGTAATAGATGGGCTGGACTATAACTGCACGATCGACCGCTGCCGCACTCATGACCTTGTTGAGCAATTCTACCGAGCCGTCACTGGCTGGGCTGCCGACCCCCGAAAAAAGGGTAGCTGTCCGTGTCAGCGCTCCACACATGCAGATGGGTATCGATAATCATCACGAGTTCTCCTGTTATTGTCTCTGTCCGTGCATCAGATCCATATATTCGTCATGCCCGACCAGAGGTTTCTTGTTCTCCATACGCGACGGGCGTGGAATCAGGCGAAGGCTACGATTCTCGATTGGCAACCGGATTGGAGTGTGGCCGGCACGGTGGGACTGGCGCACGGCGATGGCCATCTCCAAGACCCGACGTGCATTGTCGCCACTGCCCTGGGGGTCACAATCGCTTTCTAACGCTCCAATCATGGCTGATACACTGGCCATATTGCGGTCGCCCGGCCACTTCCAGCCGTGCTCGTCGTAGTCGTCTCCCTGACGACCATAGATCCTACCTTCGGGTAGGGCACCGACCAGCTCCTGCAGGCTTTCCCATACGGGCTTGTCCTTGACATCTCCCGCCTTCAGGATCTGGGCGTAGAACCCGTCGGTGCGAAAAACACCGCCCGTACAGGCTACTTCAAAACCCCGGCCGCGCGCATCGGTCTCGCGGTGCATAAAAGCCTCGATGCCATTGGCGAACCGAACATAACCGGCGCCACCCTGATCGTGGTCGCTCCAGGGATCTTCGGCCACCCAGCCATTGATCCAGGTCACTTCCGCATCCATCGCGAACATACGCATCAGGCTGAAGATCTGGCATCCACCACCAGAAAGCTCGTGTCCACAACCACCACGAAAATTAATACTGCGCACCTCGCCCAAGTCACCGGACTCTATAATTTCGCGAGCACGCCGAAAAACCGGTAAATTAACATCTAGATCTCCCGCGGCGAAGCGAATTCCACGCTCGCGACAAGCCGAGACCATGCGGTCCGCGTCTGACAAGGTAGCTGCTACCGGCTTCTCGCAGAAAATACCCTTGACCGAACTGTCTGCACAGCCAATGACCACCTCCGGGTTCGATCGGACCGGTAGAATAGGGGCGGCGATATCAATGGCTTCCGCAGCCAACATGTCGCGAAAGTCGTCGTAACCCGGAACCCCAAAGTGCGAGCAGAAAACCTCCCTATTTTCTGCATCAGTATCAGCCACCGCCACAACTTCAGCCAGCGGATGCAAGTCGTAAGCACGGGCATGCTGGCGTCCCTTGCGCCCTGCGCCGATCACTCCAACTCGGTATTTAGTCACTTTCTTCTCCTCTCTGAGGACATCTTGCTCATGAGCGTCATAGATTCTGGTCGAACCATTCCGCCATCCACGTGAAGAACTCCGGTGTAAAGCGGTGATTGCCCGGCGGCTGTCGCACGACGAACCGATCGGCACAACGCCGGCCACGGTATACCGGCTCCACCTGGCGAATGAGCGCTTCTGCGCCCTGCTGCGGCATGTCTTCATCCTCGGTAGGAATTATGGTCATGAAAGGCCGTGGAGCTATGCAGGCCGCAACGATGTCTGGATGATCGAAATAGCGCAGCATGTGAGGTACGTAAATCGCCGAACTCGAGCGATCGGGCAGGCCGTGTAGAATATTACTGGCCATACTACCGATACCGCCGCAGATGGGCACCCCTACTTTGATCCACGGTGCACAAGCCATGGCATACCAACTGGCCAGTCCACCCAGAGACATTCCCGTGAGTCCGAGCCGCTCATCATCAACTCCTTCGACCGCAGCCAAAACCCGAGCTGCTCTGAGTGCTTCCTCGGCAATAATTCCCATCTGGGGCCTACCGTAGGCCACTAGAAACTTTGCCTCCTGTTCCCAACGCTCCGCACTTTCTCGTCTAGCAACACAACCCTTGATAGTTATCGCAAGGGTCGTGTAACCTCGCCGTGCCAGTTCGCGTCCCCAGCCCAACAGTCGACCAGTCTCCTGATGTGCTCCCATGTGCCCGGCGGCAATTTCCTCCGCCGTGCCGCTGGTACCTGGCATGCAGACAATGCCGGGCACCGACGTCTGCTTAGGACCAGCAGCATACATCAGAACGCCGGGAACGTCCTCTCCCAGCGAATTGACGAAGGTTACTGCAGCGCTCTCAATGCCCTCCATATCGGTGATAGGACCAACAGCGTAGGGGACTTCGAGAGGCAAATCGTAAAGGCCAAGCAGTTCCAGTAATTTGTCGCGAATATCTTCGGGAGCTATCGCTTCGGGAAAAGCAGGAGTGATGTTGTAGGGAACAATAGGCATGAATCGCACTTTAGATTAGCTAAGACGAACTTTCGCAGGGGCAAGATCAGCATCGAAAACCCGACTAAAATGCTTCCCCACCTCGACTCACCCAATTTCTCGTAGAAGTCGGCCCCATAAGGCCACCCCCCAAACCAATGCGCCAGGTATAGTCCGTGGGCCCCTGAGACCAGTAATAACTACCACGACGACAGCCGCAACAAGTCCGATACGCTGGACGCGGAGACGGCTTTATGCCGATGGGTGGCGCCATTAGGCCGATCACAGCCTGGCGCCTTTATGCCGATCCCCGCATGGATTAATATTGTGCGCCGCTGACAGCTACTTGCATGACGTTGACCTGCAGCGTTATAAGTCATATCCGTCATAGGGGGAGGACTTGGAGAGGGCGAGCGATGCCGGCTCTTTAGGGGCGAGGGGGCGCAGTTCCGGACCGGAAGGCGAGAAAAGGGTTGCGCGTCCGTTCGATCACCAGCTCCGTGGTTGACACACTATCGATAATGCCCCTTGATCCTCACTAACCTTATGCATAGTTTAGCCCGCTAAGGACTAGCGTGTGGGGAGGATCCGCCGCGATTACGGCCACCGCGCCGCGCGATGTCTACGACCAAGTCGACCGAATGGAGTAAAATCGCTATGAATAGAATTCTTTCTTTCTTTCGCGGGTTGTTTGGCTCAAGCGGCTCTCGAGCGCATGGCCATGGAGCGGATCCCGGACACTACCACGGAGGAGAAGACCGCCGCTACGACGAGACGGAAGAGGATTACGTCGAAGAGGACGGTTCCTATGACGACGTTGGGGAAGATGCCCCTGAAGAAGAATCTCCGGCCGACGCTGGCGCTGAAGATCCGGACGAAACGGAAGAATCTCCGGCCGACGCTGGCGCTGAAGATCCGGACGAAACGGAAGAATCTCCGGCCGACGCTGGCGCTGAAGATCCGGACGAAACCGAAGAATCTCCAGCCGACGCTGGCGCTGAAGATCCGGACGAAACCGAAGAGGACTAGCGTCGATCGAGGATCTGCGCCTTTTCAACCGGCAGACCAGATTATTGTAGCGACGGCCCGCGAGGAAAACGCCACCCTTATTACTCGGGAACCGGCTCATACAAGCCTACGACCACGTGCGCACCCTCTGGCAAGGAAGAAGTTATCGGGTGGATCGCCAAAATTGTAGCAGGATGCAGGGACGGTCTGAGGCGATGCACCAAAGCGCGGAGGTGACTGCACCGAACTGGCCGCAGACCAGAGTCGGACCAGCTGAAGCCCCGACACCCTAGAGAAGCAGCAACTATGCCTAATCCCACGACGAATGCAGAGGGTCTGCCGATAATCGCCCTAAGCGAAGATCAGCGTTTTGTTTTCGACACCCGCGGATGGCTGCTGCTGCCCGGCCTGCTGACGGACGGGCAGATCAGAGCAATGCGTGATTTTTGCTACAGCCTCAAGAACGATCCCGACTCGATTCCAGCCCATCATCGATCATCGATCGGCGGCCCACTCGAAGGCCTGGTCGATCATCCAGCCGTGGTTGGTTTCATGGACGAATTTGTCGCTAACGGCTACGCGAGTGAGAACTGCTATGGCTTCCGGCTGGAGAGCACCTTCTCGACGATTCGCAGCAAGGGGCACGATAATTTCCAGCCGCATGGGGGCCGTGGCATATTGAATTTCCCAGGTAATTCCCACACCTACCACATGCATCATGACCGGGCTCATAGCGGCCTTACCAGAGTGGTTTGGGAACTCAATCCGGTGCAGCGAGGAGACGGTGGAACGCTCTTCCTTACGGGCAGCCACAAAGGGGCATATCCGCCGCCTGCATCCACCGCTGATCGAAACTCTGATCTTTGGGAGGACTATGAATGCTCTGCCGGTTCAGCGCTGATATTTACCGAGGCCATTACCCACACCGGTAATCGTTGGGAAAACGAGCGTGTCGATCGGGTGGCTATCTTCAACTGTTATAACGTGGTCGGCAATAAGTGGCACAAGTGGGACCCGTACCCGCAGCACTTGCAGGAAATGCCGTTCAAGCGCCAGACCCTCTTCCGCCCAGTTCACTGTCAGGACAATGTGCCCGCCGAGAGCTAGACCGCTCAGCTTCGGGGTTCAGACCGGCATGATGTCTAGGACATAAAAAAGGGTCTTGCGGATATGCGGGATCACCGCAGGTCAGGTTAGGGATGGGCTGCAGTGCAGGCGCCCTGCGCAGGTTGGACTGACGGTGAGGTCGAGGTCGAAGATACGGGCCAATAAAGTCGCTCAGATGAGCGTGGGTTCGGGCCGATAAGAACGCGCTGTGTCTTAGTCCTTCTCCAGGCGGATGACGCACATTCCATTCACCCGTCACAAGCCAGACAGCCCAGAAACTCATCGAGCCACTCATCAGCACCCCCGTGGCCGGCAAAGAGTTCCTGGATATCGCCGACGGTGTGCGAGTCGGATCCCCCCACAGAAAAGAGGCCGTGCTCGACACAATACTCGCGGTAGATTAGGGTGTACCCGGGAGGTACCTGACGATGCGCACATTCGATGCCATCGAGTTGACACTCCTGCCGTAGAGTATCCATCCGCGCCCTATCGCCTTGGTTGAAATACCCATGCGGATGGGCGATGGCAACTTTGATACCCGCCTCCTTCAGGACCGGCAGCACCTCATCAACGGCCGGATAGGGCGGGGACGGCACTTCCTTACGCATGCGGACTTTCAAGTCGTAGTACTCCTCGGAGCTGGCGATGAATCCGTGATCGACGCAATAATCAGATAGCACCCCATTCTTGACATGCGTGTTGCCCTGTAGTGCTATCACATGAGCCGGACGGTACGTCTCTAGCAAGGCCAGACGGTGAGCGTCGCTGAAATCATACCCGCTGGCCTGCAGCCCCTTGGACCAGGCCGCGCCCGTTGCTCGCTGCCAGTCGTGATGGAAATCCACCAGCTCCTGCAGTGGTGGCGTCAGCTCACGCGGGAATCCGTAGCACAGCAGATCGATGCCGCCAACGGATGTGGTGACCGTGATTTCCGACGACAGGATTGGCGTTACCTCCGGATAGCGCTTGGCGCATTCCAGCACCTGTGCAAAGGCGTCCATCACGTGATGGTCGGTGATGGCGATGTAGCGCACACCGAGCTCGCGCGCCCGCTTGAAATGATCCTCGACCTCAGCCGTGGCGTCGTAGCTCCAGTAGCTGTGAAGGTGCAGGTCATACTGGGCTGGAGGGTGCTCAGATCCGTTCATAAAATATTCCTCACTTTTGGGTGATGTCCATGACGCGCGGCTCCTCCATGGACCGGTCTGCGCCGTAGGCCAGCAGGTGACCGTTGGCCGAATCTTTGATCCGCGTGCAGCTGACGGATACCGGCTCCCGGCGTATGAAACCGACAAAATCTGCCACCCGCCGCAGGTCGCTACCCGCGTGATCGTGAGGGCAATGACTCCTTCCAGTCGGGCCCACCCGTCACTTCGTTTCGAGCTTCGGCGGCGGCGGCGGCGTTGGGCGGCCTTCGCTATCGAACACACCAATGCGATAGTTGCCCTGTGGGTTTCCGCCACCGTTGTACGAGTAATACTTGACGTCCGTACTCGGCAGGCCAAAGCTTCTAGTGACCGCGCGTCCTTCCTCATCCTCAGCCTCTTGCCACATGCGCAGCCACTTTCGCATCTCCCCTCCACACTCGAGCTGCCCGGCCGATTCCACCTCGTCGAGTTTCGCGGCAGACATCCAGCGATGCTCCGGTGCCACGCCGTCCTCCCCGACGAGCTCCGGGGCGGTGCCGGTCAGGCGATGGCCGTAGACCCGACAGCGCCACTCTCCAGCCCCGCCGTCGGGGGCAGAGCCGGGAAGGTCCAGCAGCCAGCTGAGCCACGGCAGCCGGAGGCCTAGCTGCTCGCGAGCCTGCGTGAGCACAGACCCCATCACGTTGCAGACGTCCAGTATGCTAGCGGATTCGTCCTCCGCTGCTGAAAACCTCGGGAGTGCCCAGCCGCCGGCGCTGTCACGGAGTAGCAGCACGTGTTCCTCGCTGTCTTCGATCAGCAGCCGGGCCTCGTCGACGCCGCCCACCGGGCCGTCGCGAAGTGCGGCGTAGTTGCCGTCGCCCCGGTGATACGGCACCAGGTGCTTCGCCTCGCTGCGCAGAAAGTCGTGAACCGCAGAGGGGTAGATCGTCGGCCCACATGCGGGGGGCGAGGATTTCGCGTGGAACTTCATGTAGAGCCCACAGCGGTCGGTGTCGCCGTAGTTGGGGCGTGCCTCGTGCCACGCGAAGCCGTGCATCAAGATCACGTCGCCCTTCTTCAGAGACGAGTCCTCAAAGACGATTTCGGCCGGTGACGGGACCTGCGCGGCGTCCACCTGGGACACGCGTCCGTCGGACGGCAGCACCTTCGTCTTGAGGTGGGAGCCGGGGGACACGAAAAGTGGGCCCGCGGTCTCGGTGTAGTCGACGAACGGGATCACGGAAAACATCCACTTCACGAACGAGCCGACGCAGCGCCACGGCTTGTAGTCGAAGTGGGCGCCACTTCCGTTGACGAAGGGCTTTTCATCGACGCCCGCCCCTGGTGTACGCATGATCGACCAGTATTGCGCCAGCGTCGCCGGCTCGCCGAAGAGGTCTTCGACTGCCGCCACGATCGCGTGGTGCGCCAGGCTTACGTCCGCAATCTCCGGGTGCTCCTGGAGGATTCGCGGACCCATCGAGTAGACGCCCGGCAACGGATAGGCCGAGTCTGCTCTAAAGGTGTCGTAATCCCCGGCGGCAAAGGCGGCGCGGATCGGCCCCGCCAGGCGGTCGACTTCCGCCTCGGTCAGGACGCCCCGGAGGACGTGGTATCCAGTGTTATCGAATTCCGTCTGCATAGCGTAGACTGCTTTCTCCTCGGCGGTGGCAAAGGCGTAGAGGTTACAATCTCGGTGGTCAAATGCAAGGAGTATCTTGGATTCGCGTCATGGTCTGCCCTGGCCGTCCTGGAGGGAGAGATGTTTAAAATATATAGAGCGGCCTGTGAGGCCGCCGGGCTGCGCTATGGCATCAACTCGGCGGCGCTGTGTTTATACCGAACCTTCCAACCGATTTTGAATGAGTCCACCACACCCATCTTCATCTTCTCTCGCCGGACGAGTCGGCCAGCGCGGACGTGGCACTGACGATGCGCCAGACACCGCGTTTATCGGGGGCCGTACCATCACATCCTTCCCAGAACATGCGGTATCGAGGTGGCTGTCCCGAAGTCTGCGGCAACTGCATGACGGCCATCTCCGAACACTTGGCCGCGTCATGCGGCCCTCCTGGCAGAATGACAGGCTCCGACCCTTTATGCCACCTCAGTCCGTCATCGGAGACGGCGGTCAGGATACAGGTATGTGTCGGGTCGCTGTAGCCGGCGTAGTACATCCGATAACCACCGCCCTCGATGCGCAGGACCTCGGGGGCATAGGCGACGTGCGCTTCATAGGGCAACTCTCGTACGATGCGACGCCCGGGCTCAAGAACAAACTCAAACCCGTCGTCATCTGACACAGCACTGACGATCCCCTCCACCTGGTCGCTGCAATACATCCGGCACCGGCCGTCCTCCAATTGTAGAACGCGAGGTGCGTTGTAGCTGCCGCCATGACCTCTGAGCCGATCGCCTGGCTCCATGGTCCATTCGAGTCCGTCCTCGGAAACGGCACTGCGTATGATGCTGGTCACCGCTTGCGTTCCGGGGCAGCATTCGAAATACATCCGCCAGCGACCGCTGCCGTCGAACATCGGTACGACCTCGGGCGCGACGACGCGGTAATCACCAGCACCTCCTTGCTGTGACGACAATCGCACGCCCGCTTCCGGGTTCCATGTCGAGCCGTCGATCGACGTGGCACTCAGAATACGTGCCGTCGCATTCGTATAGTCGTTGGCCCCCTGTGGACAGTCTGGTCGCGGCGACACATGCGTGTAGTACATGCGATACCCACTGGAAGGGACCTGAATGACTGTGGGTGCCACACAGCCATGCAGACCGCTGCGAGTCGCTGCGGCTAACGCGGTTTCTGCATCTGGAGGAACATCGATCGCAATCAAATCGTCCTTCACCCATTCCGTGCCAGGATCAGTGGGAACGGTGTGAGGTCGTGTCTCATTCATTGGCGGGGTATGTCATATAGTTTGTGAGTGGCATGGCGTTTCCTTTGCCGTGAGGAGCACATGGTTTTCACCTGCTGAAAAATACCTGAATTCATACGGAATATACGCAATGACCAACGAAGCACCCCATTCGTGTTGCGAAGAAACAAGGCGGGGCAGACAATGGGGATGGCGGATGAGGGCGGCCTGCTTTTCGATAAGCTCCAACGGCGAGATCCAGCAGATGAATGGTCCCGTCCGCCCCCGAAGCCGAATCGCGATAGAAAGGTTTCGGAACAAAAGAGCATTTTCCCGTGTGAAAAACTCGGTTTCTTTCCACCACGAATTCTCGATCATTGTGTTATACCGTTTGGAGTTCCAGATGCGACAATTTTGTCGGGCAGATTTGCCAGACGCCAGGCAGAGGTCCGCTGCGCGAGACCGGGCTCTGATCCGATCCCTCGGGGTTGGAAACCTGCCCCACGAATAGAATAGTCCCATTTCAGACTACAAATGGCATTACAAACCGCAAAAAGAGCGACTGAAGTCGCCACTACGAAGCAATCTCTATAACAGTGAGTATTAGCCCATCAAATCGGCATCAAACGCCTCCCAAAGTCTCTCAATGAAATCCATCTGGATCGGGTCGGACATTCTGACGATATGATGCCGAATGCGAATCGAAAAGGCCTCGCTGCTCACGAAAACCTCCGTCCCTGGATAGGCAATGTAGTCCATCGCAATGCCGCCCATTCCGGAAGCAAGCCCTGCCGTCATGGCGGGCTCGGTGAACACGATGTGACGCCAGCCTTTCGGACTGGGATGGCCAACCAGCACCGGCTGATGCCAGGTATCCGCGACCACCCCGCCGCCCCGGAGCGCGTGTGGAATCCGCCCAAGTCGATCGAAGGTTGACTCAAGGGCAACGATGTAAGCGTCCAAATGTTTTCCACCGAGGCTTTCAAAAGTCTTGAACTGTTTATCCGTTGACCAATAGAACTGGCTTTTTTCCCTGTTGATTGCGGTATAGCATGCAAAGAACTGGGCATACTCAACTAAATCAACAGGACCGCAATTACGAATCGTATGCTGGCAGTCATAAGTCAGCACGTCGTCACGGTCTTGAGTTTGGAAGAACCACTCCTGGCGGGTCTGGATACCGTCACAGGTATATTCACTGGTAACGCGCTTGACCGACTCTTGCTCCTCATAACCAGAGGTTGCTGGCACCAGCCGTGGCCACTTTTGGTCTCCGCGGCCGTGGTCCTTCCACCACTGCCACTCCCGACAGTCCCACGACCCGCCGTTGTAAACGAGTTCAGTCCCTTCTTCTGCGACCACAAAACTGGCGACGCCGGTGTGGGTGTGTCCGGCTGTCCGCACTCGAATAAATGCCAGTGACCGCCCATCTCGATGACGAAGGGCAAGGTCGCAGAATGTACCTCCCTCGCCGTCTTGATGTAACCCTCGACTTGATTCCATTGACATTCCATTCCGCCTGTTCGGCCGATGCGTTGGCGTGTGAGCAACGCTACTCCCCCCAAATTTCCCGAAAGAGTCGAAGCCAATTCCCACCGAGAATTTTGGTGACGTCGTCGGGGTTGTAGCCTCGGTTTAGCAGCGCGGATCCGAGGTCTGGAAATTTGTCGGGCGTTTCAAAACCCCTGGGAGACATTGGTAGCTGGTCGTAGCGCACGGCTGCATCCACAAAGGTAGACGGGTATTTTGTCCCCTGCTGCGAGCCGATATACCGCCAGAAAGACTCCTGTTGATCCTGCGTAAAGTCAGTCCCAACCCCTACATGGTCAACCCCCACTCACCAACACACGGCGGGCATAGGTCCCCCCGAAGGCGGTTGGGTGAGGGCTCAGGTCAGATCAGAACTCCCAGCTGAGCCCAGCACCGGCAGGCGACCGAACCAGGTGGTGTCGTCGCGGAAGTACTCGAAGCCGCCCTGTCCGTCCGGCACCAACATGTCCTCGTCGTTGCGGGAGTCGACGTCGAACTTACGCAGGTTCTCCTGGTCGTACAGGTTGATGACGTGGAGGAACACCTTGACGGTGCCGCGGCGCATGGGCACGCTGCGGTTGATGCGCACGTCCATGCGGTGATAGGCGGGGTAGTCCTCGGCGCGGAAGGCGTTGTGGTCGGCCACCATGTGCAGGTCCTCCGCCGGCGGATCGCTGTAGCCGCGGTTGGCGACATAGGCGTAGGTGGTCAGTGGCCAGCCCGTGTAGTATTGCCACGACAGGTTGACGTGCCATCTCGGCGACGGCCGGTAGTTGACGTCGAGGTAGACGGTGTGGTCCTGGTTGTTGAGGCGGCGCAGCGTACCCGTGCGCTGATCCAGGAGGCCGTCGAACTCAATGCCGCGGATGGTTTCCTCCGCCCGGGCCAGGGCGTAGCTGAACCACCACGACACCTTGCGCCCTTCGTCGTATTTGAGAAAGAGCTCGACGACGCGCGCGGTGGCGCCGCCGAAGTCGATCAAGATCTCGTCGTTGCGGGCTTCGGGGATACCTCCCACGGGTCGCGCAGGTTCTGGTAAGCGTCGCTGATCCGCGAGATGTCCTTCGCGTACGCGTCCAGTCGCAGATTGACGCCGCTGCCGAAGGTGTGCTCCACTCCTACGACGTAGTGCTTCGACAGCTCCGCCGGGTTGAACTGGGTGGCTTCGTGGTTGACGTCGAGGTTGTTGATGAACTGGCTCTGGTAGTAGTAGCCCCAGCCGGCGCGGGCAGTTGTTCTCGGCGTGAACGAATAGGCCAGGCTCGCCCGCGGGCTCCAGAAATTGTCGTCGGCCCAGGTGGCCCGGTCATGGCGCAGCCCGGTCTCGAGATAGAGACGCGGAATCGGGTTGAAACGAGTGGACAGGTACACCGCCGTCCGCTGTCCGGAGGGATCCCTGTGGAGGTCGACGGCGTTGGCGAAGTCGACGAACTCGTCGGCTGACTTCGCTCGCACGTCGCGCAGACTGTAGGTGTAGTCGTACTCCGCATTCAGCTGTTTGAGGTCAAATCCCGTCCGCACCGACACCCGCCGCGACAGGTCCCAGATCCAGTCCTGCTTGAGACCAAGAAGCGGTAACTGCGATCGTCGGCAAGGGCGAAGAACAGCTTGTCGGTGTACTCGTCCTTCTCGGTGTCGCCGCTGCGGGAGTGGGTGATCTCGCCGGCGTAGAGCAGCGTTCGCGAGTACAGGTCGTCGGAGTGGAAGGACTTCAGACCCAGCCAGCCGTAGGTGTTGTCGTAGCTGGTGTCGTGGATGTCATGGGCCACGCCCGGTCCGACGTCGCGGATCTCGGCCCTGTCACCTGACCTGAGCACATGCACCGACAGCCGATGCTTATTGGACAGCGGGATCTCCACCTTCCCCATCAGGTCGTGGAAGAAGTGCGTGGTTTCGTCGTCGACGACCGACATCAGTCGGATCTTGTCCAGCAGGCCCCGACGCGCTGAGAGCAGATAGCTGCCCTCGGTGCCGAGGGGCCCCTCGCTGTAGAGCCGTGCGTTCATGACGCTGAGGCCCACGGAGGTGTGGCGCTGGCAGCAAGCAGCCTCTGGCTATTCTGCATCCGACAGGTGGCTATTCGGCTGCGGCAGGGGTTACGTCGTTCACGGCATCATCCTGAAGTCAGATCTCTTTTGTGCGGCTGCCCCTCTCAAGCTCCCTGAACTCGCGGAACAGGTACGGCAGATCGTGCCCGTGTCGCGTCGTGATCCTGCGGCGCGTTTTGCGGACCTGAGTCGTCCCGAATTGAGGCCGTTCAGCGGAGGAGCAGAAGTTTCCGCGTCTCTACCCGGGATCCAGCCTGCAAGCGGTACAGATAGACGCCGGAGGCCAGCTCCTTCCCGTCGTCGTCCCGTCCATCCCAACGGAGCGTATACTCACCTGCCTCCCGATGACCGTGGGCGAGGGTGGCGACCCTCTGGCCGGCGATGTTGTGGAGGGTGAGTTTCACTGCCGTGGTGACCGGCAGGTCGAAGTGGATGGCGGTCTCCGGGTTGAACGGATTGGGGTAGTTCTGAGAAAGCGTGAAGCTTCGCGGCTGTTCCCCGGTCGCCGCTTGCCGCTTGGACGCCGCCGGCCCGGGCGGCGAGTTGAAATGCCGCGCCAGGTGAGCGGAGAAGGTAGCCTGCTGGGAGAGGTGCACCTCGCGGGCGATCAACGCCCCTTCCACCGTACTGTGTGGTCCCTGGTGCACTTTGCCCCGCGGGGCGTAGATGGTGCCGGCGAATCGAGCCCCACGCATGATGTGAGCGGACAGAGACGGCGAGGAATCCCCGGAGCCGTCGTCACTCTTGTGCCCCCGGTTGGGAGTGCCGCCCCCGCTCACGTTGAAAAGCACACCTCCGGCATCTCCGCCCTCGATGGTCGTCTGGGTGTGCCTGCCAAACTGGAGGGCCGTCTCGATGTTGAGGGTGATGGGACCATCGTCCAGTCGAAGGTCGAGTTTCGCGCCGTCCTTCAGGACGAAGGCCTCGAAGTAATAAGTGCCGGAGTGCAGGGTCACGGTGGCGCCGCGGCCGGCCCGCAGCGGACCATAGGTGTCGGGCGGCAGGTCTGCCGCGGAGCGGGGCGGCACGTTGACCCGGAGGCCCTTCTGGTCCGGCTGGGTGGTTAAAGGAGGCAGGGCAACTACATCCACCTGGGCGTGCTCTACGATCTCTCCTTCGATCTGGACCGTGCTGGCGCGCCTCCTGCCGCGCTGCCGAAATTTACCGCCCAGGGTCACGTCCCCTGCGACGCGGTTATACGATCCAACATGAGCATCGCCTACAGCTCGGACAGAACCATCGATCGTGCCGGGACGCTTTCTGTTCCCTGTCTTTATCCTCACGTCGCCGCCGCTGAGTACATCGCCGCGTATCTGCACGCTGCCGCCGATTACCGCGAGCTCGGCGCCGGTTAGGGCCGCGAGGGTGTGTTTCTGGCCAAAAACACCGAAGTGCGAAAGCGAGAGAGTCTGGCCGCATATGACTTGTCCGTCCACCGCGGTCGTGACATCTGCCCAGGTGCCGTCTTCGCGGTGGAAGAGCCTCAGATTCTCTGTCTCGGCAAATTCAACGTCGCTGCGGTCGATGCAGATTTCCACTGGCCCGGAAAAGGCCGCCGTTGTCGAGAGGTCATGGGAGAGTGCAGGATCACCCCACCCGTAACCCGCGGGCTCTGGCATGTCTGGCGTGCGCAGCGCCAGACTGGTTGTGCCAGCCCGGTCGACCTGGAGGAAAGTCAGCTCCACGGGCGCAGTGCCCGTGGCGACGTCCGCGGGCCGGACGGAGACATTGGTCCCCTCCGGCGTATTGGACGCCGCCGGCACGGCGCCGTCCGGCGGCATGGACATATAGCCCATCGATGTATTGCCGTTTGTCCCTTGACCGGCAAACCATATCATGAGGGAGGATGCGTCTTTGTGAACGGCAGCCGTGTAGGAGCGGGCAGCTCTCCAGCTGACTCCGTCGTTCACGTGGAGGATCGGATTTCCTGCCTCTCGCGTCCAGCTGATGCCCCCATCCGTCGAAGTAGCGCACCCGATTCCATCTTTCATACTGCCGTTTCCACCCGAATAATACATCCTGTAGGTGCCGTTCGGGGACTCGACGACAGCGGGCCGACTGACGTAGTCGAAGTCCCAGTCCCCGTCGTTGTAAGTGCCGTTGAACACTGGATCCGCTTTGCCGTCGCCATCGCCATCGTGTGCGGTCCAGGTGATGCCGTCGGCGGAGAAAGCCTTAAAGATGGCCTCGTCGCCGCCCGCGGTCCCGTCGTACCACGCCGTGAAGGCCCAATCCGTACCGCTGTTGGAAGCATTGGAGTTGTAGATCACGTTCGCCCCCAGTCCGTAGGTTCCCCTATTCAAGTCGGGAACAACCCCGGTGACGATGGGCACGGCACCGTTCTGCAGCGGCTGATCGTTGAACCAATCCACCCCGTCCGGCGATTCGGTGTAGCGAATGGCCTCGACGGTGTAAATCTTAGGTGGATCCCAGTACCACATCCTGTATGCCATGGTGGCACTACTGGGACTGACGCCGCTATTGGCGCCGGGGAAGGTGTCCGCAAAATACGCCACGGTGGCGTGGTAGCCGTTGGCCATCACCACGCCCTGGTCTGTCCAGTCGATGCCGTTGTTGGAGGTGGCCAGGGCCGTCTGCCCGCCAAGGGTGCCGTGCCACATCTTGTAATACGCGGCGCCGCCGTTTCCGGAAAACTGGTTTGGGTCGTGAACCACAGTGGGGTAGTAGACCTTGGGACCGCCTACCTCCTGTCCGTGGAGGGGATTCTGCGAGTGGGCGGTCCACTTCCCTACCCGCTCTTCAGCTTCCTGTACCGCCGCCAGGGCATCCACCAGTCCGTGGCCATAGAGGTCGTCCCGGCCCGGTGCTCCCAGGTCCTCGGCCGTGGACTGCAGGATATCCCTGATCGCATTTGGGTGTTTGATGTCAGAAGCGTATATCAGGGCAGCCACCCCGGCCACGTGCGGGGTGGCCATGGAAGTGCCCTCGAAGAACCAGTACCCAAAG
>Ga0066376_10002110_pt1 | contig 18737 bp, 17 predicted proteins | sample Knorr_S15_td_Bot_FD_77009 | JGI IMG/M metagenome (GOLD analysis project Ga0066376, IMG submission 77009) | Marine microbial communities from Southern Atlantic Ocean transect - Knorr_S15_td_Bottom_ad_5009_LV_A | ecosystem: Environmental > Aquatic > Marine > Oceanic | place: Southern Atlantic... | reverse complement strand
CCGTGGACATTTAGGATTCCTTTTTTGATGCGGATGTGATTCAAGCTTCCTTTTGAGGAGGTTTGTCATGCGTGAGGAGCGTTTTGTTATCAGTGATCGAAGCTGGGAAGCGATTGAACCATTCCGTCGCGGTGATGCCGAGGCGCTCGACGTAGGCGCGGTATTTTGCCTGGAGTTCATCAGCCCAATCTCCGACTTCGGCCAGTTCCATCGATCGGCATTGATAACCCAGGGTTCGCGTGAGCGCCTGCATTCGGCTTTCCGTGAAGTGGACGGCGCCGCTCGGATCGATCCGCTCGATGCCTTCGAAGCGCTGTCCGCCCTGGTTGATCTGTTCGGCGGAAGCGGCGCCGAGACCGTCGGACAGCGCCAAGTCGATCCGCTCGGCGCCGATGCGCAGGGGATATTTCACCGGCGGCACCTATACCGCGTCGCCGGCGCGCTACGACGGCGTCAGTCAGCTGCGCGGCATCACGCCGAATTCAGGCCCCCTGAAGGGCGGCAAGGGCGGCATCAGGTGGATCGAGCTGACCTCGGTGGTCAACAACCCCGAGGTCTCGCCCCTGGCCGAGGATTTTCTGGAATACGTCCAGCGTCCCGATATCTCCAAACAGGTGGCGTTCGCCGAGGGCACCTACAATCCGGTGACCCAGATGGGCTCCGATGACGTGTTGGCCAAGTTCGACGCGGATGAGCTCGACGCCATCCAGTGGGATTCCCTGGATCAGGAAATGGCTAATTCGGTCGATTACAACATCAATCCGGACTACGCCGCCATGTCCGACATCTACGCGGCCGCCAAGCGCGAACGCGGAGTCTTAAGCTCGGGTTGATTGAATGCCTTGGGAGGCCCGATGAAAGGTGATGGAGAACGCCGTTCCTTCTGCTACGCGGTCTCGTCAAGACGTTTGGTGATTTTATCGCGGTCGACGGAATCGATCTGGACATAATCCGGATCATCGTTGGGCTTTCGATAATCGCCCTGAGCTTACCCGAGGAAAACGCGGCGTAAGAAAAATTACGCGCAAGCCGACGACGACCCTGGTCCCTACAGCATGTCAAAAATACTATCTTTGAGAGCATTACGTTGCTATAACAACCCTCATACCGTTGGTTGCCCAGCTTATCAAGAAATATACCGTAAGTAGACCGTCAAGGTGAAGGGAGGCCCGGATACGATGAAGAAGCAAAGTGGTCTGTCCACTGTGGAAGTGGAGGTCTTGGAGTTTTGGGAAAACGTGCTCCCTATCGATCTCATTCGACCCCATAAGAGATTACTTCCTGAATCGGCCAAGCTCCCCAAGCGGTCCGCCAGCGACTCAGAATGGCTGGGATTTTACGAGAGCATAAGCACGCCGCAAATCAGGGATTCGGTCGAGCTTGTCAGTGTACTGAGTTACCCGATTCTCGACGCACGGGATCTAGCGGGCCAACTGGCCGGCAAAGATCGGGCCTTGGATGATTCTCACAAGTATCTGATCTCTTCCCTTAACGCTTCTGATTTTCCGTTGAAGGGGATATCGGCGACTTTAATGCCGATTTTATCCAGATCACTCAGCGAAAGTTTTCGTGGCTGCGCCCAAGCATATGATCAATGCAGGGCCGACGCCGAGAACGACAGGGAACAAGAGCGCTGCGAATTTGCATATCATAAGTGTTCCTCCATCTGGGAACTCCAGATCTTTCACATCTATATCAAGGAACTGCTCCCGGGCTTATTCCCACCCATACCACAGCCCCCCTGGAGCCTGAGGAGGGTGCCGGATTAGGGTCAATCCGGGATTGTCAGGATATCTCCTCCCAGGTGCCGGCGATGGAGAAACAAATGGGCGTTATACCGAGAACCCACCTGATTGCGATGTCAGGTATTCATCCACGACTGTCAACCGGGTGAGGCTTTTCAAGGTCTAGGCTTGGCGCCCATCATGCCGCAAGCCAATGCGGCGGCGAACGAGCCGACCACTTGTATGACCGTAGCGTGGTTCCCCGCCATATAATCGTCCCGGCGTATCAAGTGCCGTGTACGGCTTGACCCCCGGCAGCTGCGCGGCCAAGCTCAAGACATGTCTCTGATCTCGATCGATAACCCCGCCCTCGCTGTCATCGCTACTGCCATTGTGTTTTTTAGCCCAGCATGCCCCGAAATCCCATTTCCCGTTCTCGCCTCAATCGGAGAATTATTCACGCCTGACCATGCCAAGGCATCGGCCGGATGCGCATTACCGGCAGCGACCAGTAGCCGTAGCCTGAGCGGATACGCTATCCTGGCCCATGGGCAATGACCGCGACTACCGCCTCGAACAGCAGATCGGCCATATCCTGCGCCGCGCCCATCAGCGCGCCAGCGCCATCTTCAAGACCCAATTCGCGGCCCATGAGCTGACCCCCACCCAGTTTGCCGCCCTGGTCAAGATCGCAGATCAGGGCGAGGTTTCCCAGAACCTGCTGGGCCGGCTCACCGCCATGGACCCGGCGACCATGAAGGGCGTCATCGGGCGGTTGCACAGGCGTCGGCTGATTGCCAGCAAGGCGGACGCCGCCGATCGCCGCCGCACCCTGTGGAGCCTGACCGCCGCCGGGAAAAAGCTGCTCGGCGGGGCCATCGAAGCGGGGCTGGCGACGTCGAACCAAACCCTTGCGCCACTCGACGGCAAGGAACAAAAAATATTGCAAAGGCTGTTGTCGCGCTTGACGTGACGGGGCGGTCCGACTCATGCTATTATCGTATGTACACAAACGATCTGGATTGGACGCGTGAGCGACTATCTGCGGCCCGATACTCTCCCCGAGGCGCTCGATGCATTGAGCGCGCGGCGGCTCACGATCATCGCCGGCGGCACCGATCATTACCCGGCGCGGGTGGCCGCGCCGCTCGATGAGGACCTGCTCGACATCACCGCGATTGCCGGCCTGCGGGGCATCGAGGAGCGCGGCGATGATTTCCGTATCGGCGCCCTGACCACCTGGACGGATCTCATCGGCGCCGATCTGCCGCCCAGCATGGCCGGCCTGAAGGCGGCCGCCCGCGCCATCGGCGGCATCCAGATTCAGAACGCCGCCACCCTGGCGGGCAACATCTGTAACGCATCACCGGCGGCCGACGGCGCGCCCAACCTGCTGGCCCTCGATGCGCGGATCAATCTGGCCAGCGCCCGGGGCGCGCGGGTGGTGCCGCTCGCTGATTTCATCACCGGCAACCGGGCGACCGCGCGCGCGCCGGACGAGATGGTCGTCGCCATCACCATTGACAAGACCGCCCCGGGGACCGGGAGCCTGTTTCTCAAGCTCGGCGCGCGGTCGCATATGGTGATTTCCATCGTCATGACCGCCCTGGTGATCGAGCCCGACGGTGATCGCGTGGGCTCCGCGCGGATCGCCGTCGGCGCCTGCGCGACCGTCTCGCGGCGGCTTCCCGCCCTCGAAGCGGCGCTTCTGGGGGCCAGGCTCGATGACCGGTTGGGGGGGCTTGCCGAGTCGTCTCATCTGACGCCTGCGCTCGACCCCATCGACGATATTCGCGGCTCGGCGGCCTACCGCATGGATGCGGCGCTGACCCTGCTGCGCCGCGGCCTGGGCGAACTCGGAGCGCGCCTGTGAGCAAGATTAGCTTTACCGTCAACGGCGACGCCGTGGCGGTCGCCGCCGCTCCGGCGACCCGCCTGTCATCGGTGCTGCGTGACGAGCTCGGCCTGACCGGCACCAAGATCGGCTGCGACGCCGGCGATTGCGGGGCCTGCACGGTGCTGCTCGACGGCGACCAGGTCTGCGCCTGCCTGACGCCTGTCGCCCAGGCCGCCGGGCGACGGGTCGTCACCGTCGAGGGCCTCGCCGAGGACGGCCGGCTGTCGAATTTGCAGGCGGCGTTCCACCGCCATGGCGCGGCGCAATGCGGCATCTGCTCGCCGGGCATGTTGATGGCGGCGCAATCCCTGCTGATGCGCAATCCATCGCCCAAGGAAGCCGAGGTCATGGACGCCCTGGGCGGCGTGCTGTGCCGCTGCACCGGCTACCGCAAGATCATATCGGCGGTGCTCGATGCGGCCGGCGGCGACGCCGTGGAGCCGCCGGCCGCGGGCCGGGCGGTGGGCGCGCGCATGGCCAAGGTCGACGGCGTGGCGAAACTCGACGGCTCCGAGATGTTCGGCGCCGACGCGGTTCCCGAGGACGCCCTGTGGCTGCGCGTCATACGCTCGCCGCACGCCCGGGCGCGCTTCACCCTGGGCCGGTTCAGCCAGGATGTGACCCTGCTGACCAGCGCCGATATTCCCGGCGTCAACGCCTTCGGCATCTATCCAACCGGCAAGGATCAGCCGGTCCTGGCGGCCGGCGCGGTGCGTTTTCGCGGCGAGGCGGTGGCCGCCCTGGTCGGCGAACGCCAGGCCATCGAGGCGATCCGCGACCGGGATCTGGACATTAAATGGCAGCCGCTCGATCCGGTGATCGGCCTCAATGCGGCCATGGCCGACGGCGCGCCGCTGGTCCAGGAGGCCAAGCCGGGCAATCTGCTGGTCCGCGGCCTGGTCGCCAAGGGCGATGTGGAGGCTGGCTTCGCGGCGGCCGAATTCATCACCCAAGGGGAGTTCGAGACCGGCTTCGTCGAACATGCCTATATCGAGCCCGAGGCCGGTTGGGCGCGGCGTCTCGGCGACCGCATCGAGATCGCCGTATCGACCCAGACCCCCTATATGGACCGCGATTCCGTGGCCCATGTGCTGGGCATCGAAAGTTCCCAAGTGCGCATCATGCCGACGGCCTGCGGCGGCGGCTTCGGCGGCAAGCTCGATGTGGCGGTGCAGCCGCTGATCGCCGTCGCCGCCTGGCTGCTGGACAGGCCGGTGGCCTGCGTCTACAGCCGCCCCGAAAGCATGGTCTCGACCACCAAGCGCCATCCCTCGCGGATCTCGGCGCGCGCCGGTTGCGACGGACGCGGGCGGTTGACCGCCTTCACCAGCCACGGCGATTTCGACACCGGCGCCTACGCCTCCTGGGGGCCGACCGTGGCCGACCGGGTGCCGATCCACGCCACCGGGCCGTATTTTGTGCCCCATCTGCGCAACAGCAGCGCGGCGTTCCACAGCAACGGGCCGCCGGCCGGCGCGTTCAGGGGTTTCGGTGTGCCGCAATGCGCCATCGTCCACGAGGCGCTCTATGACGAGCTGGCCGCCATGGCCGGGATCGATCCCCTCGAATTCCGCATCATCAACGCGATCAACGCCGGTCAGGAGACGGCCACCGGCCAGCGGCTCGAGGCCAGCGCCGGTCTCGACCAATGCCTCGAGGCCCTGCGCCCGGCGTGGCGGGCGGCGCGGCGGGGGGCCGAGGCGTTCAACCAGACCGGCGGCGAAACCAGACGCGGCGCCGGGGTCGGCTGCATGTGGTACGGCATCGGCAACACCTCCATCTCGAATCCCTCGACCATGGCTGTCGGCATCGACCGCGGCGGCCGGCTCACCCTGTATAGCGGGGCCGTCGATATGGGCCAGGGGCCGAACACCGTCCTGGTGCAGATTTGCGCCGACGCCTTCGGGGTTGCCGCCGAGAAATTTCATTACATCATGGGCGATACGGATTTGACCGCCGACGCGGGCAAGTCGTCGGCCTCACGCCAGACCTTCATATCGGGCAAGGCGGCGCAGCTTGCCGGGGCCGATCTGCGGGCGAAAATCCTGCGCCTCGCCAATGCCGGCGATACCGCAACGATCCGGATCGGAGACGGTGGCGTCACGGTTCGCCATGGTCAACAGGAGCATCTCATCGACTTGGCTTTCATGGAGCCGGATGACAATGGCGACGCACTCAGTGGTGTCGGGACGTTCGATCCGCCGACCACGGCGCTCGATGCCAACGGCCAGGGTACGCCTTACGCCACCTATGGTTTCGCCGCCCAGATTGCCGAGGTCGAGGTCGATATGGAATTGGCCACGGTGCGGGTATTGCGCATGGTCGCGGCCCATGACCTGGGCCGGGCGATCAACCCGACCCAGGTCGAAGGGCAGATTGAAGGCGGCATCGCCCAGGGTCTCGGCATGGCCCTGATGGAGGAATATATTCCCGGCCGCTCCGACAACCTGCACGACTATCTGATCCCGACCATCGGCGACGTGCCGCCGATCGAGTGCATTCTCATCGAGGACGCCGAACCGCTGGGCCCCCATGGCGCTAAGGGCATCGGCGAGCCGGCCCTGATCCCCACCGCCCCGGCGATCTTCGGGGCAATCCACCACGCGACCGGGGTGCGCGTCCGCGCCGCGCCGGCGACGCCGGCCCGGCTGCGCGCGGCGATCCTGGCGGCGAGACGGTCATGAGCGACGATATCGTGGTCTGCGACGCCTGCCCGGTGCTGTGCCGAATCCGCCCTGGGCGAAACGGCGCCTGCGACCGCTACGCCAATCTGGACGGCGCGCTGACCCGGCTCGACCCGGTGCTGGTCACCCAGCGCATCGCCGAGGCCGAGGGCGATCTGGTGCCGTTCGGCGCGGGGGATTGGGACGGCGGGCTGAACCCCGGCGCCGCGACCTTCGTCACCGGCATCGGCTCGGGCACGACCTATCCCGATTACAAGCCGGCGCCCTTCATCGTCGCCAGTGAATACGAAGGCGTCGATATGGTGACCGTAGTCTCGGAGGCCATTTTCAGCTATTGCGGGCGCAAGGTGAAGATCGACACAGACCGCTATATCGGCGCCGAGGCCGCCGCCGTGCGCATCGACGGCGAACAGGTCGGCCACGTCACCACGGCGGAATACGGCTCTCAGATGCTGTCCCTCGGCGGGGTGCGGCATTTGACCGGCGGCTCCAAGCGCGAGGGCCGGGTGACTTGCGACAGCATGCTGGCCTTGAGCAACGGCGCGGCCGTCGAGGCGGTCATCGACGGCGGCGCGGAACTGACCCTTCAGGTGGGCGCGGCGCCGATCATCGACGGGGTGGAAGAATCCCGCATGCGGGTCGGCTGCGGCTCGGCGACCATCGGCATCTTCGCCCGGCAATGGCACGGCCACGCGGACGAGGTGATCGTCGTCGACGATCATATTACCGGGGTGCTGAGCGAGCATCAGGCCGGACAGTTCCTCGGCATGGCCAAGGCGGGGATTCGTGTGCGCGGGCGCAAATCCACGCCGGGACGCTATTTCCAGGTCGCCGGGCCGGGCACCGGCTGGGGCGGCACCGATGTGACCGACCCCTTGACCATCATCGAGAAGATCGACCCCAAATCAGCCTGGCCGGGCCTGCGGCTGATGATGGTCAGCACCACCGGCGAAGACGCCGCCTATTTCGTTCTCGACGAGGATTTGAAGCCTTCTCCGGCGGCCATGCCCGAGGCCCTGCGGCTCATCGTCGAGCGCATCGGCGAGAACTGCGAGCCGGCGCTGACCACGGTGATGTTCATGGCCGGGGCGGGCGGCTCCCTGCGCGCCGGGGTGACCGAGAACCCGGTACGCCTGACCCGCTCGGTGGCCGCCGCCCTGACCCGGGTGAGCTGCGGCGGCGCGCCGGTCTATATCTGGCCGGGCGGCGGCATCACGTTCATGGTCGACGTCGCCACCATGCCCGAGAACGCCTTCGGCTATGTGCCGACGCCGGCCCTGGTGGCGCCCATCGAATTTACCCTCAGGCGCGAGGACTACAGCGCCATGGGCGGCCACATGGACGCGCTGCGCCGCATCGAGGATATCTGCGACGATGGCCGCATCAGGGCGACCCGCTGGCACGACCGCGCCCCCTGGCCCGGCGCGCCCCTATGACGCCACCGGTCCAGGCGGTCCTGCCCGATGGCCGCCGCCGCCATTTCCAGCACGGTCCCATCGATCTGGTGATCGAGGCCTTCGGCGCGGCCTCGCAACTCGCCCTGGCTTACGGCCAGGCCTGGGTCCGCTTCCAAACCGTATTGGAAGAATTGGTCTCGGAGCTGCCCGCGCTTCGTGCTCCCGTCGGCGGGCCCCTCGAAGGCGGCGTGGCGCGGCGCATGGCGCGGGCCTGCGCCCCCCATGGCGGGGTCTTCGTCACGCCCATGGCGGCGGTCGCCGGGGCGGTCGCCGATGAGGTGCTGGCGGCGCTGCTCCGGGGCCGCGAGATCGCCCGCGCCTATGTCAACAATCGCGGCGATATCGCGCTCCATCTGGCGCCGGGAGAATCCTTCAAGACCGGGCTGGTCACCCTCGGCGACGAACCCGCGTTGGATGTATATACACGTATCTTGGGGGTATCGGCGGTGCGGGGCATCGCCACCAGCGGCTGGCGGGGGCGGAGCCAGTCCCTGGGAATCGCCGATTCGGTTACCGTGCTGGCGTCAACCGCCGCCGCCGCCGATGTCGCCGCCACCCTGATCGCCAATGCGGTCGATACGCGGGACGAGGCAATCGATCGAGTGGCGGCCCGCCATATCGACGCCGACAGCGATCTCGGGGGGCGGCTGGTCACCGTGGCGGTCGGAGCCCTGCCTCCCGAGGCCGTGGACCTTGCCCTGGGGCGCGGCTGTGATACGGCGCGGGCGATGGTCGATCGCGGTCTGATCGAGGGCGCCCATCTCACCCTGAAATCGCGGAGCCGGGTGGTCGGTGCCTCTAAGCTGTTGGAGAAAGTCGCATGAACGAACTCGTGAAAATCCGTAAATTCGTCACCATCACCGAGGAGGTGCTGCACGACGGCGGACCGGACGGGCAGGGGCCGAGGCGCTGCGCCGCCGTGCTCGCCGTGGTCGCCAACCCCTACGCCGGCCGCTTCGAGCCCGACATCTTGCCCATGATGGAGGCGCTCAAGCCCCTCGGCCTGGAGATGTCGCGCAGGCTGATCGACGCCCTCGGCGGCGATGCTTCGGTAGTCGAGTCCTACGGCAAGGGGGCCATCGTCGGCGAGGCGGGGGAGGTCGAGCACGGCGCGTTGTGGCATGCGCCCGGCGGCTACGCCATGCGCGAGCTGCTCGGCGAAGCCAAGGCAATCGTGCCCTCGACCCACAAGCTGGCCGGCATCGGCGCCCGCCTCGACGTGCCCCTGCATCACATCAACGCGGCCTATGTGCGCAGCCATTTCGATTCCATGGAGATCGGCGTGACCGACGCGCCGCGCGCCCCTGAAATCGTCTTCGCCCTGCTCATGGCGACCGGACCGCGCATTCATGCCCGGGTCGGCGGGTTGCGCGCGGAAGACATCATCGGCGAGGACGGTCAGCGCTAGTGTTCCGACTTAGACATATGGTACCCATACGACAGCCTTCCGAGGTCATCCGGCTAGGCGCGGGGGGCGCCGTGATGCTGAAGCTTCACAAGCACCGCGCAACGACGCCGGGGGCCTCGGAAGGCCGCCCTTCGGGTCTCGATTCCCGCTCCCCCGGGGCGTCAGGCGCGCTTGGCGATGCGCACACATCGCTGGCGCGCCCCTTCCTGCCGGGGAAACGGGACTCGAGATCGTATGGGCACCATATGCCTAAGTCGGAACACTAGTGAGTGATCAGTGGAAAACCGTCGGCGTCGATGTCGGCGGCACCTTCACCGATCTCATCCTGCTGGACCGGGAGAGCGGCGCCATACGAGTCGCGAAAGTGCCGACCACGGTAGGCAACCAGGCCGACGGCGTGTTTGCCGCCCTGGCCGAGACCGGCGTGCCCCTGGATGAGATCGAGACCATCATCCACGGCACCACGACCACCACCAACGCCCTGCTCGAACGCAAGTTCGCCCGCGCCGGGCTGATCACCACCCAGGGTTTCCGCGATGTCCTGGAACTCGGCCGCCGCACCCGGCCGACCCCCTACGGCCTCAAGGGCTGGTTCGAGCCGCTGATCCCGCGTGAGCGGCGCTTCGAGGTCGCCGAGCGCTGCGACGCCGAGGGCGCGGTGCTGATCCCGCTCGACGAGGATGCGGTGCGGGAGGCGGCCCGTAAGCTGGCCGCCATGGATTGTGACTCCCTGGTCATTCATTTCCTCCACGCCTATGTCAACCCGGCCCATGAGCATCGCGCCGCCGAAATCGCAGCCGAGGTCTGGCCCAACGGCTACATCACCATGGGCCACGCCATCCTGTCGGAATACCGCGAATACGAGCGCGGCGTCACCGCCACGGTCAACGCCTGCATCCAGCCGGTGCTGGAACGCTACATCACCCGCCTGCGCGAGGGTCTCGCGAAGCGCGGCTACCGCCATGATCTGCTGGTCATGCAGGGCAACGGCGGCATGGTGTCCTCGGCCCTGGTCGGCGCGGCAGCGGTCAATACGGTGATGTCGGGGCCGGCCTCGGGGGTCATGGCGGCCGCCCATACGGCAAAGGCGGCCGGGGTTGCCCATGTCATCACCTATGACATGGGCGGCACCAGCTGCGATGTGGGGGTCATCTGGGACGGCGTGCCCGAGGTCTCCTCGGAGCTCGAGCTGGAATACGCCATGCCGATCCATGTTCCCATGGTCGACGTGCATACCATCGGCGCCGGCGGCGGCTCCATCGCCGCCATCAACGACGCCGGCATGCTCCAGGTCGGACCGCGCAGCGCCGGGGCCGATCCGGGGCCGATCTGTTATGGCCGGGGGGGGATTCTGCCGACCGTCACCGACGCCAATCTTTTGCTCGGAAGACTCAATCCCAAGGGCCTTCTCGCCGTCGATGACCCGGTGTCCGTGGAGCGGGTGGCGGCCATTTTCGAGGATGTCATCGGCCGCCATCTCGGCCTCGACGCGACCGGCGCCGCCGTGGCGACCCTGCGCATCGCCAACGACCGCATGGCCGGAGCGCTGCGCCTGGTATCCCTGGAGCGCGGCCATGATCCGCGCGATTTCTCACTCTTTGCCTTCGGCGGCGCCGGACCTCTTCATGCCTCGGCCCTGGCTAAGGAGCTTGGTATCCCCAAGGTGCTGACGCCGGCGCGGCCGGGCATCACCAATGCCCTGGGCTGCCTGGTCGCCGACCTGCGCCATGATTACGTGAACACGGTGAACGCTCAGGTCGATGATCTCGACATGGACCGCCTGCGCGCCATCCTGGAAGCCCAGATCGCCGAGGGCCGCGCCACCATCGAGCGCGAGGGTGTCGCCGTGAGCGCCGTCAAGCTGTTGCATTTCGCCGATATGCAGTTCATCGGGCAAAGCCATATCCTGACCATCCCGATCGCCCTCGAGATTACCCGCGAAGAACTCCAGGCCGCCTTCGAGGCCGCCTATTGGCGCCGCTTCGAGGTCGAACTGCCGGAAATCCGCGCCGTGCTGGTCAATCTGCACAGCGCCGTCATCGGCGAGCGCGAGGCGGCGCCGCTCGCCGCCATCGCCGATCGGGGGAGCAGCGAGACCGTCGGCGAGACCCGCCGGGTGTGGTTCGGGGACGCCTGGGTCGAGACCCCGATCTTCGGCCGCGGGTATTTCTCACCGGGCACCGCCCTCGACGGACCGGCGATCATCGAGCAGCTCGACACCACCGTGGTGGTCGAGCCCGGCGATCACGTGGCCGCCGACGATCACGGCAATCTCATCATCACCGTCGCGGGAGGGGCGCCATGAGCGGCGGCGGGCTCGATCCGATCACCCTGGGGGTGATCCAGAACGGCTTGATCCAGGTTTGTAATGAAATGGATCAAGCCTTTGTTCGCGCAGCATTCTCTCCGGTAATTTCGGAAGGGCTCGACCGCTCGGACGGGATCTATCACCGCGATTCCGGCGATCTTATCGCCCAGGGCGATCTCGGCCTGCCGATCTTCGTCGGCACCATGCAGTTCGGCACACAAGCGGTCATCGAGCGCGCCCGCGACCTGGTGCCCGGCGATATGTATGTGGTCAACGATCCCTATCTCGGCGGCACCCATCTGATGGATGTGCGCTTCGTCAAACCGTTCTTCTATCAGGGCGAGATGTTCGCCTGGCTGGCCAACACCGGCCATTGGCCCGATACCGGCGGCGCCGTGCCGGGGGGCTTCTCGGCGACCGCCACGGAGGTCGAGCAGGAGGGCTTGCGCCTGCCGCCGGTCAAGCTGTTCAAGGCCGGCGTCATGGATGAGGAGATCCTCTCGATCATCCTCTCCAACATCCGCATCGCCGAACAGCGCATCGGCGACATCAAGGCCCAGGCCGCCGCCCTGACCATCGGCGAGCGCCGCCTCACCGTGCTGCTCGACCGCTACGGCGTGGATCTGGTGGAGCAGGCCATCGCCGAGCTGCGGCGCCGCGCCGAGCAGCAGATGCAGGCCAAGATCGAGATCATCCCCGACGGCGTCTATGAGGGCTCGGCATTCGTCGATTCCGACGGCGTGGTCGATGAACCCCTCTGCATCGAGATGAAGATCACCAAGCAGGGCTCGGACCTGACGTTCGATATGACCGGCTCGTCGCCGCCCTGCCAGGGGCCCATGAACAGCGTCATCGCGACCACCAAATCCTCGATCTATCTGGCCATCAAGCATATCTTCCCCGAGGTGCCGATCAACGCCGGCACCTATGAGCCGCTCCATATCGTCGAGCCGAGGGGCACCTTCCTCTACGCCGAATATCCGCGCCCGGTGTCGGGCTGCGCCGCCGAGGTCAGCCAGCGCATCGCCGAGGCGGTATTCCATGCCCTGACCCCGGCGATACCGGAGTTGCTGTTCGCCGCCCCGGCGGGGACCAGCGGCAACTTCGCCCTGGGCGGACAGGATCCCAAGACGGGCCGCGCCTATGTGATGTATCTGTTCACCGGCGGCGGCTACGGCGGCAGCGCCGACGGCGACGGCATCTCCAACGGCTGCTCGACCATCGGCATATCGAAGATGCCGCCGGTCGAGATCCTCGAACAGCGCTTCCCCATATTGTTCGAGGAATTCGCCATTCATGAAGGTTCCGGCGGCGCCGGCAGGATGCGCGGCGGCTTCGGCGTGCGCTACAAGATCAGGCTGCTGCGCGGTACGGCGCGCGCCTCCTTCGTCATGGATCACGGGCGGACCGGCCCGCGCGGCGCCCTGGGCGGCGACGACGGCGGCGTCAATCTGGTGGTGGTGACGCGTAAGGGCGGCGAGAGCTATATTCCGGCCCATCTGTCGAAGGATCAGGACATCCTGATCGAGCCCGGCGACACTATCACCGTCTCGACCCCCGGCGGCGGCGGCTTCGGCGACCCGAAAGAGCGCGATCCCGCATTGATCGAGCGAGATCTGCGCCGGAGCTATTACACGGCGGAACAGATCGCCGAGAAGTTCGGCGCGGCTCATACCAAGGATCCATGATAAAGACTCACAGAGACGGCTTCCCGTGGTTTTCGGCTAGGCGCGTCCGCCGCCGCGATGCGGCGCATCGCAAGGCGGGCGGAACGACGTCCGAAAGCCACGGGAAGCCGCCGCCTCGGTCGCGTCCGCTCATCCCCGGAGTGCGTCAGAAAGCCTAACCGATGCGGCTTGCATCGCCCGCGGCTTGCTTCCTTCCCGGGAATAAGCGGACACGATCTCTATGGGTCTTTATCATTGCTCCTTGGTATTGACGCCATTGATCTTCGTCATGGCGGTGAAATTCGAAACCCACTAAGCTGACTCCCCTGACCATTTCGTGGCGCTTGGTTATGTCATTCGTCCGGGCGTCCGATGGACAACGGGAGGGGGCGGTCTCATGGCGGAATCCAAGGTACCGGCCGGTAGCCATCCGGTTGAGCCGGTCAAGAGCACCGGCAAGAAGATCAAGAACAAGTTCTACGACCAGGAAATGGCGCGGCTTCAGATTGAACTGGTCAAACTCCAGGAATGGATCAAGCATAAGGGGCTCAAGGTCGTCGTCCTGTTCGAGGGCCGCGACGCCGCCGGCAAGGGCGGCGCGATCAAGCGCATCACCGAAAGCCTCAGCCCACGCATCTGCCGGGTTTCCGCCCTGGGAACGCCGACCGAGCGCGAGAAGACCCAATGGTACTTCCAGCGCTATGTGTCGCATCTGCCGGCGGCCGGCGAGATGGTGCTGTTCGACCGCAGTTGGTACAAGTGCGCCGGCGTCGAGCGGGTCATGGGTTTCTGTACCGAGGACGAATATATCGAGTTCCTGCGCTCCTGCCCGGAATTCTAGCGCATGCTGGTGCGCTCGGGCATTCAGCTTATCAAATACTGGTTCTCGGTCAGCGACGAGGAACAGGAGCGCCGCTTCCAGGGCCGCCTCGCCAACCCCATAAAACGCTGGAAGCTGAGCCCCATGGACCTGGAATCACGGCGACTTTGGCTGGATTATTCGCGGGCCAAGGACGACATGCTGCGCCATACCGACATCAAGCAGGCGCCCTGGTACGTGGTCGAGGCCGATGTGAAGAAACGCGCACGGCTCAACTGCATCCACCATTTGTTGAGCCTGATTCCCTATGGGGACATGACACCGGAGCCGGTGGAGCTGCCCAAGCGCCGGGATGTGACCGATTATATCCGGCCGCCGAAATCGGATCAGAATTTCGTTCCGGATTACTACGGAGACGATTAGGCCATGGCGAGGCTGGCCGTTCCGTCGGCCGATGACAGCGGGCCGCAAGCCGCCCCGGCCGGGCCCGACCCGCGCGAGACGGAATTCTACCTCAATCGTGAACTCACCTGGCTCGATTTCAATTACCGCATCCTGAGCATCGCCGCGGACACCGCCACGCCCTTGCTCGAGCGGGTCAAGTTCCTGGCCATCGTGTCCTCGAATCTCGATGAATTCTTCATGAAGCGCATCGGCGGCCTCAAGCAGCAGCTCGGCGCCGGCATCACCGACCTTACCGTCGACGGCCGCACGCCGCGCCGGCAGATCGATGATTGCACCGCCGTGATCCGCCGGATGTACCGCCAAAAGCGCCGGGTCTATCTGGACCTGATCGGCGAACTCGCGGAGAACGGCATCGGCATCCTCGCCTATGACGATCTGTCCGACGGCGACCGGGCGCGGCTGCGCGCCGATTATGTGGAAAACATCTTCCCCCTGGTCACCCCCCTGGCCATGGACACGGCTCATCCCTTCCCCTTCATATCGAACCTGTCGCTAAATATCCTGGTTACCCTGAATTATCCAGCCGAGCCCGAAACCATCATGGCGCGGGTCAAGGTGCCGGTAGGCTCGGGGGTGCCGCGCTTCCTCGGGGTCGGCGAGGGGCATTGCTTCGTGCCCCTGGAGGAGGTCATGGCGCATAACCTCGATCTTCTGTTTCCCGGCATGGGGGTGGCCTCCTGCGAGCTGTTCCGGGTGCCCGGGCCTTCTATCGCGCCTCCACCGCCGGGGTGAAGATCGAGCTGATCCTGCGCGACAGTTGCCGGCTGCGCCCCGGCATTGCCGGTCTGTCGGAGAACATCACGGTGATCAGCGTCATCGGCCGCTTCCTCGAACATGCCCGCATCTACTACTTCCGCAACGGCGGTGATGAGGAATTCTACATCGGCTCGGCCGATTTGATGACCCGCAACCTGGAAAGCCGCGTCGAGTTTCTCACCCCCGTCGAGGACGAGGCCATGCGCGCCGAGCTCGGGGCGGTTTTCGATGTTCAATTGGCCGACCGCCGCAACGTCTGGGATATGAACTCCGACGGCGCCTATGTGTGGCGCCGGGAGGCTGGAAATTCTCAGGATGAGAACTGCCAGCAGGCCCTGATCGCCGCCGCCGAGAGGCGCAATTTCGAAGCCAACCGCCTGCGCAAGCGCAAGCCCCGGGTATTGTCCCGCCGGGCGCGGCGTTAATTCATATCCTGGGGCGTCACGAAGACGCTCAGGCGGCCGCCGGTCTCGCCCAGGCCGCGCCACTCATCGATGTCGAATTCGATCACCGCCAGGGCCGCCGTGGGGAACTTGGCGCATAGGCGGGCGTAAGCCTCGCGGTCCGATTGCGGGCCGCCCAGCGTGGCGGCGAGGGTCTCGATTCCCGGACTATGGGCGATCAGGAGAAGCCTTGCCGCGTCGCCGGGGGCGGCGCGCAAGGCGGCGAGCAATCCGCCAGGAGATGCGTGGAACAGCGCCTCGTCGACCGCCATGGGAATATCGCCCTCGAACAGCGGGGCCATCAGCGTCCAGATCTCGACCGCGCGCACCGCCGCCGAGCAGATGACGTGATCGGGGCTCAGGCTAAGCGCCTCCATATGGGCCGCCATGGCCGGGCCCGCGCCGCGCCCCCGCGCCGCCAGCGGCCGGTCGAAATCATCGAGGATAGGGTCTCCCCAGGCGGATTTTGCATGACGCATGAGGAGCACGGTTTTCATGCTACCAACCGTATCACCAATCGATGGTTTGCTGGTACGCTGGGGACCCATGCAGATCATCCGCAATCCCCGACTCGACCGCGGCGCCGCCTATGGCGCAAGCCTGCGGGCCATCCTGAACGCCGAGGGTTTCGCGGCGGCGCGGGCCGAGATTTCCGCCTGGCCCGCTTACGCTCCGACCCCCCTGGTCGCCTTGCCGGGGCTCGCCGCCGAGGCCGGGCTGGGGGCGATCTGGTACAAGGACGAAGGCGGGCGTTTCGGCCTGGCAAGCTTCAAGGCCCTGGGCGGCGCCTATGCCGTGTCGCGGCTGGTGGCCCGCCAGGGGGCGGGCATCACCGTCTGCACCGCCACCGACGGCAATCATGGGCGCTCGGTGGCCTGGGGGGCGCGGCGCTTCGGCTGTGCCTGCGTCATCTATATCCACGCGAACGTCAGCGAAGGCCGCAAGGCGGCCATCGAGAGCTACGGCGCCGCGGTCAGGCGGGTCGACGGCAATTACGACGATTCGGTGCGCATCGCCGCCAAGGATGCCGCCGCCAATGGCTGGCATGTGGTCTCGGATACCTCCTGGGACGGCTACGGCGACATTCCGCGCGACGTGATGCACGGCTATGGCGTGATGGTCAGCGAGATCCTGGAACAGCTGCCCGAGGGCGGGATGCCGAGCCATGTGTTCGTCCAGGGCGGGGTCGGCGGCCTAGCGGCGGCGGTGCTGGCCCTGTTCTGGCAACGCTTCGGCGCGTCGCGGCCGTGTTTCATCCTGGCCGAACCCGAAGCCGCCGCCTGCCTCTATGAAAGCGCCAAGGCGGGCCGCCGGGTGGTCGTGCCGGGCGAACTCGATACGGTGATGGCCGGGCTCGCCGCCGGCGAGGTCTCCCACCTCGCCTGGGATATCCTGCGGGCGGGCTGCGACGGCTTCATGACTGTGGCGGACGATGATGCCCGTCATATGATGCGCCTCCTTGGCGAAGGTGGGAGGGGCGGGGACCAGGCAATCGTCGCCGGAGAATCGGCGGTCGCGGGGCTTGTGGCGGCCCTCGCCGCGTGGCGGGCGGACGCCTTCGGTCTCGACGGCGAATCCTCCGTCCTGGTGATCGGCAGCGAGGGCGCCACCGACCCGGCGCTCTATGAGGAAATCACCGGCCTGCCGGCCGATCGGGTGGGAAAACAGCCATGAACGAGCGTTGCGATATTGTGATCAGGGGCGGCACGGTCATCGATGGCGGCGGCGATGCCCGGCGGCGCGCCGATGTGGCGGTCACCGGCGACCGCATCACCGCCGTGGGCGACTTATCACGGATTCATGCCGGGACCACCATCGACGCCGCCGGTCTGATCGTCGCGCCGGGCTTCATCGACGCCCATACCCATGACGATCGCGCCGTGCTGTCGGGGCCCGACATGAGCAACAAGATCAGCCAGGGGGTGACCACGGTGGTGGCCGGCAATTGCGGCGTCAGTATCGCGCCGCTGACCCTGGCGGGTGACCCGCCGCCGCCCATGAACCTGCTCGGCGGCCGCGCCGATTACCGCTTTCCCACCATGGCGGCGTATGTGGCGGCGCTCGACGCCGAACCGCCGGCCCTCAATGTCGCCATGCTGGCCGGCCATTCGACCCTGCGGGCCGGGGCCATGGACGACCTGGCGCGCCCCGCCGGCGACGATGAAATCGCGCGCATGAGCGAGTCTCTCGACGAGGCCCTCGACGCCGGCGCCATCGGCTTTAGCACCGGCCTCGCGTACCCGACGGCGATCGCCGCTCCGGCCGCCGAGGTCACCGCCCTGGTCAGGCGGCTCGCGGCGGTCGGCGGGGTCTACACCACCCATATGCGCGACGAGGGAGATCATGTGATCGAGGCCATCGAGGAGACCCTGGCCACCGCCCGCGAGGCCGGGGTGCGGGTGGTCATCAGCCATCATAAATGCACCGGCGAGCGTAATTTCGGGCGTACCCGCGAGACCCTGGCCCTGATCGCCGCGGCTCAGGCCGGCCAGGCCCTCGATATCGACGTCTATCCCTATATCGCCTCATCGACGGTGCTGTTGCCCGATTTCATGGAGGATTGCCCGCGTGTGCTGATTACCTGGTCCGAGGCCCATCCCGAGATGGCCGGGCGCGATATCGATGATATCGCCGATCAATGGAGGTGTAGCCGGACCCAGGCGGCGGAGCGCCTGCTGCCCGCCGGGGCGATCTATTTCCAGATGGACGAGGACGATCTGCGGCGCGTGCTGTCCTTCCCCGACGCCATGATCGGCTCCGACGGCCTGCCCCATGACGAGAAGCCCCACCCGCGCCTGTGGGGAACCTTCCCGCGGGTGCTCGGCCATTATTGCCGCGACATCGGGCTGTTCTCACTGGAAGAAGCGGTGCGCCGCATGACCGGGGTGCCCGCCGGCGTCTTCGGTCTCAGGGATCGCGGAACCTTGCGCCGCGATGCCTATGCGGACATCACCCTGTTCAATGAAGATACGGTGATCGACGTTGCCGACTTTACGGACTCCAAGCGCCCCGCCACGGGTATCGAGATGGTCATGGTCAATGGGAGGACCGTATGGCGGCAAGGCGAATGGACCGGCAACCGCCCCGGCCGACTTCATCGTCGATGTT
>Ga0066376_10002108_pt1 | contig 18764 bp, 18 predicted proteins | sample Knorr_S15_td_Bot_FD_77009 | JGI IMG/M metagenome (GOLD analysis project Ga0066376, IMG submission 77009) | Marine microbial communities from Southern Atlantic Ocean transect - Knorr_S15_td_Bottom_ad_5009_LV_A | ecosystem: Environmental > Aquatic > Marine > Oceanic | place: Southern Atlantic... | reverse complement strand
TTCTTCTTTCAACCGTCTGCACGGTCTGTGTGGTTCGGTCGTTTTTTCGCACGACAATATTTCTGTTTCAACTGTTTCCGTTCCAACTAGCTCTATTCCAACAAGTAAAAATTCTTTTTACAACTCTTTGATGTCTATTGATCTCAGGACATCAGGGGGTTTCTGTGTACACACGAGATCAAACATGATCAGCTAATATAAGAGGAGGAGGTCATGAGTAAAATATCTTTTAAATCAGTGGTAATCGCTGCGATCGCTCTAGTGGTGCCTGTGGTTGCGTCTGCGAATGATGAAGTTCGCAGCCTCTCACAGAATCCTAATTATTGGGCGTACCCAGGTGGTAACTACGACAATCATCGGTATTCTGAGTTGAAGCAAATCAACAACAAGAATGTCGGTAAGTTGCAGGTTGCGTGGACATTTTCAACAGGTGTCCTGCGTGGTCACGAAGGTGGCCCCCTGGTACTGCCTAGTTCCGCAACTGGTTTGTCAGGCGATACTCTGTATATCCATGCTGCTTTCCCAAACAATACGTTTGCGATTGATCTGGATACATTGGGCATCATCTGGCATTACGAGCCACAACAGGATTTCGACGTAACTGTTCCAGTTATGTGCTGTGATACTGTTAACCGTGGACTTGGTTACTCAATGGGTCAGATTTATCTACAACAGGCTGATACCGTATTGGTAGCTTTGAGTGCTAAAACAGGTGAAAAAATCTGGTCAGTTCAACAGGGAGGAGATATCTCTGCTGCACTGGGTGGTCCTTATGGTCCTGAATCAGGTATGACCAATACCAATGCTCCACATCCAATGAAAGACAAAGTCATGACTGGTTGTTCTGGTGCTGAGTTTGGTGTTCGTTGCTGGTTGGCTGCCTACAATGCAAAAGACGGTAGTCTTGCATGGCGTGCATTCAGCATGGGTCCTGATGCAGATATGATCTTTGATCAAAACACAACCTCACTGGGTAAGAAAGTTGGTAAAGATTCCAGCTTGAAGACCTGGAAGGGTGATCAGTGGAAGCAGGGCGGTGGTTCAGCCTGGGGCTTTTGGGCTGCTGATTTCACCGAAAACCTGGTCTACTACGGTGTTGGTAACCCTGGCACCTGGAACCCGGTTGTTCGTCCTGGCGACAACAAATGGTCTATGACCATGTTCGCTCGTGACATCGATACTGGTGTAGCGCGTTGGGTCTATCAGATGACTCCTCATGATGAGTGGGACTATGATGGCGTTAACGAAATAATCCTGGCTGACATCAAAGTCAAAGGCAAATTGAGAAAAGTAGCGGTACACTTTGACCGTAACGGCTTTGGATATACCATGGACCGCGTAACAGGTGCTCTGTTGGTTGCTGAGAAGTTTGATCCAGCAGTGAACTGGTCCGATGGTGTTGACTTGAAGACAGGTCTGCACAAACGCGTTGCTTCTAAGAGCACACACGGTAATGGCGAAGATGTCGTTTCTAAAGACATCTGTCCTGCAGCACTTGGTGTGAAGGATGAGCAGCCTGCTGCTTTTTCTCCAGCTACAGGTCTTTTCTATGTACCTACCAACCACGTATGTATGACCTACGAACCAGTTAGCTATGCTGCTGGTGGTAACAAGTATGTTTCTGGTCAGGCCTTCGTGAATGCAAACTTAACCATGTATCCTGCTGGTGCAGTATGTCCGGATTGCCCGAACAACAACGCAGCTAAAGACAACATGGGTAACATGATTGCATGGGATGCTGGCAAAGGTAAGATCGTATGGTCTATCAATGAGCAGTATTCAGTCTGGTCAGGTGTTCTGGCAACCGCAGGTGGCGTAGTATTCTACGGCAACCTTGAAGGTTGGGCAAAAGCTGTCGATGCCAAGACCGGTAAACTTCTTTGGAAGTTTAAAACTCCTTCAGGCATCATCGGTAACTTCAATGCTTGGGCACACAAAGGCAAGCAGTATGTCGGTGTCTTATCAGGTATCGGTGGTTGGGCTGGCGCAGTTGCTGCTATCCCAGGCTTAGCCGCAGCTCCTGACACAGCAGCACTTGGTGCTGTTGGTGGTTACAGAGGTCTGTTGAAGCATTCACGTGCTGGTGGTACTTTGATGGTGTTCGCACTGCCTTAAGTAGCACTTAACACGTTACAAACGAAAGTTTGTAAATAGTTACAAGAAGCCCCGACCTTTTGGTCGGGGCTTTTTTATGTTTGTAAGAAAATAGTATTGTCGTGAAATCACTGCTGTTACTGGATCGTTAATTCCTGAAAAGTTCCATAAAAAAAGCAAGAACTTTGCTTATCAGAAAAAGTCATATTTTCTGACACCTGAGTAATTTTTCCATGAACCAGGTGTGCATAGCTGTTTAGCCGTGTTTGAAGTGCAATATTAGTGATATAGGGATTGAATTTATAGGCCAAATCTAGCAAAATTAAGGTTTACGCCCGTACCAAAGCGTTCTAGTAAGTCGGTATGTGGCGATGCTGTAAATTCAATAGTTATGTAATACGAAACCTCACTGGAGAAGGTTAGATGAAAATAATGAAAATTGTCTCGAAAATTGCTGCTCTGTCAGTTCTACTCGTATCCTTTAATGTGACAGCTGAAGATCATGTGATTACCGCTGGCGCGACCAACTTTACACCCTTGCATTTATTTGTACAGCCTGGCGATACTGTAAAATGGACAAACATGACCATTCACGACACTCAATCAATGGATGGACTGATACCTGAAGGTGCAGAAGCCTGGAAATCAAATATTGGTCAGCAATATGAAGTGACCCTGGATAAAGAAGGTGTTTATATCTACCTGTGTAATCCACATTTTCCAAACGGCATGGTCGGTGCCATCATTGTTGGCGAAGCCAGTAATATGGATCAAATCCAGGCCAATGCTAAAGGCAGAGAGAAAGGTGTTATCTTTAAGCTGAAGAAAAAGCTTGACGCTAAATAAGCAATATAGCTACTCATATTAATGAATAAGACTAATATTTTGCTTAAGTATTCAAATCGATCAGGGCGAACATTGTTCGCCTTGATTTTAATTTCAATCCTCGGTTTTACCAGTAACATTGCGATTGCTGAAGAATCTAAATACAAAGAACGTCCTGTTCTGAAAGTGTGTGCAGATCCTGAGTTGATGCCATTCTCTAATAAAAAAGAAGAAGGCATGGAAAACAAGATCGCCGAGTTATTGGCCAAAGAACTCGGGGCTGAACTCAAATATGAATGGTTTCCACAGCGAATGGGGTTTATTCGAAATACGCTTGCTTCGCTGGACAACGGTAAGTATAAATGCGATTTGGTAATGAGCGTGCCGGAGCATTTTGAACTGGCAGCGACAACCAAACCCTATTACGCATCAACCTATTCCATGGTCTATATCAAAGGCAGAGGCTTGGATAGTGTTACCGAGCCGGTGATGCTGGAAACGCTCAACAATGAGCGAAAAGATATTAAATTTGGCCTGTTCGATCGCGGTCCCGCACAACTCTGGGTCTTTAAGCATAATCTAATGGATAATATGGTTCCGTACCAGTTTCAGATAGGTGATGCCAGATTGAACCCCACCGAAATTATATTGAATGATTTATATGATGGAAAGTTTGATGTGACCATCGTTTGGGGGCCAACAGCAGCACATTACGCAACACAGAATACAGATAGAGGTGAAATGGTGATATTAGCTCTGGATGATAATGATCCAAAGCTCCCGGAAATGAAATTTGTTTTTAATATGTCGATGGCCGTCAGGCGTGGCGATTCAGAGTGGAAAGAGCAATTAAATGAATTTATTGACAAACATCAGGGAGAAATCAATGAAATTATCCGCAGCTATGGTATCCCTATCGTAGAGGTAGTACCAAAGCCTGCCCCAAAAGATGATGATTAGTTTTCACCATTATATTGAAATTAAGAATTGAAAAAAAATGATTAAATATTTACCACTAATAGTAGTAATCCTTTTAAGCTCATTCTCGGTTTATGCCGAAGAAGCTAACAAAGAAGAAATGAAGCCACAAATTGGGTCAATAAATGATTCAGGAATGGTTGACCCGGATGAATATGAATTCTCTAATGCCGAAAATAAATTGTGGATGGACAAACATTTATTAAATATTGATAAAACAGTTAGGTTGCACTATGAATTTGAAAAGACAGGCTCATATGAAGATGGATTCATCGATGATGTCTATCTGGATATTATTAAAATAAACGAAGATGGAACCAGGAATGCTGCATTACAATTCTTTACAGAAGAAAGAAGGCAAAAAGTTTCACCAAGTAATTTGGAGAATATTACGGGTAATCCGGTAATAGGGATATACATGCAGGGCGACGTTTACGAAATGAGCCGTTTAACTGAAGGCGGTTGGAAATATTTTCATCGGCAAATTAAGCTGGCGATAGCCGATAATAACGAAAGTGAGCCTGTCACTATTGAACTTGATGGTAAAGAATACCAGGGTGAAAAAATCACCCTCTACCCATTCGAAAGGATTTCTAAAAAAAGCAGATTAAAAGAATTTTCTGACAAACGTTACGAATTTATCATGTCTGAAGAAATACCTGGAAAGTTGTACAAAATATGGACAGTAATCAATGATCCTGAAAATCCATCTGTACCATTGTTGGAAGAAAGATTAACGCTTGTAAACGTAGAATTTAGTTCTGAGGTAGTTGCCAAAAAAGAAAATTAATAGATCTGTAATGATCCTGGAGTAAAGATCTTTAGAGTAAAGAAATTAATTCAAATAATAAAGGGGTGATGTCAATGACATCACCCTATTTTTTTGTTTTGACTGTTTCGATATTTATGTTTTTCGTTGCACCATATCGTCATCGTGCCATCCTGGTGACAAGTGTACTGCGCAAAACTTGAACTCTGGTATTTTTGCAAATTGATCCAGGGCATCATTGGTGATCAGATTTGCCGCAGCCTCATTGTAAGTAAAGGGCATCATCACAACACCTTCCTGCATATGTTCATCGGCACGGGTGGTTGCTGAAATCTTTCCACGACGTGATTCAATCACGATGAAATCACCGGTCTTTAATCCAAACTGTTTGAGATCGACGGGATTAATCATGACACAGGGACCAGGTTATAAAGCATCTAGTACTCGTGAGTGGCGAGTCATGGTGCCAGTATGCCAATGCTCTAACTGACGACCAGTAATGAAAATAAACGGATATTTTTCATCTGGCAACTCACAGAAAGGATCTTGCTTTAATGCAGTTAGTTCATTTTCCAGGACTTTACGGCATCCTGCATACTCATCTCTCAGATAAATATAGATATCCTCAGCTTCGATGGCCCAATGTGCTATGAGTGTTCCTTCAATAAATCGATGTGGGTCTCGTTCCAGATAATAACGATCCTTGAATGTTCCCGGCTCACCTTCATTAATGTTAATAGCAATCAGACGAGGTTTGGATTGCTGACTCAAAATTCGCCACTTCTGTCCTGTCGGAAAGCCTGCACCCCCCAGGCCGCGGAGTTTTGAATCCTCCAGCATTTTGATAATTTCTTCTTGTTCATATTTACCATTAACACAATCAATCAGTGTTTGATAACCACCAGAATCCCTATAGCCAGCGTAATCAATATATTCTGGTATGGAGGCGTCAAATTCTTTTTTATTTACGGTATTTTCTACTTTAATCGGGCTGGCGTGTTCAACTAGATTTGTGCCAACAACAGCAACAGGTGCTGCATCACATCGACAGACACATGGTACTGCCTGAATACGAACATCATTATTATATTTCGTTTTTAATGTTTCAATAAGATCTTTTGCACCAAACATTTCGCAAGTTAATGAATCACAAACGCGTATGGTTAAAGGGGGAGGTGGTGTCCCTTCTGGTTTAATGACATCAAAGTGATGATAGAAAGTTGCTGTCTCATAGACTTCGGCCATGGGTCATTCCATGACTATCGACAATGCCAGGATATGACGGTTGAAAATATGACCAAAGTTGTCCTGAATTTTATGCAGGTGTTCGATCAACATATCACGGGTAAGAGGCTCATCTCCGATAAGCTCGCGGATATCTGCAACAGCCTTATGTGGAGTGGTGCGTCCCTCGACGCGGCCTTTGTGCCCACGTGTTCGTTTCATGGTTTATTTCTTTAGATTTAGCGATTGTAAAATCAGGATTTCACCCTTGCCATTTCTGGCTAGATCTCCCGAAAAGCGATGTACTTCAGGATCAAAGTTTCTGAATTTTGAAAATTCTTTGCCCATCGTCACAAATTGTGTAAATAATAAACGCAGAAATTGCATCTTCAGGTTGCCATTACTTTTGAAGGTTGCGACGATATGTTTAGGTTTCTTGGCAAGAATAATCGTCCCGCGCCTCATGCCAGTGCCAACATTCTTACCTGCCTTGTCCAATACTAAAATGGTGCCCGCATGCATGCGACTGCCACAAAAGTCACCTGCTTTACCATGTATCGTTATAATCCCACGTCTCATCCTGTCACCAACGCGATCACCGGCAGAGCCTTTGATATTAATAAAACCTTCTGTCATGCCGAAGGCATCACCAGGCTTTCCGGCACCAATATGGTCGCCCGCATTACCGGTGATATCAATGCGTCCACCTGACATACCATTACCTAGCCACGAACCTGCATTACCGTGTACTATAATGTGACCGCCTTTCATATGCTGGCCAAGTAATTCACCAACATCTCCTTTGACCTCAATTGAACCATGGCTTATTCCCTGGCCGACACATACCAGTTTGTCATTACTGCGGTGTATTTGGATATTTTCGGAGTCGTTACCAGTGATGGAAAATAATTCCGCTACAGTTACCTTCTTTTTACCATAGCTCAATTTTAGATTTTTAATCTTAGATCTATTTTTTTCTGCAAGATTGTCGGGTGTAAGTTCTGCAACATCTAGGGAAAATTGCGGTTTTATTTTCAGTGTGAAAGTTAAAGGGTTCATTTCAGGATTTTCCTCAAATGAAAATGATAGGGGCCAAGATTGCCACCATAATTACCGGCACTGATTCGATAGATACCTTTTTTAGGACCGTAAGAGCAGGCAGCAAGCACGCCAACTCGCGTGGCTTCTCTGATTGATTCTTCATCGATGCCATCAATAACAATTTCCATTACTGAACCAATTTCATCGCCCAGATGCGATTTGACCTGGCCTTTTAATGTCGGGCAATAAGCTTCATTTGTAGATGCCGAAAGGAAGTCATATTTTGAACCGACCTTGGAGCCGGAGCCGACAATGCCACCGGGAAAGGCAGTAATCACGCCCGGGACTTTCTTGATCTCTTCGACGGCCGCCTCGCAGGCAGTCAGGACATGACGAGATGTTTTACCCAAGACCAGAAAATTACCGCCGCCTATGGCATTGGTTACACCGACTGTGTCTTCGACTATAAATTCGCCATGCATGACAGGGATACGCCAGAATCGGCGACCATTGATTTTTTTTGATATTTGATAACCATCACCAAAGTAGCGCAGTTGCTTACCCATGGGTATCTGCACTTCGCTATCAATACCAGAATAACAGGCGGAAGTCGGGGCGGTCATGATGGATTGCCCAACGCGCATGGGGATCTGTTTCTCCAGATCCTTCATTGACATAGCGAATATCATTAGTGAGATACCGGGTCGCCCATCCGGTGTTTCAGATGGTTTTAATTCACGTTCAATATCCGCCTCACAACCACAGGCAATCACAGAAGAGGCAAATCCTCTTAATGCGTTAGCTGCACGATAGGCCCACTTCAGTGTCATTGCGGTGATAATGAGACGGCTTGCCTTCATGGGAAAGGCTTCCGCAAAGGTGTCATCTATTGTTACGCCATTAATTTTCATGCTTTATTCTCATGTGCATGGTTGTACGATAATATTTCCGTTGCCATGCTCAACGATCTCGTCATCATCGATCTTGAAATTACCAAGTTTGATCGTCTGGTATTTGTCAAAATAACTTTTCAGTGAACGTTCAATACTCTTGTCATATTCAGGGCGTAGCACGTGTGTACCACCAGTGGTGACTTTCACAATCTTGCCATTTTTAGCCACCAATTCGCCGTCTTTAAACACATAAAGTGGTTTTTCAAACATCTTTTCTTTATTTTTAACATCGTTGTATACAGTGATATCAGCAATCGAACCAGAGCCAAGATGCCCCCTGTTTTTCAGACCCAGACTTCTCGCCGGTGCTGCTCTGGTCATGATGGCAATATCGTAAAGTGAATATTCCCGATCAATACTACCGAGGATACTTGAAGCTGCGGCATCTTTATTAATGGTTGCCAGCATGTCATTACGGAAGCTACGATCCATCAACAGGCGGATCAGGTGCGGATAACTGGTAAAAGGTGCGCCATTAGGATGATCCGTTGTTAAAAATATACGCCAAGGATCATTCACCAGTAAAAACAGCTCAAGGCCGATGGCCCATTGCAGTGCGTTGACGAAATTTTTATCTCTGTACTTGAAGGGTACGACACCACAACCGGCATCACATTCAATATCCATAAGCACCCATTTTTTCGGGTTGGCATGCCAGTGACCGGCATATTGACGCATGGTATCACCTGATGCAGTAACCGTTTGTCCAAACAGAACCTGACCCACATCGATCGAAATATTAGGGTTAGCATTAACTGCTTCTGCGATCTCGGCTGCACCGGAAGAAAATTGTCGATCTCCCTCGGTACCATAACTATGAAACTGAATATGGGTCAGATGCAAAGGCATGCCTTCGACGCCATGAATTGTGTCTAATGTTGTTTGCATATTTCCGGGTACCCCGAGGTTGCAGCCATGGACATGCAGAGGGTGCGGGACACCTAATTCCCTGACAGCTCGAGCAAGGGATTTGATTATGTCTCTAGGTGTGGTGCCGTAATACTCGTTCTTTTCATCCAGGTCCAGTTTACGTTGGTTAAATTTAAATGCACTGATGCCACCGGGATTGACAACCTTGATAGCGAGTGCCTGGGTGGCATTGATGATCCAGCCAACATAATCGGTAATGGCTTCCTGGTCTTTTTTGGCGGCCAGCATCCGCAGGAAGAAATCATCACTGCCTAGCATGGCATAGGCACCTTTGTCGACGATGGGGGTATCCGCCATTTCCATATGCGCCTGACGTGCGTTTGCAGGGAGCATTGCTGGTTCAAAACATGCGGTATAACCCATTTCTACATAGCGGTAGCCTGCAGTCAGAGTAGAAGGGGCCGCGTGACCACAGCCTGAGCGTGTTAATGGTGTACGGCTAACAAGATCCTGTCTGTGATCTTCAGGTAACATCATACGGGCAATATTAACTATGCCCCCACCGATATGGGTATGCATATCAATGGCGCCAGCCATAATGACTTTACCTTTAAGATCATAGGTTTTATCAATGTCGACAGTAGCTGCTGGCTTCCGTGTGATCTGCCCATCACGGATGTAAATATCTCTTTGTTCGCCGTTTATGCCATGTACAGGGTCATAAACTGTGCCACCTGATAATTTGATTAACATAATGTTTTTAGTTACCTATACTAATTCAGCAATTCGGCGCACTATTTCTTTAACGCTTTGATTGTCTGAATTGCGTACTTGTTTTAATGGTAATGAAACAACACTGTCTGTGCGGACCATCTGGCCGCTATGATCCACGCCCGGCGTGCTAACTGGAATATAAACATCTGGTTTGAAATCCAGTTTAGTATCAGGTGTTGCCAGAACAATTGTCGGGATCTTTGCCCGGGGCGGTTTTATCTCTGGATTAAAACTTGATATCCAGAGCAGTGCATCTGCTTCCTTGTTTTTGAGTACATTTGCCGTTGCATATTTTTGCAAATCATGTTCTGGATAACCTTTGCTAAAATTAACGCGTAATGGGAAACCGCTTTGCCAGGCGCTGACATTATTGGCACTCATGCCACCATCGTTACCGCCAAGAAAGAAACCGGCAAATCTTGTTTCTCTGTTCAAATATTTGGTTATTTCGCAAAAATTCTGGATGGTGAGTTCGGCATGTGGAAAATCCAGCTCACCAGGGGCCCAGACAATGACACCATAAACGGCATTTTTCATCTGTTCAGCAAGCTTTTCCAGATGTGCCATTTTGATTCCCGAGATTTTTTCCTTCTTCTGGGTTTTGTTTCCTCCAACTAGGGCATGCAACACAGAAATAACTTCACCTATTTCATCCTGTGGGCATTTAAGATAGGTTGGTTTCTTGCCTGAAGGAGATTTACCCTGGGATGTATCCAGATTTTCACCAATGTAGACAATGTCGCGGTTTTTAGTGTCATAATTGAACATGGAATGTTCATTCCACACAACACGCTCATAAAATCTGGGATAATTACCTGCATCGGTACCGGCAAAAATAATCAAATCAGCGCGATTCTTAATTTCTCCCATGGTCGTCATGACCCAACCAAGATCTTGCAGTACAAGAAAATTGCGAGTCGTCCCGTCGTTAAACATATGGTCAATAATGGCGCCAGTTTTGTCCGCCAGTTCCATTACAGAGCGCATACCGCCGACATCTGTGCCGAGGCCTGCAATTAAAGGTTCAACTGATTTTTTAAAGATTCCGGCAGCCTGGCTGATAGCTTCATCCAGTGTTGCGGTTTTCCCACGGATAGTCGGCTTGCTTTGGGGTAAGGGCCGCTCGAAACGATCCACAGCTATATGACAGCCATTTTCCTTGATTTTGAGTCTTCCGGAGTGGTTGTGAATGATTAAATCGTCACAATGGATACTACAAAACGGACATGGCACATCCTTCTGTACTATTGCCAGGGATTGTTTTGTGTTCATTACGGTAAAATCACTCGTTGTAATTAACAGAAAATAGGTAAAAGACCTAGTTACAGTTTATTATTCAGCTACTGTTCGCCCGGATGACATGAAATCGTTATAAGAATGTGATACTGGAGTGCACCGTTTCTGTGTGAATTTATGTCAAGTCATTTCCCTAAAACTTCTATTATAACTTGTTCTTATTGTTGTTATTATCTCTTATTATTGTGTCTACATGATATACGCTGACCGTAAGCGGTTGCAATATGTTTCTCAACTTATTTAGCGGTCATTTCTGCTGTATTTCTGGGGAAAAACTGAATGTGGCTGGGTACCGTTTCTGAGCATTCAGCCCAGGGCAGGAGAATCTTCAGTCGAGGACGGACATCATCTCATCTACAAAGGTAAATTTTTCGCGAGGTTTGCCCCTGGGTTCTCCGCGCTCTACCTCTTTGAGGTCTATTTTCATCCATTCCTGATAATTCAGATATCTTACATTTCGTGAATCCAGTAGCGGATAGAGCATTTTAGCTCCAGTTTTTTGTTCACCTGCATCAAGTGTATCGAGATCGGCCAGGAGAGATTTTACCGTTGCTACACTGCAGGCGCGATTTGTCCCGATGATGCCGCTGGGGCCGCGCTTGATCCAGCCAGCAGTATAGAATTGTGGCACTATTTCATCGTTTTCCATGATGCGGCCATCTTCATTTGGGAAAATACCCCAACTATCATGAAAAGGGACGCCCTCAATTGCAATACCACGATAGCCGATACTGCGAAACAAAATGCCGGATTCCAGTTCATAGAATTCACCCGAGCCCCTGGCGGATTGCTTGAATGGGTCTCCCGAAAGTTGATTGTATTCAATCCTGACTCTTTCCAGTTTTGTGTCTCCCAATAGTTCAACTGGACTTCTGAGAAACTGGAAATGACATCGACGCGCCTTTCCTGATGTTGCCTGGCCTGATATTGTCTGGGATGAATATTTCTGGAACTGGTCATAAATCTTTTTACTCCGGATGTTCGATTTTTCTTCCAGTTCTATATTACTGTCCTCATTTAATTCCATTTCTGCTGAGTCAACAACCGCATCGCAATGTGCCAGTTCGCCAAATTCGCGCAACTCTTTCGGTGTGAATTTAGCTTGCGCGGGACCGCGTCGACCTATGACATAAATATCCTTGATTTTGCTTTCTGCCAGTGCGTCCAGTGCGTGTTCGGCGATATCGGTGTGTTTTAATTCATCGACCGTCTTGGACAGGATCCGGGCAACATCGGCTGCGACATTACCCTGGCCGATTATCACCGCAACTTCATTGGATAAATCAAATTGTCGCTGACGATAATCAGGATGGCCGTTATACCAGGCAACAAATTCGGTTGCTGTATAACTGCCAGCCAGATCCTCGCCAGGGATCCTCAATCTACGATCTGATTCAGCACCACAGGTAAATATAATCGCATGGTGGGAGTCTCGTAGTTCATCAACGCTGATGTCCTTACCCACCGTGATATTGGCAATCAGATTAAATTCAGGTGATTGTGCAATTTTATCGTAAAGTAAGATCGCCTGTTTTAGTTTTGGATGATCAGGCGCGACACCACTTCTAACCAGACCATAAGGGGAGGGCAGACGTTCCAACATATCAACTTTAACGGCAATGTCGGATTTTATGAGTGCCTCTGCTGCATAAAATCCACTTGGACCGCTGCCAACGATGGCAACACGCAAAGGATTATTTTCACTGCCGAGTTGGGCCATTAAAATTATCTCTCCCTGGAAATTATGTGAAAATTATAAGTGTTAGCGAATCATTAAAATCCAAGTGCTTCTTTGCGTTCTTCAGCACCGGGTAAAGGATCCATCTGTTCATCACAAACAGGTAGATCAGGTGCTTTCTCAGCATTGATGGCAATCCATTCTTCCTTGCCTTCAGTAATAATATCATCATCCTCAAAGATCGCTTGCACCGGGCACTCAGGAATACAGGCACTGCAATCAATGCAGACATCAGGGTCGATGTACAACATATCATCATCATAATGAAAACAGGCGACAGGACAGACAGTGACACAATCAGTAAAGCGACAGTCTTTGCAGTTATCAGTTACTATGGTTGTCATAAATCTCATACCTCCACTAAGGCTTTAGATTAATTTTTAAGAAATACTATTAGCTCGCGTATAAAAGAATTTCACCCTTGTTTAACTCAATAGCATCGCCAACCCAGCGTTTATAGTTGCCATTAAGTTGTGCATCAGAAACTTCCAGGCCGAGGTTTCTGATATAAGACAAATACAGTCGTAAGTAGGTTGGATTATAGGTACAGGCATAGCTAAATGTCGGGATCATTGGTGTATCATGCATTGATAATATCGTGCCGCGCTTCATACTGGCACCATTACGAATACCCATTTCACCCAATACAATAATCGTTCCGGCAAGCATATTGACACCGGTAAAGTCACCAGTGTTTCCGCCAATGGCAATCAGGCCACCACGCATCGCATTGCCCGTCTCATTCTTTACATCACCATGAATAATTATTTCACCACCCTGCATGCCGATGGGACTCCCTCGATAGGCGCTGCCAATTAAATGTCCAGCGCTACCTTTGATAGTCACTCTACCTCCTATCATTTCCGGGGCAACCCAGTCATGCGCATTGCCTTCAACAACGATCTCGCCGCCACTCATGCATGCTCCAAGGTGCTGGCCAACATTACCGTCTATGGTCATTTTGCCAGTCGTCATTTCAGAGCCTAAATGTTTAACATTTGCCAAATCACCTTCGATATGGACTTCTCCATCACACTGCCCCTTTACGGTAAAAAAATCTCCAAGTGCAACCTGGTCATTGCCATGAAACACAGTCAGGGCTGCGACTGCAGCTTCATCCACACCAATTAACTTATCGGGACAGATAACATCTGCTTCCAGTGGCACCTCAGGTTTCGTATGTAATGAAAGTTTTAAACTCATGAGCTCTGGCTTGCCTCCAGAATTTTGTGCAAATGCAGATGGTATTGGCCTAAATCACCACCGTAATTACCCGCAGATAATTGCTTGATCCCCGGTTTTACAGCAGCATGTAAGCCAACACGCATGGCATCGGCAACAGCCTCTTCATTAAGACCGTCTATGACAATTTCAAGCACACAATTCACACCTTCTGGTACAAGTGATTCACTGGTCACAGCACGCAGGGTTGGGCAATAGGCATCATTGCTTGATGCAATTAGTGCTTTATATTTTGAACCGACCTTACTACCGCTGCGTACGACACCGTTCGGGAAGGGGAGAATGATTCCGCCAATTTCTCGCATGGCCTTTGTCGCTGCTATTGCTGCTCTCAAAGTCGTTTTTTGATCTTTACCCAGAATCAAAATATTGCCACCACCGACGGCATCCTGGATGCCGAAGCGTTCATCAACGACAAATTCGCCATCCATCACCGGGATACGCCACAGTCTTTGTGCTCCTAATACCTTGCTGCTTTGATGCCCATCACCGAAGTAACGTAACTGTCCACCAACGTTCACTGTTGTGTCAGATTCAAGGCCATTGAAACATGCCGTTGTCGGGCAGGTCATGACACATTGACCAACGCGTTCCATCAATCGTTTCCCCAGGCCATCAGCATCCATTGCAAACATCAGGACGCTTATGCCGGGCCTGTTATCCGGAGTCTCATCTGTTGATAATTCTTTTTCTATGCCTGCTTCGCATTGACATCCAATTACAGATGTTGCAAAGCCAGTGATGGATTGAGCTGCTGCCAGCGCCCATTGTTTTGATTCGGCCGTGATTATGACTCGACCTCCACACATCTTGAATGCTTCAGCAAAGGTATCAACGATTTCAGTAGACTTGATTTTCATACTTATTCACCAGTCATCTATTGATTTGTCGTTGGTACGATCTCGTGATCGTGTAAATAACTATCAGCAACCGCGTAGTTATCAAACTCAATGGAGTAATAATTTTCGAAGAAAGGCTGAACGATCTCTTCTATCTTTGCGTCATATTCCGGTGTGATATGCAGGAGTTTGCCAATATGATCACCTACAAATTCATGGTCGGCAATAATAGCCTTACCGGATTTAATCACATAGCGAGGGGCATTGAACATCATCTCCTTGTCATCCATTTCATCATAAATCGTGATGTCTGCATCTGCACCTGGACCAAGATGTCCCTTGTGTTTCAGACCCAATGCCTTGGCAGGCCCTGCACGCGTAATGATGGCAATTTCGTTCAGTGTGTACTCGCGGTCTAGATCAGGCAATGCTGTTTTAGCAATTGCTTTTTGATTGACGCGCGAAATTTCTTCCTTCCTGAATCCCCTGTCCATAAGCAACTTGATGAGTTTGGGATAATGCATAAATGATCCACCGTTCGGATGGTCGGTTGACAAAATGACTCTCCATGGATCTTCTGACATGAGGAATAATTCAAGGCCGATTGCCCACTGTAATGAGTGCATGTAGATATGTTCCTGATAATTGAATGGAAGAATACCGCAACCACTTTCACATTCGGTATCTACATTTACCCATTTGTTATCAGTTAATCCACGCAAGACATAAGCCAGTGGTGCGTCCGCTGTCATGATAGTTGCCTTGCCAAACATGACCTGGCCGACATCGCAGGTAATATTTGGATGTGTGTTGACATATTCAATAATTTCAGCGGCTTTTGAATCCGGATTTTTACCTAATTCTCCACCATAGCTATGAAACTGTATATGGGCCAGATGCGCGCGTTGATCACCCGCTGTGCGCATGGTCTCCAATGTCGTTTTATAGTTGCCACTGTGACCGAGATTATTACAATGAATATGCGGCGGGTGAGGGAAACCCATATCATTTACTGTGGTGATAAATGCTTCAATTATTTGTCTGGGGCTAAGATCATCAATCTTCTCATCGATATCGGAGACATTTGAATTTTTCTTGCCTTTCCAGGGTTCATCACCACCCGGATTGACCAGCTTGACCGTGTAAGCCTTGGTTGAGTTAACCCACCAGGCAACGGCCTGTCTGAACTCTTCTTTTCTTCCTTCTCTTAGTAAATTTTGTAGAAAAATATTATTACCCAGCAGGACGTAAAAACCTTTATCAATGACAGGGGTATCATGAAATTCTTCCAGCGTGTGTCTTGCACCAATCGGGGTTACGGCGGCTTCCATGGCCGTGGTATAACCCAAAGTAGCATAGCGATAACCGGTTGCAAATGTTGAGGGGACCGTGCCCCCAGTACCAGAACGAGTGAAGGGCGTGCCCGGATGTGGATCGCGGCGATGATCTTCCGGTTGTAATTTACGTGCTGCATTTACCTTGGGGCCGGCAATGTGGCAGTGGATATCGACACCACCGGGCATGATGACCATGCCCTGTGCATCGATACGCGTTGCATCGTCGGGGACGGACTCAACAATTCGGCCATCTTCGATACAGATGTCCTGTATCTTGCCATCAATGTTGTTAATGGGGTCATAAAGTTTGCCATTAACAATGCGCAGTGTTACCGCCATTTCTCTCCCTGATTTTATGGTTTTTCTTCTTTTATTGTTCTACAGGTTAATATTATTTTTCTTACAGTTAATTTTTTCATGCAACTCTGGCTTCGCCAACGGCTGCCTTGATGCCTTGTTTCGCCCAAACAAGTTCCTGAACACGTTTTTTTATTGCCGTTAATATCTCTTCGTCATCAGGATAAGGGGAGTCGAACGCGGGTCGCATGGTGATAGGGAGATCGTCCATGCGATAAACGGTTCCACCAGTGTTGATCCCATATGTCGATGTGGCAAAAGCAACATGAGCGAGTTTACTAGTCTCTGTCTGTTTGGTGTCCAGTGATATCACCGGAATTTTCTTCATGTGTTCGATCGCCGCTTTGGGGAAATTAGAAGCCGGATCACTGGCAATAAACATGGCAGCATCGGCATCGCCTCTTGAGAGCGTGTCGACGGTGGTAAATTCGCCGGGGTTGAATCTCGGATAACCCCGATTGAAATTGACCCCAAAAGGATAACCCGTTTGCCAAGAGACGACATTATCGGCGCCAGTAACATTACCATGTCCCCTGACGGGTTTGGCGACAAAATGGGTGAATTCGTTTAAATCGGTTGTCAGTGCCATTAGTGCACCGGAATTAAAATGTCGACCACGGGTCATGGTTAGGCCCATGCCAAAGAACAGCACACCATAGCGACAATTTTTCATTTTATCGACCAGGTCTTCCAGCGTTGCTAATGACACACCGGTCTCTTCTTCGATCGAAGCATCGATCTTTTTGCCTTTCACAAGTGCACGCAAGGCCCAGAGGACTTCAAAATCTTTGCCAGGCTTAAGCTGAATAAATATGTCCGCAACCGGTACACTGGGCGTTTTTCTGACATCGACCAAGACAACAGTCCTGTCTTTTTTCCCATTTGGTATAAACATGCCTTTTGGTGTGACTGTATAACGTGTGAAGTGACGTGGATGGGATGCAGCCGGATTCCCTCCCCAATAAATCACTAAATCGGCGCGATTTTTAACTTCACCTAGAGACATGGTGCTTTCACCAACGCCCTGGAAGGCCAGACCGGATGGCCCATGGCAGACGGATGTGGTTGTATCAATCGTGCCTTTAATAATATCGGTGATGGCGACCGCCTGACGCTGTGCCTCACAAGTTGTATCACTCAGGCCATAAATGATGGGGAATTTTGCTTTGACCAGGGTTTGTGCAGCTTCTTCAATGGCTTCTTCTTTGCTGACTTCTTTGCCATCGATCATGGCGACTGGCCAGTCGCCAATGGTATGTTCTGCGAACCAGGCGCGACCTAAAACACAGGCATTTTTTGCCTTGGTGATCCGCTTTTCATCCAGATCAACAGTGAGTACCATGTCATCGCAGACACAGCCACAAAATGTACAGGTTGCATTTTTAACCGTTTTTATATTCTCACTCATAGTCATTTAAGCCTCATGTATCAGAATTTCTGGATATTTTTCTATGCTACTTTTTCTACCAGTACTTCAATAAGTTTTGACAAAGGCATGCCGGTTCCAGCCGTATCACTGGCCATCAATTGGGATGAGGGTGGGCCATAGGGGATAAATAGCATGCCTGAGGGCAAGTCTTCGGGTTTACGACCTTTACAGGAAACGATCGTTTCTCCAATATCATTGCTTAAGCGGACTGAATCACCTTCTTCCAGACCGAGACGTTGCATATCATCACTGTTCATCTCCAGGGTACTTGTGACTGACAAGTATTCCTGCTTCAGTTTGCCCTTATTAAGTGATGTGCCCTGTTTGCTGGTACGGCCGGGCACTAATATCATGGTTTCCGCCATGTTAGTCCTCATGCTTGAAATTTTTGGATGTTTGACAGGTTAGCAGAACAGACCGTCCCATATTGGCTTTGTATCTGATCTTCTAATTGTGGACTTTCCACGGTATACGCACAGTATAGTATGGAATTTTGCCTGAAGACAGCAAAACGCGCTATTACAACGAAAATACGCTGTTGATAATAAGCAATAAAACTGTTTTCGACAGTACCTCAAATGGGGAACTTAAAGTATGATGATGGGCCAAGTTTGGATAAAAAAATACACATTTAATGAAAGCAGTAGTAAGGGAATGAAAAATAAAGAATTATCAGGGGCATCCAGTGAATCAGTCAGTGTCATCGCACCTGCACGATTACACCTTGGTTTTCTTGATATGCACGGTGGCTTAGGCAGGCAGTTTGGTAGCCTTGGCCTGTGTTTGTCGAATATATACACCCACCTGACGGCAAAAAAATCTGATGATATTGTGATTCACGGTCCATCAAGTCAACGTGGTACCGAGTACGTCTCCCGAATATTCAACGCGCTGAAGATTGCGGGAGGGGTGGATATTACAATCTATGAGGAGATCCCTGAACATGCAGGCCTAGGTTCCGGAACACAACTTTCTCTGGCCATCGGAATGGCAATTTC
>Ga0066376_10002102_pt1 | contig 18795 bp, 16 predicted proteins | sample Knorr_S15_td_Bot_FD_77009 | JGI IMG/M metagenome (GOLD analysis project Ga0066376, IMG submission 77009) | Marine microbial communities from Southern Atlantic Ocean transect - Knorr_S15_td_Bottom_ad_5009_LV_A | ecosystem: Environmental > Aquatic > Marine > Oceanic | place: Southern Atlantic... | reverse complement strand
TGCAGAATCATGGAATGGAAAATCAGGACCGTATCAACCGAGATATCGTGGCCATCGGCAAAAAACTCAACCTGCCCGTAGTGGCAACCAACAACTGCCATTATATGGTTAAGGAAGATTTTCATGCCCACGAAATATTGCTCTGCCTGCAGACGGGCAAGACTATCAACGATCCGTATCGCATGCAGTATCCGGCTGCGGAGTTTTATTTCAAGTCTGCGGAAGAGATGATTGAGTTGTTCAAGGACACACCGGAAGCCATCGAGAACACGGTCAAGATAGCCGAACGTTGTGAGTTGGAATTGGAATTCGACAAACTCAACCTGCCGGACTACCCCGTCCCCGAGTCTTATACGTTGGAAACCTATTTGGAAGAGCTGGCAAAGGAAGGACTGATAGAACGTTTTGCCGAACTCGAAAAAATTGGTATCAATTTTGACAAGGGGGTTTACGAAAAGCGTTTGCATGAGGAGATGGGCATCATCAAGCGCATGGGATATCCGGGTTATTTTCTTATTGTATGGGACTTCATCAAGTATGCGAAGGAGAGGGATATTCCGGTGGGGCCGGGTCGTGGCTCGGCGGCAGGTTCTGTGGTGGCCTATGCGCTGAGGATCACTGACATTGACCCGATGCAGTACGACCTGCTGTTCGAGCGATTTTTGAATCCGGAACGGGTGAGTATGCCGGATATCGACATCGACTTTTGTATGAATGGACGCGATGAAGTCATCAAATATGTCACCGAAAAATATGGTGGCAATCAGAACGTGACGCAGATCATCACTTTTGGCAGCATGAACGCCAAAGGCGTGATTCGGGATGTCGGCCGTGTGCTGGATATGACTTATGGCGAGGTGGACAAACTCGCCAAACTGGTGCCGAACAAACTGAACGTCACGTTAGATGATGCGTTCAAGGAAGAAAAACAATTCGCCAAGTTGCGCAAGGAAAATACCATAGTTGCGGAGTTGCTGGACATTGCCAAAAATCTGGAAGGCCTGCAGCGTCATTGTTCTACGCATGCGGCGGGAGTGGTGATTTCGTCCAAGGCTTTAACAGAATTTTGTCCACTTTATAAAGGCGGCAATGACGAAGTTGTGACGCAGTATGCGATGGCGAGTGTTGAAAAACTCGGTCTGTTGAAAATGGATTTCCTCGGTCTGCGTACGTTGACGGTGATCCATCATGCGTTGAAACTTATCAAACAGTCTAAAGGCAAAGTTTTGGACATCCGTATGATCCCTTTGGATGACCCGGCAACGTTTAAACTTTTATGCGATGCCAAAACGTTGGGTGTTTTCCAGTTGGAAAGCTCAGGCATGCGTGACCTGTTGAAGAAATTAAAACCGGATTGTTTCGAAGATATTATCGCTTTGCTTGCCATGTACCGGCCGGGTCCACTGGAAAGCGGCATGGTGGACGATTATGTCAAACGCAAGCATGGCACTATGGAGTTGAAATTTGAGCTGCCGCAATTAGAAGACATTCTAAAAGAAACTCAGGGAGTGATTCTTTATCAGGAACAGGTTATGAAAATTGCCAGTGTTCTGGCTGGGTTCAGCCTCGGCGATGCTGACCTGTTACGCCGCGCGATGGGTAAGAAGAAGGCTGAAGAAATGGCCGCGCAACGCGAGAAATTTATGGATGGGTCCAGAGCTAATAAGGTAGATGCTAAAAAAGCCAAGAAAATTTTTGACCTAATGGAAAAATTTGCGGGCTATGGATTCAATAAATCGCATAGTGCGGCTTATGCCCAGGTTTCTTACCAGACGGCTTACCTCAAGGCGCATTATCCGCTGGAATTTTTTGGCGCGCTGATCACCAGCGATATGGATAACACCGACAAGGTCCTGCGCTATATCCATGATTGTCGCGAGATGAAAATTACCGTACAGCCGCCGGATGTGAATGTGAGCCACCGCGACTTTTCTGTTTCGGATAACAAACTTGTGTTCGGACTGGGTGCCATAAAAAATGTTGGCAGTAAAGCCATCGATAATATTATTGCGGCCCGTGATGGATTAGAGAAATTCAATTCCTTGAGCGAGTTATGTGAAAGTGTGGATCTGCAACTGGCGAACAAGCGCGTGTTTGAAAGTCTGATTAAAAGCGGTGCCTGCGATTCGCTGGGGCAGAGCCGGGCGCAGATGTTGAAAGACCTGCAGGCATCTATGGAACAGGGGCAGGCCAAACAACGCGACCAGAAGCTCGGGCAGTCGAGCATGTTCGATACTTTTGCAGAGGATGTTGTCCCCGATAAAGGCAACGGAAACCGTGTGGAAGAATGGAGCGAAGCCGATCGCTTGAAATATGAAAAAGAAAGTATTGGTTTCTATATTACAGGTCATCCGCTGGATCGGTTCAGCAAAGATCTTTCCTGGTTTACTGATGCGACATCAGCATCGGTTGCGGAGTCGGGCAATAGTAAGTCAGTCAGTCTTGCAGGTATTCCCATCAAACATTTGCCGAAGACAACGCGCAAGGGCGACAAAATGGGAATCATCACCCTGGAAGATTTGCATGGCTCGATTGAAGTTATCCTGTGGCCTGAAATTTACGCCAAGGTGGAACCGCTTTTGCTGGCGGAAGAACCGATTCTGGTGAAGGGTGAAGTGGACTCGGAAGGCAATCTGCCGAAAGTGATTGCCAAAGAAGTGTTTCCGCTGGTGCAAGCGAAGCAACGGTTCCAGGGCAAGGTGATGATCCATTTTAGAACTTTAGGGTTAGAAAAGGAAACGCTAATAGCTGTGAAAGATATTTTGGCGGCACACAAGGGCAACAACGAAACCCGACTGCATTTTATTTCCCCCGATAATAAGGAGCGTGTGGTCACTGTGTCCGAAGACCTTCGCATCCAACCCTCCGATGAAGTGATCGAGCAGATTCAATCTTTACTGGGTGAAGACGCTATACTATTTGAGTGAACGACCGGGCTCCGCTGCACATCATCACGAACGACCCGATGGAGTGTGGCGACCCCGATTCAACAAACCCAGTATTGCGTTCGCAACAGAGGTGGATTCGTCTGCTGGAGCTTTAAAAGGAATTTTCAAAATATCTCCACTCCTGGAAGTGACTTCAACAAAATGGACTTGAAGAGCACCTGTAAAAATTCCGGCCAGGAACAGGGAGGAATAAACACGAGTGGATTCCACCTCGTCCCAGGCGATCATTACTTTGGAATGCAAGGGAAAGTGCAATTTTGAATAATGGGATGCAATACCTTTTGCGCCTAAAGTCGTAAAATATTTCCGGGGAAAAAGTTCGCGCGTGGCGGTGAGGAGTTGCAATGCTTTGCTCAATGCCCATAGTAGAAAGAAACATCCTCCTGAGAAAAGTATCTGAGTCTGCATTTCCATGGATTCAGCGTTAAGAATAATGAGCAGGAAGTAGGCGGCGAGTAGCATAAAAAGAATGATTGGAGCCAACATGAAAATGCCGTAGAATCCTGCACCATAGAGAGGGAGACCGAGAATCACAGTGATGTCATTATCCACAGTCAGGAGGGTGTTGGATGCGGCTTCGCTTTCATGCTCGGCAATAAAATCTAATGCCGTTTGGTAATCTTTTGTTGACCCGTCTTGCGGATTCATTTTTTTTATCCGAAAAAAATTATGCGATACTATCTGACAACTATTCAAACAAGAGTCCCTGGCGGGATTGTTATGATACCAAGGAAATATGCAAGTTAAAGAGTTTGCTTTAAAATATTTTTGCGACACGTTGCCCAATGGCCTGACAGTCGTTACGGTGGAGATGCCGCACCTCCACACAATGGAGGTCTCGATGTTCGTACGTGCCGGCCTGCGCTATGAGAACCCTCAGAATAATGGCATCTCGCATTTTTTGGAGCATATGATGTTTCGCGGCAACGAAAAATATCCCAATTCAATCGCGTTGAACATGGAATTCGAAAATATCGGTCGTGACCTCCGAGCCTCGACCCTGGGAGAGTATACGCAGTACGGGTTCAGTCCGCATGTTTCGCAACTGGATAAGGGGTTAGAATTATTCTCGGAGTTTTTTTCTTCCCCCACTTTCCCGGAGATAGAATTGGAGCGGGGAATTATTCTTGAGGAATACTTTGAAGAGCTAAATGAAGAAGGCGTGAACGTTGATATAAACAATCAGGCATGCAAACTTTTATATCCTGATACGCCGATGGCGTGGCCAACGATTGGTACTGAAAAAACAATCAAAACCATGGAAACAAAAATGCTGAAAGAATATTTTGACAGGCATTATGTGCCGGGGAATATGGTGCTGGCATTTGCGGGGCCGGTGGAGCATGCTCAGGTGATAGACCTTTCGCAGAAACATTTTTCAGGCCTCAAAAATGGAGTCGAACCCTTCTCCAAAGAGCATTTTATTGGCATTATCTCGGAGAAGCAGGAAACTCCAGGGCTTCTTTTTCAGGATGATTCAGACAGCCAGATAGAACTGCAGGTTTGTTTTCGTTCCTGTTCTTATAATGATCCTGATTTTTTAATCATGGCTTTAATAAGCCGGATTTTTGATGATGGTTTTACATCCCGACTGCAAAGGGTATTGCGAGAAGAGCGGGGATTAGTTTATTCGGTTGAATGCAGGGCCACCAGTATGTCTGATCTGGGTACGATGGATTTTGATGTTACTGTGCGTCCAGAAAAAGTGGTTGAAGTAACGCGTATCCTGCTTCAGGAAATAAAAACGTTTGCCAAAGAGGGCCCCACCGAAAGCGAACTGGCGCATATTAAGAAACGGTACTTTTTTGATCTTGACTCCGAGCTGGATGATCCTTACAAGCAGGTGATTCGCTATGCATTCCCTCATTTGTATTCCAAGGAAATGTCGTTGGATGAAGAAAGAGAATTGATAGAATCGATTACTGCAAAAAAGATGTTGGAAGTTTCTGAAAAAGTTTTTGATACAAAAAATCTCAACCTCATTCTGGTGGGGCCTTACACTCGTGAACTCAAGTTCCGACTTGAAGGACTGATCCACCAATTCTAACTCCCCAAAAAATGATCTATAAGTTGTTTTACTCCCTGGCTCTGTTTTCAATATTTTTATTTGGCGGTTGTTCTGAAAATATTGAAGGGTGTCTGGAAGAGGGCAGTTGTGGCCCTGCGATAATCGTTGCAAACCATGATGGCAAAATGCCGCAGGGCCCCCACGATCCTTTTTGGGAGAGTCGTCAGGCACCGGAGCCCACTCGGGTTGAATTAGGGCCGCAAATGATCACCAATCCCAAATGGCCGAATCCCTCGATAAGGGAAGTTTCAATTCGCGCTGTTAAGAGCAGCAATGAATTGGTGGTGTTGCTTGAATGGGAAGACGCTACGCGGGATGGCAATTTTGATCACTCTTCTTTGTATGTCGACCGCGCCGCCCTTATGTTTCCCGTTGAGGTTGCCAGCGAGGCACCTTCTATAACGATGGGGGAATCGGGAACGCCGGTGAATATCTGGCAATGGAAATCCATTGGTGGTGAAAAAGGGCAACCCGGCGTAAGAAAAAATAATAAGTTGGCTTACCAAACGGTGGAAGACCTCAATGCCGAAGGATTCAGCACGCTGACGTATCAGTCTCAACAAAATGTTAAAGGAACGGCGTTATGGAAAGATAATAAGTGGCGTTTAATATTTAAACGCGCTTTGGTCGATGGCGATCCCAATGATGTCCAGTTCAAACAATCTGTGTTGATGGCCGTCGCAGTGTGGAATGGGTCGAACCGGGAATTGAATGGGCAAAAGGGAATAGCGGGCTGGATGCTTTTAAAATTTAGTTGATCGGCGTGCCGGTTTTTGATTTCTTTTCCAGAGTTGCTTGAAATTTTTTCCACGGGGCTTGCAGGGCGGGTACCAGTGTTTCTTTTAACTCGTTCGGAACATAATTGATTTTTTCTACGGGCCAGTCTTCCACATTCCTCACATCCAGATTTTCTTTTTTATACGGCTCCAGCAAAGCCTCTTCAAATCCGTAAACCAGCGCAGAAGAATAAACCTTGTGGTATTGCTCTTCAATAATCTCATCGGAATGCATCCCTTTTATAAACTTTTCAAAAAGATTCTGGATAATGGGTTCGGCGTGCTCAACAAAATCAGGGGTCAAGGCAGTGCGCAAAGTAGCATAGGTGATTAACACATCTTGCAGGAGAAATTTTAATTCCGAGCTTTCCTTTTTTTGCGGGCGGATATTTATATTCAGAAGCTCCTTCAATACTTTTATATTGCGAATCATATCGTAGATAATAGACTCTTCCCAACTGGCTTCATTCCACACAAAGAACGCGCGTACAAAATTTGCCCGTTTGTGGGTGTCCCACATTTGTAATGCGGTGGTGGGGCGTATTTTGTTGGAGTAGGGAATGGTCTCGCCCCATTTTGGATCTACCAGATTCAAGCCATAACGCCCGAAAACCTCAGCAAAATTCTTTTGATAAAGTTGCATCAATTTTTCAAAATTTTCTTTTTCATCGAGTGGTGTGTTTTGCGGAAGACTTATCAGGGAGTAAAGGCGAACAACATTGGTTTTTGCTTCGCCATCATCCAAGGCAACCATATAGGATCCGCCCCACATGCCAGCGGTAAGTGGGATGTTTAGATCATATTCCTCCTTCATCTGCAAAGAAATATGATCTGAAATTTCCTTAAAAAGGTTGTGCAGATAATAAAGATTAACGCGGTTATTACGAGGATAAAGATGACCGGGGAGAATATTATAATTCATATGCCCTAATCTGTTACGGCGCCTGTACTGGCTGAGGTGACGAGTTTTGCATACTTTGCCAACACGCCACTCTTGTAACGAATTTCTTTGGGTTTGAACTCTTTCCTGCGGTTATCAATCTCTGCATCGGTTAATTCTACATCCAACCGATTATGTTCTATGTCGATTTTGATAGTATCGCCATCTTTCAATAAGGCCAGGGTTCCGCCTATCTGGGCTTCTGGAGCAACGTGACCTACGACGATGCCATAGGTTCCTCCTGAAAATCGACCATCGGTTATCAAGGCGACTTTGTCGCCGAGTCCTTTGCCAACGATGGCAGCTGTGGGGGCCAGCATCTCACGCATTCCCGGGCCCCCTTTGGGTCCCTCGAAACGGATGACGATTACATTTCCAGCTTTGATTCGGTCATCGAGAATGGCGTCGAGGCATTCTTCTTCGGAATCAAAGCATCTTGCCGATCCCGTGATGCTCCGGGTTTTCACTCCAGAGACTTTTGCGACTGCGCCTTCCTGACAAAGGTTGCCTTTTAAAATAACCAAATGCCCTTCCGTTGACTTAGGTTTGTCAATCGGGAGGATGACATCCTGAGTGGCAGGTGGCTGGTCGGGAATGTCTTTTAAATTTTCGGCAATGGTTTTTCCTGTGACGGTGAGACAATCGCCATGAATCATTCCGGCATTCAGCATCATTTTCATAACCTGGGGGATTCCGCCGGCATGATGCAAGTCTACCGCAACATATTTTCCCGAAGGTTTCAAATCGCAGAACAGCGGAATTTTTTTGCGAATGGACTCGAAATCATCGATAGTCAGTTGCACTTCCGCCGAGTGGGCGATAGCCAGCAAATGCAGTACGGCATTGGTGGAGCCACCGATAGCCATTATTACGGCTATCGCATTCTCGAAGGCTTTTCGCGTCATGATATCGCGTGGCAGAATATTCTGTTTTATCATTTGCATGAGAGTTTCTGCACATTGTCCGGTATTGAGTTCCTTTTCTTTATCTTCGTTAGCCATAGTGGAGCTATAAGGCAGGCTCATTCCCATGGCTTCGAAAGCGGAAGACATGGTGTTGGCTGTGAACATTCCACCGCAGGAGCCAAAACCGGGGCAGGCATTTTTTTCAATTTCGATAAGTTCTTTCTGGTCGATGGTACCCGCATTGAATTGCCCCACGGCTTCAAAAACGCTGACCACGGTCAAATCTTTTCCGTGCAGATGTCCGGGTTTGATGGTTCCGCCATAGACAAAGAGTCCGGGGATGTTCAGTCGCGCCATAGCGATCATGGCTCCTGGCATATTCTTATCGCAACCACCGATGCAAATCACCGCATCCATACTGGCACCGCGGCAAACGGTTTCGATGGAATCCGCAATAACTTCGCGGCTGATAAGGGAGCATTTCATCCCTTCTGTTCCCATTGAAATCCCATCGCTGATGGTGATGGTACCAAACATTTGTGGCATGCCACCCTCTTTGCGGATTTGATCAGCGGCAATGTCGGCGAGCTTGCCAAGTCCGGCATTACAGGGGGTGATATCGCTTTGACCGTTTGCCACACCGACAATAGGTTTTTGAAAGTCATCATCGGAAAACCCGACAGCACGGAGCATCGCCCGGTTGGGTGCGCGCCTGTCCCCCTGGGTGACAACACGGCTTTTAGAATTCAACGGATCAGATGACATAAAAACTCCTTAACTAAAAAACGCTTCTTATTTATATAAGATGATTATAAACCGGATTATATTCCAGGTTCTTCGATTCGATTCAATGCAGGGCGATGAAAATATCCGCTGCCGTTTTTGGAATGCGAGATGGCGTAGTATACAGGATGTTCCATCGATTTTAAAAGGGCCTCGGAGCCGGAAATTTCAATTTCATGCTGAAAGGGGATGATCGGGGTTTGTCGATCTTGCTTCCATGTTTTGCCAGAGAAAACGGATTTCTCGGATAAGAAGGCGGGCAGCCGGTAGGCGCGCTGGGCATACAAGTAGTCGAGCTTCAGCAGATCCTTGTCGTCATTTGCGAGGCTGGGGAAAAACGTCTCCTGAAAAATTCGGTATTGCTCATCCAAAGAAACTGGATACATAAACAGATCTCTCGATTCATGGTATTGCAATAACTGATCGAACAATGCGACGGCATCCATTTCCCGCAAAAGATGGGAGATGGAAAAGCGAAACCGTTTGGAATTATAAAACCGGTCAAAAATATCAGTGAACTTTTTTAAATAATCGACTTCTTCTGCGCTGAGGTCCTTGTTGGAAATCAACTCATAAGGCGGTGTTGACTGATATTGATATTCATGAGGCAAGATAACTTCTTTTATAGGAGCACCGGGTAGAAACTTCAGGAATCCCAATTGCAATTCATGCGGTCGCAACGCAAGTACCTGCTTGAAGGAGGTCAGGATTTTCTGTAAATTTTCTCCGGGCAGGCCAAAGATAAGATCACAATGAAAATGAATACGGTCTTGAGCCAATAGCTTTTTAATGGTGTCGAATAATTTTTGATTATTTTGTTTTCTTTTAATACTTTTCTGTACTACTTCATCGGTGGTTTGAATACCTATTTCGAACTGAAACATTCCCGGCGGTACCGTTTCCAAAAATTCGAGAATGTCTGGCGTAAGGATGTCGCCGACAATTTCAAAATGAAACTCCGAACCTTTGAATTGCGAAAGCCATTCCATTAGAGATTGCATGCGACCGGGCTTGAGATTAAAAGTGCGATCGACAAACTTGAACTTTTTAACACCCGCATCAATAAGACTTTTTATTTGTCTGTAAACAATTTCGTCATCGAAGGTGCGCACGGTTTTGTCCAACGCAGACAGGCAAAAGGAGCAAAGGTAAGGGCAGCCTCGCGAGGTTTCAAAATAGACGATGCGATTTTTTAGTTGCGGATAATCTTCTTCGATGTATGCAGGGGCAAGATCAGGGAGATCGGTGCCATAGGTATTCCAGCGTTTCAAAACCTCCTCTGAAGGAGTCGTGCTTTGTTCAATGAGCTGAAGATATTCCAGCCATTTCTTTTCTCCCTCGCCGGAGATAACCGGACAATCGACAGAGGTTTCTGTTTCAAAAGAAACCTCGGGTCCGCCGATGACGATTTTTAGATTTGGGCTTTGCTTTTTAAGCCGTTCGATTAATTCAAAGCTTTGACTGCGATTCCAGATGTAGATACCAACTCCCAATATATCTGGCTTTAGTTTCTGGATTTCCGATGCCACTTTCCAAACCGGTTGGTTGATGACGAACTCTTTGATCCAGACATTCTTGTGCCCCGCACCCCGTGCCGCATTTCTAAGATACCGCAAAGCCAACGATGAGTGAATAAATTTGGCATTTAATGTCACCAGCCCTATCGAACGTTGCAATTCCAACCTCAATTTAGTTAATTGAATATCATTTTCGCTAAAAAGAGGGTGAATAGAAAGCTTTTATTCTCAAGAGAGCCTTGCGGTAATGCCAGCAAACCTACAGGAAAAGGCTTGATGATATTTTAAGGTTTACGGGAATAGACCTATAGGGTCCAGCGTCACGCTGGTTGGCAGGTTTTGCAGAAAAAAGTGGAGCGGCCGGAATGGGTTATGCGGGATATGGGGTTGCTGCATTTTTTGCAGGGCTGTCCTTCTTTACCATATACAGCAAGGCTAACTGAAAAATAACCTTGCGCTCCGTTCGGGTCAAAAAAATCGCGCAGGGTGGTGCCGCCTTTGGCGATGCTCTTGTTGAGAACGTCTCGAAGGCATACGATCCATTCTTCCCATTTGGCTAAAGTGATTTTCCCGGCCTGCTTTTGCGGGCGGATACCCGCGTGATAAAGGGATTCGCAGGCATAGATATTGCCAACGCCTGTTATTTTTTGCGCATTCATGATGAAGGATTTTATGGGAGCGCGGCTTTTTTTTGCAAGAAGTTTCATGGCCTTCGCCGTCATATCGGGGGAGAAGGGATCGCAACCCAGATTATCTATTAAAGAGTGTTCTCCTGATTCAGGAACCCATGAAATACTGCCAAAGCGTCTCGGGTCGACATAGTGCAGATAGGAATTTTTTGCGAATCTAAAAATAGCGTGTGTGTGTTTTTCCTGCGGCGCGATAGTTTTCTGCAATACCATCCGACCGCTCATCCCAAGATGCAGGAGCATGGAACCTTTCGGCGCATGAAACAAAAGATACTTTCCCTTGCGAGTGATGTCTGAGACTTTTTTGTTGAACAATCCCTTGTTGATAAGGGCTTGCGGGATGGGAAAGCGAAGGTCTTTGCGGAAAAACTTAATCTCACGACAAACTTTATCTTTAACCAGAGGCAGCAGTGCACGACGGAGAGTTTCTACTTCAGGCAGTTCGGGCATGGGTTGATGAACCTGGGAAGATGCGGCTAGGCATCTTCTTTTTCTTCAGCGGGTTTTTTGGAGATGACCACTTTGGCGGATCGCAGAATTCTTCCATTTAAAGTATAACCCTTGGAATATTCCTGAATCACGATGCCTTCTTCATGCTCCTCCGATTCCTGCTGGTTTAACACTTCGTGTAGATTGGGGTCGAAGGGTTTTTCTAAGGCTTCTATGGGTTCGACTTTTTGGTTTTTGAGGAAGGTGGTGAACTGTTTTTGTATTAGCTCTACGCCTTCTTTAAGACTTTCGAGCGTTGCGTTGGGGGTAGCCATCGCCCGCTGCAGATTGTCTTCTATCTGTACCAGATCTTTGAGTAAACGCTCATTGGCAAACTGGACGAAATCCTCTTTTTCTTTAGTGAGGCGTTTTTTAAAATTTTCCAGTTCGGCTTTTTCCCGCAGGAAGGTGTCTTTCTGGCTTAATATTTTTTCATCTTTTAAACGAACCTGTTCCTGTAGTTGCTCTAGAGGGGTCAGCTCTTCAACTTCTTCTTCCTCGCTTGCTGTTTCATCATCCGTGGACTCTTCGCTTGCTGTTTCATCGTCCGTGGACTCTTCGCTTTCCTGATCCGTGGTTTCTTCGGGCTCTGCATCGTTTTGATTGCTATCGGTCTTTGTTGCCATAAAACTTTTTTATACTCCCTGATTTTCTGATATTAATTTCGATACCATTCGCGCGGTATGATTGACGATGGATATGATTTTTTTATAGTCCATTCGCTTTGATCCGAAGACCGCCAAAGTCCCCACCTTTTCGGTTCCCATTTGGTAGTTCTGGGCTATCAAGCTGCAATTGCCCATTTCTTCCTGCAGGCTTTCTTCACCAATGAGAATGGTCATGCCTTCGTGGTCCAGGCATAAATCGAGCAGGTTGATCAATTTGGTTTTTTCTTCGAGGGTTTTCAATAATGTTTTTATTTTCCCTATGTCTTCATTGAATTCGGGTTGGTCGAGAAGGTTTAAAGCACCCTGAACCAGCAATTCGTTATTGGTCTCTTCAAATAATGCCGATGAAAGGTCGTGTGCTTTGCGTGCCAACTCATTGTAATGTTGCTTTTCGAGACGCAATCGGGTCAATAACTCCTTGCGTATCCACTTGATCGGTTTGCCGCTGAATTCATCATTCAAATAATTGGAAATAGAAGTGAGCTGTTCCTGAGTCATATCCGACTCTATGGGAAGGATTTTATTTTGCAGAATTCCCTGCTCCGAGAAAAATACTGCCAGGGCTGCTTGCGGTGCCACTTTGGTAAATTCAATATGCTTGAAACATGTGGTCGAAAAGCTGGGTAGCATGACCAAGCCTGTTTGCTGGGAAACCGTGGAAAGGTTGTCGCAGGCACTTTCCAGAATACTTTGCAGATTTGGTTTGCCAGAAGGGTATTCCAGGTTTGGAGTGGCCGACAAACTTTCTGCTTCCATCAAAAAGTTTTGCGGACGCAAAAGATGGTCGACATAAAAGCGATATCCCTTGTCTGTTGGAATCCGGCCTGCCGAGGTGTGGGGCTGACTTAAGAACCCATTGTCCTCCAGATCGGCCATGGCGTTTCTGATGGTCGCCGAGCTTAAATGCTCGGGGTGAATTTTCGCAACGGTTCTGGAACCGACGGGTTCTGCGCTTTCAATGTATTTATCGATGATAGCCAAGAGTACCGATTTGCTACGTTCATCGAGATCAGGTGAGTTCATAAGTGTAATCGAGTTAGTTGGCAGAGCTGGAAAGCTCTGATTTTTTCTCTACAATCTGGGTGCCAATGCCTTCTGCCGTAAAAATTTCCAGCAATAAAGCATGTTGTATTCGCCCATCAACAATATGAGTTTTATTCACCCCTGCTTTCAGGGCATCGAGGCAACAATTCACTTTCGGCAACATGCCGTCTTTGATAACTTTTCCTTTGATCATCGCCACAACTTCTTTTCGAGTGAGTCCGGATTGCAATTTTCCCGATTTATTTTTTACCCCTTCGGTGTCGGTCATCAAAATAAGTTTTTCCGCTTTTAATGCTGATGCGATTTTTGAAGCGACAAAATCGGCGTTGATATTAAGAGTCTCATTATTTTCACCCTTGCCGATCGGGGCAATGACAGGGACGAATTCATTTTTGTCCAGTGTTTCCAAAATGTGCGGATTCACCTTGGTTATCTCGCCCACCAGACCGAGGTCGATGATTTCAGGGCGGTTTGTTTCAGGCGAATGTTTTTTGCCTTTGGCATAACGTTTTGCCGTAATCAGGTCGCCGTCTTTTCCGGTGATACCCACCGCGTTGCCGCCATGGCGATTGATGAGCGAAACAATTTCCTTGTTTACCTTACCCCCCAGAACCATTTCTACCACATCGATGGTTTCCTTATTAGTAACGCGCTGGCCTTCAAAGAATTGCGATTTAATGCCGAGGGCTTTTAGGGTCTTGTCAATTTGCGGTCCGCCGCCATGAACGATGACCGGATTGATGCCGATGTATTTCATCATCACGATATCCAGTGCAAAGTTGTCTTTAAGGTTTTCTGAGACCATGGCATTGCCGCCGTATTTAATAACGAAGGTTTTGCCGTAAAATTTTTTGATGAAAGGCAGGGCTTCCAGTAAATTTTCGGCTTTTTGTATGAGTTTTTTCACGTCAGGAATTATAAGATGTACCGGCTCAGATCTTCATCTTGAACAATGTCTTTCAATTTTTCACGAATATAAGATGCATCGATTGTAATATTTTTTTCTTCAAGGTCGGGTGCGTTGAATGAAATATCTTCCAGAAATTTTTCCATAATCGTTTGCAGGCGACGTGCGCCAATATTTTCTGTTCGTTGATTGACTTGCGCAGACATCTCCGCGATCTCGTCAATCGCATCTTCTTTGAAAGTCAAATGCACACCTTCTGCTTTCAAGAGGGCGATGTATTGTTTCACCAGTGCATTGTCCGGCTCCGTTAATATGCGAACGAAATCTTCTTTGGTTAACGATTCCAGTTCTACGCGGATTGGAAAACGCCCTTGAAACTCCGGGATTAAATCCGATGGCTTGGCAGAATGAAATGCTCCGGCAGAAACAAAAAGAATGTGATCGGTTTTAACAATTCCATATTTTGTATTCACGCTAGAGCCTTCGACAATAGGCAGCAGGTCTCGTTGCACTCCTTCACGCGACACATCGGGCCCGCTTGAACCCTGACCCGAACCACCAATGATTTTATCTATCTCGTCTATAAAGATAATGCCGTTTTGCTCGACCCGGTTTACGGCTTCCTGCACCATGGTGTCTTCGTCCATTAATTTTTCTGCTTCTTCCTGACAAAGAGCTTTGAAAGCGTCGGGAACTTTGAGCTTGCGTTTTTTTGTTTTACCCGGCATCAGGGAGCCGAGCATATCTTTTATATTGTTGCCCATTTCTTCCATGCCCGCACCGGAGATAACGTCAACCATGGGAGTGCGTTTTTCGGCAACATCGACCTCGACTTCCCTTTCATCCAGACGTCCGTCATTCAACATCTGCTTAAATTTTTCGCGAGTTTGATCGTAATGCAGCTTGCCGTTAGGATCGGAATCGAAACCGGATTTCCCCGAATGACCGGGCGGGGGTGGCAAAAGCAGGTCGAGCAACTTTTCGATGGCCTGTTCCCGGGCTTGTTCCCGGACCTCCACTTCCATTTCTTCCTTGACCATGTTTTTGGAAAGCTCGACCAGGTCGCGGACCATAGACTCCACATCGCGACCCACATAACCCACCTCCGTGTACTTGGAAGCTTCTACCTTTATAAAAGGAGATTTGGAAAGTTTGGCCAACCGTCGGGCTATCTCGGTTTTTCCGACACCGGTGGGACCAATCATAAGAATATTTTTTGGTCCGACCTCATCGCGTAAATCGTCAGGAAGCTGTTGCCTGCGCCAGCGGTTTCGCAAAGCAATGGCAACGGCACGCTTGGCATTGGTTTGACCTACAATAAATTTATCCAACTCCTCAACAATTTGTTTGGGAGTCAAAGATGCCATGAATTCGCCACGCGAATCTTTGGTTTTTTGTTCGGGCTGGGTCATTGGTATTTCGTTCATGGACTACAGTTCTTCAAGCGTGAGGTGGTTGTTGGTATAAACACAAATAGTTTCTGTTATTTTCATAGCCTCTTCAACAATTTCACGCGCCGACAAATCGCTGTGGGAGATTAATGCTTTGGCGGCAGCTAGGGCAAACATCCCGCCGGAGCCGATGGCTAAAATTTCGTCATCGGGTTCGATCACATCTCCGGTACCGGAGAGCAAGAGAAAGTTTTCCTTGTCCGCCACAATGAGCATGGCTTCCAGTCGCCGCAACATTTTATCGGTTCGCCAGTCCTTAGCCATCTCGACCGCAGAACGATACAGGTTGCCCTGATACTTTTCCAGTTTTTCCTCAAAGCGTCCAAATAAGGAAAACGCATCTGCGGTAGAACCGGCAAATCCGCCGACCACCTTATTGTTGAAAATTCGCCGCACTTTGCTGGCAGAATGCTTCATTATGGTATTGCCAAGGCTCACTTGCCCATCGCCTCCCATAACGATTTTGCCCTGATGGCGGACAGCTAATATTGTGGTTGCATGCATCATATTGGCTATTGTACTTGGTACGCAGAAAAAATAAAAATTTTATTATTATTTGGCGCGCGGGTGAGCCTGGTCGTAGGTTTCGACCAGCTTGTCGATGGTCAGGTGAGTGTATTTCTGTGTGGTGGAAAGACTGGCGTGACCCAACAGTTCCTGGATGGATCGCAAATCTGCCCCCCCCTCCAGCAGGTGAGTGGCGAATGAGTGGCGGATGGAATGCGGAGAAACTTTTCCGGGGAAATTCCCTGTCGTGACATACTTTGCGATAATTTTCCGGACTCCCCGGGTGGTAATGCCTTTGCCGCGATGATTGAGGAAAAAATATTCGCTATCGGTTTTTGCAGATATAACTTTATCCGTGCGTGCGCTTTCATATTTTCCCAAAGCTTCCACACATTTTTTACCGAAGGGCAGCAGACGTTCCTTGCCTCCCTTGCCCAACACTTTAACCATTTGCGTGGTCCGGTTGATGTCTGCGGATTTCAAAGAGACTAATTCGCTGATGCGCATCCCCGTGCTGTAGAACAACTCCAGCATGGCGCGATCACGAATAGCCAGAAAGCCTTGCCCATCCGGCAATTCAATCAGGCGGAACATTTCATCGACGGAGAGAAAAGTGGGTAACTTATGCTCCATTTTAGGTGCGGGGACCGTTTTCACAACATTGTTCTGCAAATAGCCTTCGCGACATAGAAAACGGAAAAAGGAACTCAAGGTAGAAAGTTTTCGCCGCATCGTCGATGCCGAAAACTTTTTCTCATATAAAAACCCAAGATAAGATCGAATCGCCAACCGATCTATAGTTTCCATTTTAGGAACGGATGTTTCCCCGGCGTGACCCGACTGTTTTAGAAAATCCTCAAACTGGGAAATATCATTGAGGTAACTCTCCAAAGTGTGGGGCGAAGCATTTTTCTCGGCCACCAGATAATCCGTGAATTCTTTGATATACTGTTTCACAAATAACCTCTTATTTATCAATGCTATAAAGGTAGACGAATGCGGCTGTTAAGTCAAGGCGGGGGCATTGCCATTACTATTTGAAACGGCTGTAAGTTGAGTTCATAATTACTTGCAATCGTTTTTCATTATTGCCATCTAACCCTCATATTGCACGAGTATTTTGTATGTTAAATTGGAAGATGTTATTAAACCCCCCGCCCTCTCCCCTGGAGGGAGCACTCTGAGAGTGACAGGTTAGGATGAGGGGCAATAATGTTTTTCATCCATGCTTGGTAATGCTCATGCATCAGTAAGGTTGATATTACAAGTGACACACACCCAGGAAAAATTATGACCGATTCGAGTAACCCGGAATTTAAAAAAGTATCCGAGATTCAGCAACGGCTGGATCTTTTGATAGAACATGTGGAGTCTAGAAAAGAAGCGCTAGAAGAAGAAATTCAAGAACATTTGCATGAATCTTTGGCAAACGCGCGTGACTCCATAGAACGGATCCAGGAAAATATTGCGCCAAAAGTGGAGAAGGCCATCCACACCAAGATGGAAGAAATCGACCGCAAAATGCGGCGGTTAAATGAAGATAGCCTGGAAGCAGTACGGGAAGAATTAGAAAAAGCCACACCGGGGATATCCGAAAAAATTCTTGCAGATTTGGACAAACTGGTAGCAGAAAATACCCGGTTTGTAAAAATGGAAATTCTCCAAGAGGTTAAAGAAGAACTGAAGAAAAAGATCGAAAAAACCTTAACCCCCCTCAACGAAAAACTGGAAAACGAATTGCCAGTAGCAAAAAACTCGGCTTTCCTGTCGATTATCTTGTCAACTCTGGCTCTATTGGGCGTGATCTGGCTGTTAATTCGCTAGCATGGCTCCTTAGCAGGAGAGGCAGTGTCTCCTTTGCATTGATGCGATAAACAAATCAAACTTGAGGTGGCTTGCACTTGTCAACTTGTAGCCAAGGAGCGACTTGACCCCATTTTATGCCTGGAATTTTTATGGGGGATTCGGATTGAAACATGGGAAGAGGTTTTTGCCAAATTCTGAAATCAAAGCGATGTCGTACCGTGAAAAAAGAAGGCGCAAGGATCTGATCGAGGACATGATCGATAACTACGAGGGATATAAGGAGCGTCCAACAATCCATATCTTAAAAGGCAACCCTCAAAAGGTTATCCCGAAACTGGCAAAAGATTTAGATGCCGGGGTAGTCATCATGGGAACTGTTTGTCGTACAGGGATTCCGGGACTGATTGTTGGAAACACCGCCGAACCGGTCATGGGCAAACTGAACTGTTCAATATTGGCCATAAAACCAGCAGGCTTTGTCTCATCAGTCACACTGAAAAAGATCAAATATTATTAATTTGTGAAAATTAACAACCGGGTATGGCTGTAACCAGGATATAAACGACTTCTCCATCCTCGTAACCTTTGTAGTACCAGCCGCAGCCGCAACGGTAATACTTTGCTCCATCATATAATTTAACCTCATGAGGACAACTCTGAGAAGAGTACCAGTCAACCGATATTCTTCTATCAACATAGGTTGTTCTATGTCTACGTACATGCCTGCGACCGACTGCTTGTTTACTTGGTTGACGTAGGTGCTCTTGCTGGGGTTTTTTTCGAACAGCCTTGCTCCTCCGTTTCGGGGCTTTTTTTCGAACAGCCTTGCTACCCCTAAAAGAACCACTGGATGCATGACCGCTCCGCTGAAAACTTTTTCCGCGCTTTCCACTTGCTTCCGTGTCAGGGATAAAAAACATTAACAGGAGTAAAATGCTGAACACCGATATTTTGCCTAATAACGGTTGCAAGGTCATCATTGTTGTTCCTCCCGTTTGAGTTGTTCCGTAAACTTTTTAAGAGATGCAGATTTTGGCGGTCCAAACAGAATTTGTTCAGCACCTTTGGGCGGAGTGAAGGAGAATATGGAATCCTCGATTTTGAGGTTGAGATTCCATTCAATGAATTGAGCCTAAAATTGAGGCTGACCTTTGTCGTTCTTGTAAGTGATGATCCAACGGACTGGCAACGGATCACCGGACTTGCGAACCCATATTTGGAAATCGATTTGATCATTCCGGAAGGTCAGATGATCGCATAAGATACCCGCTACAGTGGATTCTCCAACTTTAAATCC